>Ga0066382_10000491_pt1 | contig 13293 bp, 10 predicted proteins | sample Knorr_S23_td_NAD_FD_71218 | JGI IMG/M metagenome (GOLD analysis project Ga0066382, IMG submission 71218) | Marine microbial communities from Southern Atlantic Ocean transect - Knorr_S23_td_NADW_ad_2500m_LV_B | ecosystem: Environmental > Aquatic > Marine > Oceanic | place: Southern Atlantic... | reverse complement strand
AGAAAGAAACGAATAGAGCCGGTGAACCTGGTTATGATGCTTTGTTTGGTCCAGATCCAGAAGAATATGCTGATTTTTTCACAGATCACCCCGATTTAGGAATGCATGTAGGTATGCCTAATATGACTTCTAAAGAGTTGTTTTATAACTATTCTTCAGGAATGCATGGTAATTCTGAACTGTATTCTTTTGGTGGGATGACATTCCGTGAAGGTTTGTCTTATGCTTTGTATAGAGCGCCTTATTGGATTCCAGATGAATTTGGTTTACTTCATGATTTAGGTGATGCATACGAAGGTTTTCAGCCAACATTCGAAACGAGTATTTTCGATTTAACATTTGGAGTAGGTGTTCGCGGAATAATGCATGGTTGGAATTATGATTTGAGTTCTTCTTATGGTTCAAACAGTGTTGATTATACCATTGGAAATAGCTTGAATTTAGATTTAGGAGCTGATAGTCCTACTAATTTCGAAGCAGGTGGTTACGAATTTAGACATTCTACCTACAATTACGATATTGGTAAATCATATGGGAATTTAGCTGTTGGTTTCGGTACGGAGTACCGTGTTGAGAACTTTGTTGCCAATGCTGGTGAGGAGGCTTCTTACTACGGCGCAGGAGTGCAATCATTCCCAGGTATTCAGCCTCAAAATGCAGTAGATGAAACGCGTTCTAATATTGGTTTTTATACTGATTTAGGATACGATTTAACTGAGGACTTCTTTATTGGTGGTGCCGCACGTTATGAAGATTATTCTGACTTTGGTAATAGCTTTACTTGGAAGTTAAATGGTCGTTATAAGATGTTGGACGATAAGCTTTCGTTTAGAGCTTCTGCTGCTACAGGATTTAGAGCTCCTTCGTTACACCAAAGATTCTTGAGTAATATTCAGACTTTAGTTTCGGGTGGTTCTGTCTCGAATCAAGGGACTTTCAATAACGAAAGTGAGGTTGTTCAATCCTTAGGCGTGAATAAACTAAAAGAAGAGAATTCAATGAGTTATACTTTTGGTGTAGCTGCTAGACCATGTTCTGGTTTAGAATTATCTTTTGATGTATATAACATTAAAGTAGATGATAGAGTTGTTTATTCTAGTAGTATTTCATCTAGTGATACCACTACTGCTTTAGGGCAAATTCTAAACGACTACAATGTAACGAGTATCAAATTCTTTACCAATGCCATCGATACAGAAACCAAAGGAATGGATTTTGTTGCTTCTTATTCGGGAATCGAAATTGGCCCTGGTGAATTAGGTGTTGCAGTTGCATTGAATATAAATGAAACGCTTATTACAAATATTGATACGACTATTATTGATGGTGTTGATATTTTTGACCGTAAGGAGCAATCTAGAATTGAAACGGCGAGACCAGCAGATAAAAAGATGCTGAAATTGACCTATAAATTAAATGATTGGACCTTCAGTTTAGCGAAGACTCGTTTTGGTGAGGTTACTTGGAAGCATGCTGATAACGGTTTAAATGGTGCGCCATTCGGACCAGACGGAGCGCCGCTTCCAATTGATGATGCTGATTATGACCAAACTTTTGCAGCGAAAATCATTACCGATTTAAATCTTAATTATCGCGCTACCGATCGTATTACCTTGAATTTTGCGGTTAACAACCTAATGGATGTTTACCCAGATAAAATTGAAACTAAAGGAGATATGTTAACGAACCTAGGTGGTCGTTTTGACTATCCTTGGGAAGTAAACCAATTTGGATTTATGGGTAGAACCTATTCCGCTAAAGTGTCGATGACATTTTAATTAAGGATTGGATTGTATATGAAAAGACCGCCTTTTGGCGGTCTTTTTTTTGTGCATAAAAAAAGCCATCACTCTCGTGACAGCTTAAATATGTGTTTGTAGACGTTTTAAATGTCTTCGAATTCGATATTGGTAAACTGGTCAGTTTGATCTTTAGAAGTCTCTGGAGCGTCCTCTACAGTCTCTTTATTAGGGTAGTCAGAAATAACTTCGTCTCCTTTTTCGTCGAGGATAAATTGAGTTACTTCATCAAAGATGTCTTTAAAGCGTAGGAAGTCTTCTTTGTATAGGTAGATTTTGTGCTTTTTGTAATAAGAAGAACCATCGTCGTTGGTATGCTTCTTACTCTCTGTAATTGTAAGGTAGTAGTCTTCAGCTCTGGTCGCTCTCACGTCAAAAAAGTAAGTCCTTCTTCCTGCTCTCAATATTTTCGAGAAAATCTCCGGTGACTTATTGTCCTGTCCTTCCATGTTTATTATCAGTTTGTTTTTTCAATCCTGACAAATCTTGCAAAAATTATGTTCATAAAAAAGGAAATAGCAGATAATCTCCTCAGGCCAATTCTTTGGCCTCTAAAAGTTGTTTGCGGTAGATGCGTGCATATTCACCATTCAATTTTATCAGTTTATCATGATTTCCCTGTTCGATAATTGCACCCCTGTCGAGAACAATAATTTGCTGAGCATGCTTGATAGAGGAGACTCTATGAGAGATGATTATATTGGTGCTATCCTTCGTTCTTCTTTTTATATTTTGAAGTATAAGTTCTTCAGTTTCAGTATCAACTGCTGAAAGACAATCGTCGAAAAGCATAAATTTTGGTTCTCTAATGAGGGCTCTAGCAATAGAAAGTCTTTGTTTTTGACCTCCAGATAAAGTAATTCCTCTTTCGCCAACTATCGTCTCAAATTTATCTTTAAACTGAATGATGTTTTCGTAGAGCCCTGCATCTTTGGCAGCTTCCTCAACACGGTCTAAAGTTGTCCCATGAGCTCCAAAAGCAATATTATTGTAAATAGAGTCGGAGAAGAGAAATGCTTCTTGAGGCACGTAGCCAATGGAAGCTCTCAGTTCTTTAAGGTTTAGTTCATCTAGTTTTTGGTTGCCAATTTTTATTTCGCCACTGCTAGGGTCGTAAATGCGGCAGAGCAGTTCTGCTAAGGTGCTTTTCCCAGAACCAACCTTTCCAATAATACCCATGGTTTCACCTTTGTTAATATTCAGTGAAATGTTGTTCAGTGCTTGTATTCCGGTGTCAGGGTAGGTGTAGGAGACGTTCTCAAGAACGATTTCGCCGTCTACTATACAAGCTTGTTCTGTTGGGTTAAAAATCTCTGGTTTTTCGTGTAAAAATTCATTGATTCGTTCTTGAGAAGCAGCCGCTCTTTGCACAATGGAAGTTACCCAGCCTAAAGATGTTACTGGCCAAGTTAGCATATTTACATATATCACAAAGGTGGCAATGTCTCCCACTTGAATATTCCCTGCAATAGTTTCTAAACCTCCTATATATATGGTGATGAGTGTACTCAATCCGATGAGTAAAACCATCAATGGGAAGAAGAGTGCATTTACTTTTACTAAGTCTAAATTTTTCTCTTTATATTCTTCTGTAGCATCTAAAAATTGTTTTTGAGCATAGTCTTCCTGAACGTAGGATTTAATCACGCGAATACCCGAAAAGGCCTCTTGACTAATACTCGAGAGTTTAGAAAGGTGTCGTTGCACAATCTCACTTTTCACATTCATTAAATTACTCACATAGTAAATTGCTATAGCAAGAATGGGTAGTGGGCAAAGAGCGTAAAGTGTGAGTTTTGGGCTAATACTAATCATTGTTGGTATGATTAATATCACGCTTACAATTAGGTTGCTCGTATAGAGGATAGCAGGCCCGAGATACATACGCACACGGCTTACATCTTCACTAATGCGATTCATTAAATCGCCCGTTTTATTTCTTTTGTAAAAGGCAATGCTCAAGCGTTGATATTGATCGTAAATTTCATTTTTCAGGTCGTATTCTATTAAGCGCGACATCACAATGATGGTTTGTCGCATAAAAAACATAAATAAACCTTTACAAACGGCGAATGCCAGCACCAAAAGTGCATAGTTAAATAATTGACGTTTTAATATTTGTTCTGTATTACCCCCTGCATATAAAGTACCTAAGGAATCGCTAATTAGGTTGAATGCCTTACCAATGTAGATAGGTGGGTAAAGCCCGAAAACATTTGAGGTAAAGATGAAAATCAACCCCAATAAAAAGCGAGATCGATACTTCCAAAAATATTTATTAAGATGAAATAGTGCTTTCATAAAGATTGATTCCACATTTTTTCGCTAAAAAAAGCGTACTTTTGCGCCAAATTTCAGGTCAGATTCTGAGTTCAAAAATACAGTTATAAGCTTATTAAACCATAGCTGTATTGAAAATTGTGAAATCCAATTAAATCATATGACTATGATTAAAGTTATTGAGGTACAGGACATACAATCATCTCACGATCTAGTAATCCGCCAAATGGCTGAGATGGGGCACGAGCAGGTTGTTTTTTGTCAAGATGAGAAAACAGGTTTAAAAGCGATTATTGCGATACATAGCACCGTATTAGGACCTGCTCTTGGTGGTACTCGTATGTGGAATTATAATAATGAAATGGAAGCCTTAAAAGATGTATTACGTTTATCGCGCGGTATGACCTTTAAAGCTTCAATCTCTGGATTAAATTTAGGTGGTGGCAAGGCTGTTATTATAGGTGATGCGAAAACTGAAAAAACAGACGACCTAATGCGTCGTTTCGGTAAGTTCGTTGAAACTTTAGCTGGAAATTACATTACTGCTGAAGATGTGGGTATGACTACTCACGATATGAAGATGGTTAGCGAAGAGACTAAACACGTAACAGGTATTCCTGAGTCGATGGGTGGTTCTGGTGATCCTTCTCCTGTTACTGCTTATGGTGTATATATGGGTATGAAAGCTTCTGCTATGTATAAGTGGGGTTCTGATGATTTGAAAGATAAGAAGGTTGCTGTTCAGGGTATAGGGAATGTAGGAATGAACTTAGTTAAACATCTTTCTGAAGAAGGAGCTGTTGTTTATATCAACGATATTAACAAAGATCGTTTAGAAGAAGTAGCTGCTAAGTACGGTGCTACTATTGTAGAGGGAGATGCTATTTACGATGTAGATATGGATATTTATGCTCCTTGTGCATTAGGTGCTTCTGTAAACGATGATACTTTGAGTCGTATGAACTGTGAAATTATCGCGGGTGCTGCTAATAATCAATTAGCCGACGAAGTAAAACACGGTCAAATGGTTATGGATAAAGGAATGATTTACGCACCTGATTTCTTGATTAATGCTGGTGGTTTAATTAATGTTTATTCAGAGCTTCAAGGTTATAACCGCGAAGAAGCATTGGCTAAAACAAAAGAGATTTACAATACAACTCTTGAGATTTTGAAAAAATCAGAGTTGGAAGGAATCACTTCACACGAAGCTGCAAGACAAATTGCACAGGATCGTGTAGTGAAAGCTCAATAAGAATATATATTTTTGAAGGTAAATACTCGTAAGAGCGCTTTCCTTTTTTTTTCGTTCATTGAAACTCATAGTTATGCTCAGCAGAAGACAAATACGGATTAAAGTACTTCAAATTCTTTACGCATTTTTTCATTCAGACAGTGAAGATCTAATGAAATGCGAACGTGATTTAGGAAAAAGCATTGAAAAATCATACGATTTGTATTTGCACCTATTATTGCTTTTGGTAGATCTTAAAGATTTAGCTGAACAAAAAATTGAGAAAGGTCGTAACAAACTTTTGCCTAGTCAGGCCGACCTTAGCCCCAACACAAAATTTGTCAATAATAATGTACTTTGCTTATTAGCTGAAAACTTATCATTGAAAGAAAAGGCTGAGAATACATCCATTTATTGGTCGGAGTCTCCAGAGTTGATAAGTGGTTTGTTGCGTACAATCCAAGAGTCTGAAATGTATCAGGCCTATATGGAAGAGTCAAAAAGCTCATTCATTGAGGACCGAAAATTCTTGACCGCTTTGTTTTCGGAGTTTATTGCTCCCAACGAAGAATTACATTCTTTCTTAGAAGAGAAAAGTATTTATTGGCAAGATGACTTCGCAATTGCTAATGTAGCCGTTTTAAAGACGCTGAAGAGCTTTAAGCCAGAAAGTGATGCCTACTCACGTATTTTGCCTTTATTTAAGGATCAATCCGACGAAAAGTTTGCTTACGATTTATTGAAGCTTACCCTAGTAAATTCAGCTGATTATAAGAATTATATTATTGAAACTGCCAGTAATTGGGATGAGGAGCGTATTTCGGATATGGATCAACTCTTAATGCAAATGGCAATTTGTGAGCTCTTGAATTTCGAGACTGTTCCAGTTAAAGTTTCCTTGAACGAATATATTGAACTCTCAAAAGATTATTCAAGCCCAAAGAGTAAGCACTTCATTAATGGTGTTATTGATCGATTAGCGGTTCGATTTAAAGAGGAAGGGAAGATTAAAAAAATGGGTAGAGGTTTAGTGAATTAATTAGCTCTTGCTAATCTCATTGAAATCTTTACATTTGTTCGAAATCAAAAAATAATTATGAAACAGGTTTTTTTCTTTTTAGTACTCGCAGGAACTGTTGCCTCTTGCCAAGATAATGCAACTAGTAAGATCGATGCTAGCAAGCAAAAAGAACGCACTGCAATCACCCCTAATCAGGTAGATGCTTCTACAGATGCACAAATGGAATTCGAAGAAATTGAATGGGATTTCGGGACGATAGAACAGGGAGATGTTGTGGAATATTCTTACCGTTTTGTGAATACAGGTAACGACCCATTAATCATTAGCAATGCAAGAGGTTCGTGTGGTTGTACTGTTCCTGAATGGCCTAGAGTTCCTGTCGGGTCAGGTGAGGCTGGAGTGATTAATGTAAAGTTTAACAGTAAAGGAAAAAAGGGTAAGCAGACTAAGCGTGTAACCCTAACCACGAATATGGTGCCTAATAAGATGGTACTTACAGTAAAAGGAGAAGTTAACGTAAAAAAGTAAAAAGATGTTTAGTATTTTATTGCAAATTGGTGAAGGTGGGATTGCAGGTTTTATCCCAATGATATTAATTGTGGTTATCATGTATTTTTTCATGATTCGTCCGCAAATGAAAAAGCAAAAGGCGGAAATTAAATTCCGCTCCGAGCTTCAAAAAGGAGATAAGGTAATCACAATTGGTGGTATCCACGGAAAGCTTCTTGAAGTTGATGAGGATACAGTGCTCATCCAATCGGATGGTGGAGGCGCTAAGCTGAAACTAAATAAGAGTGCCGTTTCAAATCAAGGCGCTGCTAAATAGATAAAAAACGGACTTTCGAGTCCGTTTTTTTTGTAATATTATACAATGATAAAAAGTGTCATTCAAAAAATAATCAACTTCTTTAAGAGTGGTAGCGATAGGGCAGTAATAAGCATCTGTCTGGTCCTGTCTACTATCTTTTGGTTTTTAATCAAATTCTCGCAGGAATACACCTATTATATAGACTACCCGATAAGTTATGTAAATTACCCAATAGATAAATACGCAAAGGAGGAGCCAATTGAAGAGCTTAAGGTTCAGGTAAAGGCTTTTGGTTTTAAATTTCTAAAGCAGTCTTTTTCTGGTCGTAACATAGATTTGGATTTATCGAAGCTTCGCAAAGCATCATCAAAAGATACTTATTATTGGTTGTCGAATAGCGAATGGACAAGTGTTACCGAAGACCTCAAAGGTTTCTCGGTTTTAGATATTGAACCCGACACGGTGTTTTTTAAGTTTAGCCAAAAGGTTAAAAGAATTGTCCCGATAAGGGTGCCTCTAGACATTAACTATGCTGAAAATTATGTTCCTTATCGAACTTTGAAAATTGAGCCTGCAGAGATTGAGGTTTTTGGTCCATCGCATATATTAGATACCTTAACAGCTTTGTCTACAGATATTCTTATTGCTTCGGAGCTTAAGTCGAGTATTCAAAGGCAACTGCCGATACTTTTTCCACACGATTTACTTTCCTCTACTATTAAAGAGGTGGAAGTGCAGCAGGAAGTTGCGCGATTTACCGAGATGACAATCACCGTTCCTATCAAGATTAAAAATCTCCCCAAAGGGAAGAGGTTAAAGTTGATGGATAAAACGGTTCAGTTGTCTTATTGGGTTGTGATGCAGGATCGTGATAAGGTGAAGGCTTCCGATTTCTCAGTTTATTGTGATTATAATGAGGTGATGATAACCGATAAAGCCTTTTTGAATGTTTTCGTCGAAAAAGAACCCTCGATAGTGAAGAGTGTGAGGCTTACTCCAGAGACGGTTGAATTTATTAGAATCAATTAATGTTGAAGATTGGTTTAACAGGTGGTATAGGAAGTGGTAAAACTACAGTGGCTAAAATGTTTAGTTGCTTAGGGATTTCTGTTTACAACTCCGATATAAGAGCCAAGGCTATTATGCAAGAGGATGATCAGTTGAAAGAACAGCTGATTCAGGCTTTTGGTGAGCAAACTTTTGATTCAGGTAAATTGAATCGACCATTTTTAGCATCCTTGGTATTTTCTAACGAGCATGACCTGCAAATATTGAATTCCATTGTTCATCCGGCTATTCAAAAAGATTTTGACCAATGGGCTTCTTTGCAAAAATCGACCTATATAATTAAGGAGGCAGCCATCTTATTTGAGAGTGGAGCAAATATAGGTTTAGATAAAGTAATCTTAGTTGAGGCACCTGAAGATCTTCGTGTTGAGCGTGTCCTTAAGAGAGATACTGTTACAAAAGAAGAGGTTTTAGCCAGAATGTCTAAGCAGTGGGGCGACAGTCAAAAAAGGCCCCTCTCGGATTATGTGATTATAAATGAGGAAAAGAGTCTCTTGTTGGAGCAGGTGCTAAATATTCATGATGTATTAAGTGGTCATTGAAAATGTCGTGCAGTCTTGCTGTCATGCGGTCTTCTACCAAAACACCAATCTACTAATATACTTTTCACCTAGTACTTAATACCTTTTACCGAATACATCTAACTAGTACACCAAGTCCACATCACCTTTCCCTTCTCTTAGAATTTTATAATCACCGTCATCTGTGCAGTCTACTACTGTAGAGGCGACGTTGTCACCATAGCCACCATCGATAACGATGTCTACGAGGTTTTGGTATTTTTCATAAATCAATTCTGGGTCAGTTGAGTATTCTACAATATCGTCTTCGTCGTGAATTGAAGTGGATGTAATTGGGTTTCCTAAAAAGCGAACCAAATCCCTTGCGATGTTATTGTCGGGAATTCTAATTCCAATGGTTTTTTTTCGATTGCTAAAAATTTTAGGAATTTTAAGTGTGGCGTTTAATATAAAGGTGAAGGGGCCAGGGAAAGCTCTTTTTAATAATTTATAGGTGTGGGTGTCAATTTGTTTTGCGAATTCTGAAAGGTGACTCAGATCGTGGCAAATAAAAGAGAAGTCAGCGTCCTTTAATTTAATAGATTTAATACGTGCAACTCGTTCTAATGCTTTTTTATTGGTGATATCGCAACCCAAAGTGTAAACCGTGTCGGTAGGATATATAACTAGCCCGCCCTTTTGTAAACAATCAACAATTTGTTGAATCTGTTTTGGATTTGGATTTTCCTCGTAGAGTTTTATCAGCAATTTGAATTAAGTTTTTCGTGATCGGATAAAAATCTCTTTAATCCGCTATCCGTTAAATGGTGATGAAATAAGTCCTTATATACTTTTAATGGAGCAGTAACAACATCCGCCCCTATTTGAGCGCAATTTATAAGATGTTCTGTATTTCGAATGGAGGCCGCCAGAATTTTTGTCTCGAAATCATAATTGTCGTAAATCTTTCGAATTTGCGCTATTAACTCTAAGCCATCCACCCCAATATCGTCTAAGCGACCTATAAAAGGGGAGAGGTATGTAGCTCCTGCTTTTGCAGCTAGTAGCGCTTGTCCTGCCGAAAATACTAAGGTGCAGTTTGTTTGAATACCTTTAGCGCTTAATCTGTGTATTGCTTGAATACCATTTTCGGTCATGGGTATTTTTACAACTATATTACTGTGAAGTTCAGCTAATTCATATGCCTCTTCGAGCATACCCTTCAAATCGGTAGATATCACTTCTGCTGAGACAGGCCCTTTTACTAGCTCACATATATTAATATAGTGTTGCTTGATGTTATCTGCACCATAAATACCTTCTTTAGCCATCAAACTGGGGTTGGTTGTAACCCCATTAATAACGTTAAGTCTCTGAAGTTCAGATATTTCAGAAATATTAGCTGTGTCAATAAAAAATATCATGTATTTAGTTTAATGTTAATAGTATTAAAAATGAGCATTTTTTTTGACATGCCAATCCCAATACGACGAAATTTACTTTTTATTTTGGTTAAATCTAGTCAATTCTAAGTCAAAAAAAGGTAATATCACCTATGCGATTGTGTTTTTTAAAGAAAGGGAAAGGGATTAAAATATATTAAAACCTCAATAAGTTCGTGGCTTCCAAGTCATCAGCGGTATTTATAGAAACAAGTATTTCAAAAAAAAAGACTGATATACGTTTCGAATATAAAACCTTTTTACTATGTTTGGAACCAATCATTTTTTAACTAAAACCCCCCAAGTATGAAAAAGATAGTTTTATCTATTCTTACCTCTTGCTGCGCCGTCTTCGGTGCGTTCGCGCAAGGTTATGATTTCACTGCCCCTAATACGGGTGCCAATCACACAGTAATGGTTTTTCCTACAGCTTCAGATGATTTAGCTACGCTAAATGCTGTTTCTTTAGGTGCCTTTATTGAGGTTGACGGTGCTAATGTTTGTGTCGGTGCTGCCGATGTAATTTCTGGCCAATTTGTAGTAGCCCTATGGGGTAATGACTCAAACACTCCTACACAGGATGGTTTGAATTCTGGGCAAAACCCACAATGGGCTGCTCAAGATGCTGATGGTGGAGTTCACCTTTTAGACGCAACATTCTCTGGTATGCCATGGAACGGTTGGACGCTAAACGGGATTAACACTTTAGCTAACTTCGCTGAAACTGCTTCCCTATTTGGTGGTTGTTCTGACGCTTCTGCAAACAATTACGATGCAGGTGCTAGTTGGGATGATGGATCATGTATCTATGAAGTTTTAGGATGTATTGATGTAACTGCATGTAACTTTGATGCTGCTGCAAATACTGATGACGCTTCATGTACTTATGCTGATGCTGGTTACGACTGTGCTGGTGTTTGTTTAGCTGATGCTGATGCTGACGGTGTATGTGACGAGTTTGAGGTTGTAGGTTGTCAAGATGCTTCTGCTGATAACTACGATGCTTCTGCTACTGATGCAGGTGCTTGTGATTACTTAGGATGTACTGACGCTATTGCTTGTAACTTCGATTCAGGTGCTAACGTTGATGACGCTTCATGTACTTATGCTGATGCTGGTTACGACTGTGCTGGTGTTTGTTTAGCTGATGCTGATGGTGACGGTGTATGTGACGAGTTTGAAGTATTAGGTTGTAACGACTCTTCTGCTCAAAACTTTGATTCTTCTGCTACAGATAATGACGGTTCTTGTTATTACGCTACTGGTTGTACGGATCCTGTTTATGCAGAATTCCACAATCAAGGTTATGTAGCTGATCACGATAACGGATCTTGTGCTACTGATGCAGTATTCTACTGTGACGATGCAAACTTCGTTGAGTATTACGCTAACAGTGGTGATGCTGCTGATGGTGCTGAAGGTGGTACTGTAGTTGACAACGATTTATGTTCTACTGCTGCTGTTATTGGATGTTCTGATGTGAACGCTGATAACTACGATGCAGCTGCAAACATGGAGGATACTTCTAACGAATTCGGTCATGGTATTTCTAATACTATGTGTCAATACGTAGGATGTACTAACTCTACTGCAACTAACTACGATGCTAACGCTAACACTAATGATGCTGCTAGTTGTGAGTACGACTTACAATTCCAGACTAACGTTACTGGTGCTAATATGTCATTGTTCGTTCCTTCTACTTCTGCAAACCCAATTGGTTTGACTTGGGGTTCTGAACTTACTTTGAACGATGGTGATTTAATTGGTGCATTCTACACTACTAACTCTGGTGAGTTACAAGGTGCGGGTGTAACTACTTTCGCTGCTAACGGTACTCCATTAACTCTTTGGGGTTCTGATCCAGGTGCTGATAATGGTTTCGCTGATGGTGAAGTTATTACTTGGTTAGCTAACATCAACGTTGAAGGTGTGTGGACTATCCACTACTTAAGCGCTGAGTTTGCTGGTGATCTTTCTGCTGCCTATACTTCAGGTGGTCAGGTTGTAATTACTGGATTAACTGTAGGTGGACCTTACTTTGACGGTTGTACTGACCCTAACTACGTTAACTACGTTGCTCACGCTTCTAACGACGATGGTTCTTGTGCTGGTTTAATCGGATGTATGGATGCTGGTTACGATAACTTTGATGCTACTGCAGAATTACAAGGCGATGACTCTTGTCAAGGTCTTTTAGGTTGTACTGACTCTGATTATGATGAATACAACGCTGCTGCAACAGTAGATGACAACACTTGTTCTGCTATCACAGGATGTATGTACCACTTCGCTAAGAACTTCGACGCTACTGCTAACACTCCTGCTCCTTGTGATCTTGAAGCTGGATATTCTGGAGATGATGATTCATACCCTACTCAAGGTAACTTGTGGGATGACTATATGTACGCTCAAGATTCTATCGATGACTTAGTTGCTACTGCTGCCGCTCTTGCTGATGCTAACGCTGATGCTGCTGCTGCTCTTGCTGCTGCTAATGCTACTGCTGCTGCTGATTTAGCTGCTCAAGTTGCTGCTGATATTGCTACTGCTGAACAAGCTGCTGCTGATTTAGCTGATGCTAACGCTGCTACTGCTGCTGATTTAGCTGCTTATAATGCTGCTGCTTTAGCTGAGGTTGCTGCTGGTTTCGATGCTGACGGTTACGCTACATCTTCATCAGATAACTTCTCTTCAACTGCTATTGCTTCTGCAATTGCTGCATTAGAAGCTGACTATACTTCTGAGTCTGATGCACATACTGCTGACAATGCTGCTGCTGCACAAGCTGTAATTGATCAAGCTGCTGCTACTGCTGCTGCTGATCTTGCTGCTGCTAATGCTGCTGATGCTCTTGCTGCTGCTAATGCTACTGCTGCTGCTGATTTAGCTGCTGCTAACGCTACTGCTGCTGCTGATTTAGCTGCTTATAATGCTGCTGCTTTAGCTGAGATTGCTGCTGGTTTCGATGCTGACGGTTACGCTACATCTCCATCAGATAACTTCTCTTCAACTGCTATTGCATTCGCAATTAACGCTCTAGAAGCTGATTATACTGCTGAGTCTGATGCGCATACTGCTGATAATGCTGCTGCTGCACAAGCTGTAATTGATCAAGCTGCTGCTACTGCTGCTGCTGAT
>Ga0066382_10000489_pt1 | contig 13312 bp, 16 predicted proteins | sample Knorr_S23_td_NAD_FD_71218 | JGI IMG/M metagenome (GOLD analysis project Ga0066382, IMG submission 71218) | Marine microbial communities from Southern Atlantic Ocean transect - Knorr_S23_td_NADW_ad_2500m_LV_B | ecosystem: Environmental > Aquatic > Marine > Oceanic | place: Southern Atlantic... | reverse complement strand
TTGCTATATTATTTGTTAATGAATATTTTTGTGAAATATTAAGAGATAATCTTGTGTCAGGTTTACTTTTAATCCAAGAATTCTTTAACAAAGAATTATTAATTCCAAAAAAAAAATTTTCTTTTTTAAATTTTAAATTCACTTTTTACAAATTTTATTTTTTTTGATTTTGTAGTTGCAATTAACGAATGTACCGTAAATTTTTTCTTATTTTTTTTTATACCATTTAATAAATATCCATTTGTAACACCGGTTGCAACAAAAATAGCATCATTTTTTATTAAATCTTTAATTTGATACTTTTTGTTCAAATTTTTTATACCCATTTTTAAAGCTCTTTTTTTTTGAATTTTATCTTTAAATATTAATCTACACTGCATTTGGCCACCAAGACATTTTAATACTGATGCTGCAAGTACTCCTTCTGGTGCTCCTCCAATTCCAACATAAAGATCAATGTTAATTTTTTTTATTGCTGTCGATATTGCGCCAAAAATATCTCCATCTGAAATAAGAAATTTTTTACATTTTTTTTTTTTAATTATTTTAAAAATAGAATTATGTCTAGGTCTATCTAAAACACATATAACAATATCTGACACTTTTTTTTTTCTGTATTGAGCCAATTTTTCTATTGTTATTTCCAATGGTATATCTAAATCTAAAAAATTTTTTGGTAAATCTTGCCCAACAGCTAATTTTTCCATATAAACATCTGGTGCATTTAAAAAACTATTTTTATTTCCTAAAGAAATAACAGTTAGTGCATTTTTTTGATTATTAGCAGTAATTTTTGTTCCTTCAAGAGGATCTAATGCTATATCAAAATTTAAAGAACTTTTTTTAGTTCCAACTTTTTCGCCTATATAAAGCATTGGAGCTTTATCTCTCTCGCCTTCACCAATAGTAATAGTTCCATTAAAATCTAATTTGTTTAATTCTTCTCTCATTGAATGAACAGCCGCTCTATCAGCAGAAGTTTCGTCTTTTTTTCCAATATAATCATAAACTGCGATAGCAGCTAACTGTGAAACTTTTAATATTTTTGAATTGTAATGAAATAAGTTTTTTCTTTTCACATTAAAGATTTTACATAATTATTTCATACATGTAAAACCTGCATAATTATTGCTTTTTCTTTAACAAAATGACAATTGTTTAATTTAATTGAAGCTGGATTAATTGAACTTTTGTTACATTTATGTGTAAGTACGACAACGTTAAAAATTTTTTTATTTATTTGTTCCTGAAATAAAGATTTTATTGAAATTCTAAAATTTTTTAAAATTGTTGTAATTGCAGCTATTGCTCCAGGTTTATCATAAATTTTAGCTCTTATAAAATAATTATTATTACTCAAAAAATTATTTGATATATTTATTTTCTTTAAATCTTTATATGTAATTCCATACATAAATTCATTTTCTTTCTTATTAGAAATATTCATTAAGTCAGATACCACAGATAAAGATGTTGGGTCTCCTCCTGCTCCTTCTCCTACTAGAATAGTTTTATTGTTATTATTAGCGTCAATAATTATTGCATTTAGATTGTTATTAACATTTGATAATTCTTTTTTCTTTGAAATTAAAAAAGGTGAAACAATTAATTTTATTTTATTTTTTTCTAAACAACCTATTCCTAAAAGCTTTATTCTAAAACCTAAACGATCAGCAAAAAAAATATCTTCTTTTGTAAGATTCTCAATACCTGAATACATAATTTTTTTTAAATCAATTTGTTTATTAAAGGCAATTGTAGATAAAATTAATATTTTATGTAATGTGTCCAAGCCATTTAAATCATTATTCGGTTGTTGTTCAGCATATCCTAGGGTTTGCGCATTTTTTAAAGATGTACTAAATTCATTTTTTTCTTCAAGCATATTTGTTAAAATATAATTTGAAGTTCCATTTAAAATTCCTGTAATTTTATTTATTTTTATCCCATTAAAACTCTTTTTTAATGTAGATATAACTGGTATCCCTCCAGCTACAGATGCTTCAAAACCAATTTTTACTTTATTTTGCTCCGCTAATTTTGCTATCTTATATCCTTCATGTGCTAAAAGTGCTTTGTTTGCAGTAATTAAATTTTTCTTGCTCTTTAGAGTTTGATAACAAATTTTTTTTGCAATATCTTTTTCTCCACCTATTAATTCTATTACAGTATCTACATTTTTTTGTTCAATCATTTTTATAGGATCATTAAACCATTTATATTTATTTTTTTTAAAATCTCTCTTTTTAAATTTATCTTTTGCAAATATTCCAACAATATTTATTTTTAAACCAAATTTATGTGAAAAAATATATTTATTCTTTTCAAGAAGTTTAATAGTTGCTGTTCCTACAGTACCGAGTCCTGCAATAACAATGTTAATATTTTTTTCCATTAAAGAAATTTAATATTGAATAAAGATTTCTGCTCTTCTATTTGCTGCTTCTAATCTTGGCATGATTTCCGCGTATAAAGGTTTTGCATCTGACATAGCAACCAGTTCCATTCTTTGAGAATTTAATCCTATTATAGAAAATTCGCTCATAACTTTTCTAGCTCTTTCTAGTGAAATATTAAAATTTACCAATGCATGCTTTGTTAAATCCATATCATAATTAGTTCTGCTGCTAGCATGTCCAACAATAACAATTTTTTTTCCTTCATTTTCGTAAAATAATTTAGCAACTTTTTTAACTTTTGACAAATCATCATCAGATAATTGACTAGAACCATGGGTAAAAGTAATTCTTGCAACAGGTACTTCTCTTTCTTCTATTCTTTTTTCTATAATTTTAGTTTCAGCAATCTTTTTCTTTTCTGAAATATTTGTTTTTTTTGCTATTACTTCATTCTTTTCTTCTTCTTTATCCAATCCTCTTAATCCTAAAATTTCTTCAATATCTTTTGGGCTATAAAATAAATCATTCTTCATAATTTTGTCTTCAATATTAATTATTTGTTCTTGAGTTTTTATATTTTTTAGTTCTTTTGCTAAACTATGAAGTTCTTCTTCTTCTTCATTTCTAGTTATTTGATTTTTCGAATATGAAGAATCCGGTTTAAAGTTCTTAATTTCTTCTAATTTTGAGATTTGTAAATTTCTTATATAATTACCAGTATCTTCATATAATTGAAATTCATCATCAAGAGTCTGCGCTTTTTTTCTATTATAATTTTTTTCTATGCTAGAAACTTTGTTTTCAATAACGGGCGTGGATAGTGTTGGTTCTAATTGAAAATTATCATTTTCTAAATTTTTAACAATACTATTTTGTTCTTCCAATGATATAGATGGATCTGGGCGTGTTGGTACATCTGCTAAATTCGGATACTTATTATTATCTTGATATTCTGTATCTCCTTGTAATCCTTCTTGTTTTTGAACTATTTTTTTTTCTTCTTTTTCATCCTCAATATAAACTTTTTCCTTAACTCTCTCTTGTTCTTCAGATTTATTACTTATAGCTTTATCAGATTCAGAAAAGAATTTATTATTAATTAAAGAACAATTTGCAAATAAAAAAATTGAACTTAACATTAGTATTTTTAAAGATTTCATATAGAGATTAGTTAATTATTTTTACTTAAATTTGCAAGATATTCTTGAGATAATTGATAATATCTTTTTGCAGATTTTTTAATAAATTTTGTTTCTTTATCACTCAATTTTCTTAAAAATTTTGCTGGTTTACCTGCCCATAACTCACCTGATTTAATAATTTTTCCTTGGGTTAAAAGTGAGCCAGCCGCCAACATAGAGTTTTTTTTTACCACAGCGCTATCTAAAATTGTCGAAGACATGCCAATAAGAGAGTTGTCTTCAATTTTACAATCATGAATAACACAATTATGCCCAATAGTAACATTCGATCCTATTTCAACACCATGCCCATTTGTAGTGCAATGAACGATTGTTAAATCTTGTACATTAGTATTACTACCAATTCTAATTTCTTCAACATCTCCTCTAATTACTACATTGAACCAAATATTAGATTTGGAACCAATTTTTACATCTCCAATTATATAAGAACCTGGAGCTATAAACACATTTTTTTCTATTTTTGGTGTAATTTTTCTATATTTCAGTAGCATTACTTAAATATATTAATATATAACATTAATAATATATTATAACTTATTGATTTTATTGTATTATGGAAATATAGGATTAAAATCTAAACCTTCATCTTCTTTAAAGTTATAATTCAAATTCATATTTTGTATTGCCTGACCAGCTGCTCCTTTAATTAAATTATCTATAACTGAAATTATTATTATTCTACCTTTGATTCTATCTGGAAAAATATTAAAAAAACAATAATTAGTACCAACAACGTTTTTTATTGTAGGAATTTGATTTATTTTCAATATTTTTAAAAAAGTAAAATTCTTTTTTTCAAAAAAATTTCTTATATTTTTAATATTTTTTCCTTTTTCTAATCTAACATAAATATTTGATGATATGCCTCTATTAATTGGAATAACATGAGGTGTAAAACTTACTTTTACATTTTTTTTATCACTATAATTTGATATACATTTTTCAATTTCATCTAAATGTTTATGTTCTGCTATTTTATATGGTTTTATAGAATTACTAACTTCACTAAAGAGGTTTTCAGTAACACTTTTTTTGCCAGCACCTGAAATACCAGATTTTGAATCTATAATTATATCATTAGTTTGAATATATTTTTCTTTTACCAATGGTATTAAAGGACATAATATTGATGTTGCATAACAACCAGGATTAGATATTTTTGTTTCAAATTTTTCATTCTCATCATAATCAATAAAATCTTCTAAATGATCTGCTATACCATATATCCACTTTCCATTCGTTAAAGAATTAATTCTAAAATCATTAGATAAATCAATTACGCATATATTTTTTGGTATTTTTGTAATTATTTTTTTACTTTCTCCGGTTGGAAGACACAAGAAAATAACATCTATTTTTTTCCAATCCACTTGAGAAAATTTCACTAATTTTGGATAATTTTTAAAAATTAGACCTGGATAAAAATCTGATATTTCTTTTCCATAATTTGATTTTGAAATTAAATAACTAATCTCAACTTTTTTATGAAAGCTCAGTAATCTTATAAGTTCAATGCCAGTATAACCTGTTGAACCTAAAATAGCTGCATTTATTCTAAATTTCATTATTAATAACCTATAAAATTCTAAAATTTATTCAGATATAAGCTTATTTTGAAAAAATTTAAGGTATATTTTTTTTATCGCTTAGAAAATTGAAAACTTTTTCTTGCTTTTTTTCTTCCATACTTTTTTCTTTCCACTACTCTGCTATCTCTAGTTAGAAGACCTTCTTTTTTTAAAGCAACTCTGAATTTTTGATCATAGTTTACTAATGCCTTTGAAATTCCTAATTTAATAGCACCAGCTTGACCTGATAATCCACCGCCTTTTACAGAAATATTTACGTTAAAATTATTGTTATTTATAGTTTCAAAAGGTTTTTTAATAAGCAAGTTTAGAAGTCCCCTTGAAAAATATTTATTAAAGTCTTTTTTATTTACTTTAATTTCACCTTTTCCATTTGGTATCAACCAAACTCTTGCTATAGAGTTTTTTCTTTTCCCTGTTGCATAAAGATTGTTTCTTGTTTTTTTTATATTTTTATCATCAATTTTTAGATCTATATCAATCATTTCTTAACTATTAAAATTTATAATTAATGGATTATTAGCAGTGTGCGGATGGTTATCATTTGAATAAACATATAAATTCTTTAATTGTTTTCTTGATAAAGGTCCTTTTTTTAACATTCTTCTAACACAATCTTTTAAAACTAAAGTTGGGTTCTTACTATTTAATATTTCTTTATAAGTTTTACTCTTAATTCCTCCAGGGTATCCAGTATGCCAATATTTTTTTTTATATTCTTTTTTTCCAGTAAGAACTACTTTTTCTGCATTTATTACTACAATTTTATCTTTTATACATACATTATCAGAATAAGAAGTTTCATGCTTACCCATTAATCTTGTTGCTAAAAAAGAAGATAATCTTCCTAATATTTTCCCTTTAGCATCGATTAAAAACCATTTATTAGATTTAGTATCTGTTTCAGTACTTTTATTTTTTGTATTTTTGTTAATCATTTCAATTTTTGAGGAGTATGACATAATAAATTTTTCTGTCAATTATGGAATAATATTGTTTAAAAAAAAACTAATTTGTTTGCTCTTTTACCCATTTTAAAAATTTATTATTAGTTTTTTTTATAGGAAAAGCTATTATTGATGGACATTCGTAAGAATGTTTTAATTCTATAAAGGAAATCAACTTTTTCACATTTTTATCATTTGTCTTAAAGCTTAATTCTACTTCCTTTTCATCGCACATTTTATTTTTCCAAATAAACAAAGAATTTATATTTTTATTTATATTAACACATGCAGCTAACTTATTTTTAATTGCTAATTTAGCAACTTTCTTAGCTTGATGAAGTTTAGGATAAAATGTGTAGACAAGATAAATTGTCATTTATTTTTTTTAAATTGAATTTTTAATTTTTTTTAAATCAATTAAAATTTCTTTAAAAATTTCCTTATGTTCTTTATTAGAATTATCAAAATTTTCTTTTTTAAAATTTTTATCATTACTTAAAACATTCTTTTCTTTTAAAATTGGATTTTTACTTTTTAAGATTTGATTAATAGATTGATTTCCAAAAATTTTTTGAACACCTTTAATACTTACACAATCTTCATGTAATAAATTTTTAATGTATCCTATAAGTTCAACATCTATTTCTCGATAATATCTTCTATTTCCAGATAATTTAAGTGGTTTTAATTGTTTAAATCTACTTTCCCAAAAACGTAAAACATGTTGTTGTAATTTTAGATCTAAAGCAATTTGACCTATAGTTTTAAATTTTTTAATAGATTCCAAAAGTTATTCTCTTTATTAGTTATCATATATAAATATATGATAATAACAAATTTTTTATTTTAAGTTGACTTCACTTTTAAGAATCTTTGATGCCACAAATGATATAGTATTTCTAGCAGATATAGTGTGTTCTACACCAGTTTTTGGGTTTCTTCCAATTCTTTCTTTTTTATATCTCAATTTAAGAGTGCCAAAAGAAGAAATTTTTAATATTTTTTTTTCAATTAATGATTTAATCATTTCATCAACAATGGTATCTACAAAATGAGAAGATTCGGATCTAGAAATTCCTATCTCCTTATTTAAAACACTTGCTATTTCAATTCTTGTTAAATTATTACCTGACATTTTAAATATTTATACTACTAGTATTTTAAAATAGAACAACCCCAAGTTAAACCTCCTCCAATTGCTTCAAAAACAATTATTTGTCCTCTTTTTATAATTTTTTTTGATAATGCATAGTCAAGACATAATGGGATAGATGCAGTTGAAGTATTTGCGTGTTGATCCACAGTTACTATAACTTTACTTTTTGGAATACCTAGTTTAACTGCACTCATATCCATTATTCTTTTGTTTGCTTGATGGGGTATTATCCAATCAATATCTTCTTTTTTTAATTTATTCTTTTTTAAACTAAATTGTATGGAACTAACTAGTTTTTTAACAGCATGTTTAAATACCTCCTTACCTTTCATTTTAATATGCCCAGCTTTTTGATTAGATGCTACACCGCCATTAACGTATAATAAGTCATAGAATCTACCATCAGAATATAATTCTGTTGATATGATACCAGAATTCATTTTTTTCTTCTTACTAAGAACTATTGCTCCAGCTCCATCGCCAAATAAAACGCATGTAGATCTATCATTCCAATCCAAAATTCTTGAAAAAATTTCAGAGCCAATAACTAAAGCGTTTGATGCTTGATTGTTTGATAAAAAATTATCTGCTATTGATAATGCATAAATAAACCCTGAACATGCAGCTTGAATATCAAAAGCAAATCCTTTTTTAATTCCTAATTTACCTTGGATTTTCGCTGCTGTTGATGGAAATGTATGATCAGGTGTTGAAGTAGCCACGATTATTAAATCTATACTAGAAGTTTTAATTTTAGAATTTTTTATAGCTTTTTTTGCAGCTTCAAATCCTAAATCTGAATTCAATTGTTTTTTATCTGCAATATGTCTTTGATTAATGCCGGTTCTAGTTTTTATCCATTCATCACTTGTATTTAATTTTTTTGAAAGATCATTATTTGTTAAAATTTTCTTTGGTAAATAACCTCCACAACCTAAAATATAGCTAGAAAAATTCATTTTTTTTTATTTAAAAACTTTTTTTATATCACAAATTATTTTTTCATTAAAATTATTTATGCATAGATCATAAGCAACAGATATAGCATTTGAAAAGCCATCTGCATCTGATCTACCATGGCTTTTTACAACTATACCATTTAATCCTAAAAACATAGCACCATTATATTTACCAGGGTTAACCTTATTCCAAAAAGATCTTATAACTGGCAATGAAATAATAAATGCAAATTTAGAATATAAATTGTTATTAAATGTTTTTTTTAAATAGCTAGTATATAATTCTGATGTACCCTCAGCTATTTTTAATGCAATATTACCCGTAAAACCATCAGTAACAACTACATCAACTATTCCCATTGGTACATCATTACCTTCAATAAACCCGTAAAAATTAATATTTTTTTCCTTCGATAATCTTTTGGCAGCCAATTGAACAATTTCACTACCTTTTAAAATTTCAGAACCAACATTCAACAATCCTATTTTTGGTTTTTTTATTCCTAATACAGCTTTAGAAAAAATTTTTCCCATAATGGCAAAATCAAGAATATTCTTTTCATCACAATCAATATTTGCTCCTAAATCTAACATTAAAGTTTCAGATTTTTTTGTTGGAAACATGGTGGCTATTGCTGGTCTATTAATACCACTTATAGTTTTCATTAAAACAGTTGAAATAACCATAAGCGCACCTGTGTTACCACCACTTACAATTGCATTTGATACTCCTGATTTAACTGAATCTATAGCTTGAAACATACTTGATTTTCTAAATTTTCTTAATGCCTCAGTTGGTTTTACGTCATTTGTTATTATTTGATTGGTATGAATAATTTCAGAAATATTAAGAAGATTTTTTCCTTTTAATAAAGGAGTAATTTTCATTTTATTACCAAAAAAAATAAATTTTATTTTTGGAATTTTTTTTGAAGCCAGAAATGCACCATTAATTACAGCGCTTGGAGCTTGGTCCCCTCCCATAGCATCTATAGCAATTATAATTTCTCTCGGATTATTCACAAAAAATTGTTTCAATAAAAGATTTATTTAGTTGGGTTAATAATTTTTTTACCTCTATATTCACCTGTAGTTTTATCTATATGATGAGGCCTTCTTAATTCACCCGAATTTTTATCTTCAACATATTTAACTGTTGATAATTTTCTTTTTAAGTGCGAAATACGCATCCTAGATTTAGACTTTGAAGTTTTTTTTTTTGGTACAGCCATTTTTTTTAAAAATTAGAAGATTTACAATTAGTATCATTTAAAAAATAAAAAAACAAATAAATTATTTATAATTAGATAGGTTCTTTAAAACATTTCTTACTAAAAATTTCTTTCGAATTCAAAGAATTTAGTTTCTTATGTTGTTTAACAATATAATTATAAAAATTATCTAAATTATCTTTTTTAACTTTATTTTTATAAATAAATTTTTTTATTGGTTTCTTTATATTTTTAAAATCTTTAATTATTGATTTTTCGTATAATTGTATTCTAAAAGAAAAAATCCTTGCCAGGATATTTACCTTTTTTCCAACTGATAAATCTCCTGTACCAATCTCCCTGAGTGAATAATCTATGTAATCAAACAAATAATTATACATTATTTGAATCTTCATTTTATTTACTTTTTCATTTTTTAATCTTAAATTTATAAGAAAAATTAGAATTAATATAATTTCATATCTAGCATAAAAAGTTTTAGGAATTTTAAATTTTTTATTAAAAGAGCTTGAATAGGAAATTTTAATTATATTATTTAGGATATTTTCTATATTTTTTGTATTATATTTTTTTCTTTTGAAAAAAACTTTTTTTAAATTATTTAGTATCATATAAAACAAAATGGATCATTTAAAAATAATTTTAAAGATAATTTTTACTATACTTTTTTTTCAATTAAATTCATGTGGATTAAAAGTTGTTGAAAATCATGGGCAAATATATGGTAAAAATTTAGATTTAAATGAATTACAAATTGGAAAAACAACAAAAAATGAAATTGTTGAATTACTTGGATCTCCATCCACAACAAGTAATTTTGATAATGAACAAAGTTGGATTTACATAAGCTCTGAATTTAAAAAGTTTGTTTTTTTAGATGGCTCAAATACTGATCAAAAAATATTAATACTTTCTTTCAATCAAAACACATTAAAAAATAAAGAAATATTATCCAAAAATGATATTAACAGTATTCAATATGAAGAAACAATTACTGATAGTAGAGGAAAAAAAGTAACTTGGATTAGACAATTTTTTACCAATTTAAATCCTGATCCTTATGGTAGAAAAAAGTAAAATTATTATTTAATGAGCAATAAAACTTAATAATAATAATGCAACAATATTAGTAATTTTTATCATCGGATTTATCGCTGGTCCGGCAGTATCTTTATATGGATCTCCAACAGTATCCCCTGTAACAGCGGCCTTGTGGGCTTCTGAGCCTTTTCCTCCTAAATTCCCGTCTTCTATATATTTTTTTGCATTATCCCAAGCACCGCCTCCTACAGTCATTGATATAGCCAAAAATAATCCAGTAACAATTACTCCCAATAACATTGCGCCTACTGACGCAAGTGCAGAACCTTGATCAGCAACAATTAAAATAAAATAATATAAAATAATTGGAGATAAAACAGGAAGTAAAGATGGTATTATCATTTCTTTAATTGCTGTTCTAGTTAACATATCAACACATTTTCCATACTCTGGTTTTGTTTTTCCTGACATAATTCCTTTTATTTGAGAAAATTGTCTTCTTACTTCAATAACAACTGAGGATCCTGCTCTTCCGACAGCAGTCATACCCATTGAAGCAAAAAGATATGGTAAAAGACCACCAAAAATTAAGCCAACAACTACATATGGATTCGATAAACTAAAATCTATATTTGAAACATTAATAAGTTTGTTTTCTATAAAATAATTTAAGTCAGCTGTATATGTTGCAAATAAAACTAACGCTCCTAATCCTGCAGAACCAATAGCATATCCTTTGGTAATCGCTTTAGTTGTATTACCTACAGCATCAAGAACATCTGTAATTTTTCTAACATTTTTATCTAGTTTAGACATTTCTGCAATTCCTCCTGCGTTATCAGTAACAGGACCATATGCATCTAATGCAATAATCATTCCTGCTAAAGCAAGCATTGATGTAACTGAAATTGCAATACCAAATAAACCAGCTAGTTTAAAAGATATAATTATACCAAAACAAATAATTATTGCTGGAACAGCTGTAGCTTCTAAACTTACTGCCAAACCTTGAATAATATTTGTTGCATGTCCAGTTTCAGATGATTTAGCAATACTTTGTACGGGTTTAAAATTAGTTCCAGTATAATATTCAGTAACCCAGATTAATAAACTTGTTATTACAAGGCCTGTTATACCGCAATAAAATAAATCAGTACCATTAAAGTTTTTATCATTTATTAAAAATTCTTGATTTAATCCTACAATCCAATCTGTTATAAACCACAGGCTTATTGCAGATAAAATAGCAGTTACAAAAAAACCTTTATATAAAGCACCCATAACGTTATTAGATTTTCCAAGCCTTACAAAAAAAGTACCAATTATACTAGTAATGATACAGGCTCCTCCAATTGCTAATGGGTAAGACATCATTTTAAATATAAGGTCGCTCCCACTAAAAAAAATTGATGCTAATACCATCGTTGCAACTACCGTAACAACATAGGTTTCAAATAAATCTGCAGCCATTCCTGCGCAATCACCAACATTATCACCCACATTATCTGCTATTACTGCTGGATTTCTTGGATCGTCTTCTGGAATTCCAGCTTCAACTTTACCAACTAAATCAGCTCCTATATCAGCGCCTTTAGTAAAAATTCCACCACCCAGCCTAGCAAATATAGAAATTAATGATGCACCAAAACTTAAACCAACCAAAGGTTCAATTAATTCTCTTCCATTAATTCCTTTGTACAATAAAAAAGTGTAGTACGAACTGATAGATAACAATGCTAATCCAACAACTAACATCCCAGTTACTGAGCCAGCTTTAAATGCAATTTTTAAACCCTCTGATAATCCATTAGAAGCTGCCGCGGCTGTTCTTGAATTTGATCTTACTGATATGTACATACCAGCATATCCAGCTAGACCAGATAATGTTGCTCCTAATAAAAAACCAAAAGCAACGTAAAAATTAAAAAAATAGTAAATTAATAAAAAAATTGCAAAACCGACATATGATATTGTTAAATATTGTCTGTTTAAATAAGCATTTGCCCCTTCTTGTATTGCTTGTGAAATTTCCTGCATCTTATTATTGCCTGGATTAGATGCTAAAATACTTTTGGATGCTAAAAAACCATATATAATTGAACTTAATCCGCAAATAATTGCAAATAGAATTGTATACAAATCATAAATTGAAAATAGAGTTGGGTTCATAAACTAACAGTTTTAAATAGTTTTTTTTAAAAAATCAAATTAAAAATGTTTAAAACCCAAATTTGAAAATGATAATTCTTCATTATTTTTATTTAAAATTATGAGTTTTTTTTTTTTAATAATATTACCGATTTTTGTTACTTTTACAGAGTTTTTTTTTGCAAAAAAAAATATTTTTTTTGAATTACTTTTTTTTCCTGTAAAGATTAATTGATAATCTTCACCACAAGTAAGTAAATAATCAGTATCAATCTTTTTTAAGTTTAATAATTTTTTTGTTTGTTTGGTAAAAGGTATATTTTCTAAATAAATCTTTGCACCATATTTAGATGATAAAATAATGTTATTTAAATCAGCAAGTAATCCATCTGAAATATCAGTTGCTGAGTTTGCAAATTCCACCAATTTTTTTCCAAATTCAATTGGCGGACTAGGCAATTTATGCTGATTAATGTAATAATTATTTAAATTTCTGTTTAAATTTAATTTTTTTAATAAAATTTTATAACCAATGCCACTATCACCAATGTTTCCTGTCACATAGATATCATCACATAGATTTGCGCCGGATCTTTTTACAATTTTTTTTTTTTTATAACCAAATAAAGTTATAGA
>Ga0066382_10000478_pt1 | contig 13501 bp, 15 predicted proteins | sample Knorr_S23_td_NAD_FD_71218 | JGI IMG/M metagenome (GOLD analysis project Ga0066382, IMG submission 71218) | Marine microbial communities from Southern Atlantic Ocean transect - Knorr_S23_td_NADW_ad_2500m_LV_B | ecosystem: Environmental > Aquatic > Marine > Oceanic | place: Southern Atlantic... | reverse complement strand
ATTTGATCCAACAAGGGGCAAAGCGATGAGTTGGTTTACCCGGCTTTGGAGCAGATTTATTCTGGTTACATTGAGAACCCCATATCAAGTTCAGGGGTTGGATTTATTGGACCCGGATGAAAATTATATATTTGCTGCCAACCATTCATCTAGTATGGATATCCCTTTATTGTTCGGATGCTTGCCGTACTGGCTGGTTCCCATTGCAAAAATGGAATTAAAATGGATTCCGATTTTAGGTTGGGCGATGCAAGCAGGCGGACATGTATTTATTGATCGGAGCAATCATGAAAAAGCAATGAAATCAATGGACGAGATAAAACATTCATTATTGGTAAAACCCCGGTCCATATTACTTTTCCCGGAAGGGTCCAGAACACTAAATGGTGAAATTCAACCATTTAAACCTGGTGGACTGCTACTGGGCATTGAAACTGGTATGCTCATTGTACCCATAGCAATCTCTGGTACCTTTGAATCTTTGAATAAGGGATCAAAGCGATTCAAAAAGCACAAACTGTTATTGAAGGTGGGCGAACCAATCAATTCGGGGTCATATCAATTTGATGATCGAAAACAATTGGCAAAGGATGTCCGCGATGCCGTGCTCCGATTAAAATCAGTGGCAGGAACTTGATTTATACAAATCCTTTCAGGAACAGTATCCCTCCCAGTATCGCAGAATCAGATTTAGGAAATGAAAACAACCTGATCAGGCAATGGCGGCAACTAAAACCTGGAACTGTATTGAAGGATCGAAACGGACATTCGATCCTTATTATTTTTAGGGGAAGAAGCAATCACCACGAAGGACCTGATTATTTAAATGGTGTCATTTTCTGCGAGGGTCGCATAATTCAAGGCGACATAGAATTACATGTTAAGGAGAATGATTGGAAATCGCATGGACACCTTTTTGATCATCGATATAGGAATGTTATGCTGCATGTTGTACGCCAATTAAGCGTTGAACCCGTGACTGATATAATAACCTTGATTCTACAGGGAAATAGTTCTAAATGTGAACTTCCTGGTATTTCATTAACTGAAACAGCGATGCAACATATTTTTCGGATGAGCATTCATCGCTGGGATAGAAAGATTGCCCTTTTTCGCAGGAATGAGAATTGGAGAAATATTTATTATCCTGAATCATTGGCATCGTTGGGTACTGACGGCAATAAACAGCAATGGCGTCGATTGGGTAGGCAATTGGATTGGGATTATGCCCAGGATAGACAAATCGAAGAATGGGTTAAAAACTTTTTATCTAAAGCGTGCACCTTCCATTGGCATAAGCGGGGAGTTCGTCCCGTACGCCATCCAAATTTACTTTTTAATAAGGCGGCATCATGGTTATACGATCTGAATCAATTAACACAAAAGGAATTATTTGACCTAAACCAATTAAGCAGAGTAGAAAAGCTTTTTCAGAGAACGGAATTAGGGCAGGGGACCTGGGTCGAGTGGTGTGGAAATGTCCATTTCCCCGCTGGTGCTGTTTATGGCCTATCGCGAAAAGATGAACAATATGAAGATTGGTTGAAACTCTGGCTGGAACTTCGTTTACCTTATTCCTGTGGGCGCTTTCAAAAGCAATTCCAGAAAATATTATCTCCAAAAACCTTACGTTCCTTCCCAGTCCTCCAGGGATTGATAGAAATGGAAAATCATTTTTGTAATCACTTATTGTGTCAGTTCTGCTTGCTGAAGCGAGATATATGATACTGACTAACGAAAATTTAGCTTTTAATCTATCGGAATGGCGAAATCAGGATAAATGTATTGTCTTTACAAATGGGTGTTTTGATCTAATTCACAAGGGGCATGAGGATTTGCTGAATCAAGCAAAAGCCTATGGTGATATACTGCTTGTCGGTTTGAATTCAGACCAATCCGTAAAACGTTTAAAGGGGACAGAAAGACCTATTCAAAATGAAGTAGAACGGAGCAACAATCTATTTAAGCTCGATTCCGTAGATGGAATTATAATTTTTAATGAGGACACTCCGACCCAGTTGATCGCTGAAATTAAACCTGATGTTTTGGTCAAAGGCGGTGATTATACAATTGATTCCATTATCGGTGCTCGGGAGGTTATTGCTGCTGGCGGAATAGTAAAAACTGTACCCCTTACGCCCGGTTACAGCACCTCTAATACTATTGAAAAAATGAATAGATAAGCGCTTGATGGACCTCTTCCCTTGCTCTAACTTCGCCCCCTGTAATTTCTCTAACATCCTTTGATACAAATACTTACAGGAATTTTTCTTCTCATGGTGGTGAGCCATATACAGGCCGGGAATAATTCGAACCCGGATCCAAACCCACTCTCTCCCGCCAATGATCAGGAATTAGTTCCGCGGCTGGAAAATAGTGTAGATGAAAGCCGAAACCGATTTCCGCAAATAATACAAGATGTGAAAGTTTTACTAGCGGATGTCATTATTGCCGATAACCATCGGGATACCCTAGAGGTTATTTTTAACCTGAGCCGCATTTACGATCTTTTGATGGAAGCTGATCAGATCGGTGATATGAATCAGGAAGACCAGGATGAGTTCGAACGATTTGAAAAATCTTTTCTAGATATTTATACTCATAAGTTGGAGACCATTCAGTCATCTGATGCACCGGTGACTGCCGAAAGATTCCGCCATGATATTACGGAGGTGATTGAACCCTTAGAAATAGAAATGGGAAAAACGAAATTCACAGTCGTGGATGATCGGGATGGTCATATTCCACTGGTGAGAAACAAACAGGTTGATCAATTCATTACCTATTTTACGACAGCTAAAGGACGTAAACAGTTTGAGATTTGGCTGAAACGTCGTGAAGAGTATAAAAATCTTATTTTACCCATTCTGAAAGAGAATGAGCTGCCGGAAGAATTATTCATTCTGGCCATGATCGAATCGGGATTGAACCCGAAAGCCTACAGTCGGGCCAATGCATCTGGAATGTGGCAATTCATTTATTCGACGGGAAAAAAATATGGTTTAAAACGAGACTGGTATATAGATGAGCGCCGGGATCCGGTGAAAAGTACTAAAGCAGCTTGTGCCTTTTTAAGGTATCTGTATACCCAATTTGATAATTGGTATTTAACCCTGGCAGCTTATAATGCTGGTGAAGGCCGTATACTGCGGGCGTCACGATTGCACCAGACCTATGATTTCTGGCAGATGCATTCTCTTCCGCGTGACACAAGAAATTATATTCCTTATTATTTAGCAGCAGCGATCATTGCCAAGGATCCAGATGCATATGGTTTCAAGGTGCCAAAGGCAGCCCCCTTTGAGTATGATGAATTTGTTTTGGAACATAGCGCTGATCTGGCTGTTCTGGCTCGGGTAGCTGGTATTTCAGTGAAGACTATTCGTAAATATAATCCTGAGTTAAGGCAGTCCGCATCACCGGCTGATGGGACCTATTTATTAAAATTGCCAAAAGGTAAGATGGATCATTTTGTCACAGCTTGGAATTTAATTCCCGAGAGTGAACGCTTCGCACCACAATTTCTTGTGCATCGAGTCAAATATGGTGAAAGCCTCTGGACTATTTCAAGAAAATTTGGTGTTTCGATCCATGATATCGCTTCCGTGAATAAGATTCGGAACCGTCATAAAATAAGGGTAGGGACAAAATTGAAGGTACCGGTTAAAGGTGGAAACCGTGTTTGGGGCACTGGTGATAATGGCGGACCATCCGGACATTATAAGGTAGTTTACAAAGTAAAACGGGGAGATACATTGGGACAGATCGCTGAAGATTATGGCACCCGTGCTAGTAAAATAAGGCGCTGGAACATTCTGAAATATGGCAGCCAATTGATCTATCCGGGCCAAAAACTCATCATATGGGTAAAAGAAGGATAATACCATGACAAAACAGAATATAGTTGATGTTGTATCGGATGCTACTGGATTGACAAAGGTGGAGACCGAAGCCGTGATGAACGGGGTCATGACCACTATCATTGAATCGTTGGCAGAAAACAAACGTGTGGAACTCCGTGGTTTCGGAACATTTGGTGTCAAACACCGAATGCCCAAAAAAGCCAGAAATCCCGGTACCGGTGACCCGATTTATCTGCCTGAACGGTTTGTACCCACATTTAAACCCAGTAAGTTGATGCGGTCACGCGTTAATGAATTAATCAATAAATAAGAGGACTTTATGCCCTGCGGGAAAAAGCGAAAAAAACGGAAGATGAACACGCACAAACGGAAAAAGCGATTGCGCGCTAACCGTCATAAAAAAAAGAAGGTTTAGTCTAACATAGACCGGCACCGGTCAGAAAAAAAAGGATAGTTTGCTTTTAAGATGGTAAACGAATCCCAATATACCGTATCCGAACTCACATCCCAGATTCGTTCGCTCCTAGAAGGAACATTTGCGGATATATGGGTAACCGGTGAAATATCCAATTTTCACCATCACACATCCGGACACATGTATTTTACCTTGAAGGACAGCTATGCTGAACTGCGTTGTGCCATGTTCCGCCAGACTAATCGATTGCTCCGGTTTCACCCTGAAGATGGCATGCGGATTCGTGTCTTTGGATCCGTATCTGTATATGAACAACGGGGTCAGGTCCAGTTCATTGTCCGGAAACTGAAACCAGCGGGCGTTGGTGATCTTTTCCAGGCGTATGAAGCATTAAAAAAACGACTGTCAGAAGAGGGATTATTTGCTGATGATCATAAACAAGCCCTGCCCATCTACCCTAAAACAGTAGGTGTCGTCACATCTGGTACCGGTGCAGCTTTGAGAGATATTTTACATGTCCTGGCACGGCGGGCACCTCATGTACGTGTTATTTTAAGGTCATCACAAGTACAAGGGGAAGGTGCCGCTGAAGATATAGCTGCCGGTATAGCTGATCTAGAGCAGTATGCAGCATGCGATGTCATTATAATTGGCCGCGGAGGCGGATCTCTGGAGGATCTGTGGGCCTTCAATGAAGAAATTACTGCCCGCGCTGTTTTCAGTTGTACATTGCCCATTATTTCGGCTGTGGGTCATGAAACGGATATTTCTATCACAGATCTTATTGCTGACCTGAGGGCACCAACACCGTCTGCGGCTGCAGAAATCGTATCACCGTCTAGATCTGAAATTTTGAAACGGGCTAAAGAGGTCATGGGAAACTTGCAATTTATTTTACAAAAAAAGTTGGAAACATATTGGCTGAATGTAGATGGACTGGATTCAAGGTTAATTCTACTTCAGCCTATGAGAAAGATTGAGCGGAAGTTGGAGCAACTTTCCCAGTTATCGCATCGACTGGAGCAGTCCATGATTGTTTTATTAAAAAGGGGTAAAGATCGAGTTCTTGGGTTCAATAAACAACTGATCAGCTTAAGTCCTCGGCAGGTACTGGAAAGGGGATATGCGATTGCTTTTAAGAAAGAAACTGGTGATATCATACGGTCCGCAGTGGACATAGATGTAGGAGACTTTTTTCATCTGCGAACAGGCCAAGGCTCCATGGAAGCTGAAAAAAAGGCTGATTTAAAAGACTAATCGGTTAAATTTAGTTATGGCGAAGAAAAAATCATCCCCGTCCTTTGAAGAAGCACTGCAAAAGTTGGAATCCCTAGTTGAAAAAATGGAGTCCGGAGATACATCCCTGGAGCGGAGCCTAGAATGGTTCGAAGAAGGAATGCACCTGATCAAAGCCTGCCGGGAACAGTTGGAAAATGCCGAACAGAAAGTGCAGTCTCTGATCAAGGATTCCGATGGAAACCTGGACCTTGAGGAACTTGAATGAGAAAACCGTTATCATTTGGTATCTGGGGCAATACAGAAAAGGATTCTTTTTGGAAAACGTTGCCTAAAGTTTTGGACTGGTCTAAGGAAAAAGAATTAGCTGCTCACCTCACGGAACATATCCTGACTAAAGAAAAAGGAAGGGACTACAGCCAACCTGTGATCCACTCTAAGGAAGACATAACCAAACTGGATTTTATGCTTGTTCTTGGTGGTGATGGAACATTTCTGTCCTGTACGCGGGCCGTGGAACACCGGCCTACACCGATCCTGGGAATTCATCTGGGAGACCTGGGATTCCTAGCGAAAGTGACCCTGAAAGACCTGTTCCAGCGTTTGGATCAAGTGGCGGCAGGAGATTTCACGGTAGAGCAGCGGACAATTGTTCAGGCCGTAATCTCAAAAAACGGGATTGAAAAGCAACATACCGGGCTTAATGATTTTGTGGTGAGCAATGGGGAATCACACCGCATGCTCACCACTCAGGTGCACGTAAATGATCACTTGGTAGCCAAGTATAAAGCGGATGGCCTGATTGTGGCCACACCCACGGGCTCTACTGCCTACTCATTATCATCAGGCGGGCCGATCATTACTCCCGATGTGGATAGCTTTGTGATCACACCTATCTCGCCCCACTCGCTTACCTCCAGGCCCCTAGTAGTGTCTGCAGATTCAGCGGTGCGAATCGATTTTCCTGGTGAAGAAGACAAGATTACATTTATGGCCGATGGACAAATCTATGAAACTCTGGACCCAAGCTGTGCAATCGAGATCACTAGGGCGGGCTTTAATATCGGCTTAATTGATTTTAAGGATAATGATTATTTCCAGACGCTCAGAACAAAGATGGGCTGGGGGAGAAGAGGGGAAGGCTAACTTTTTGTTTCATTGGCAGCCGGCCACATCATACTTACCAAATATTCCTATCACTGCCAATCACACCGCTCTTATTGCGAACCATTCTTTAATGACATTTCAATCATTTTTATTATTGCTTAAGCCGGTAAATTCTTTTTCAGTCATATAATATATGAATGTTCCAACTAACAAACCGATGACGAAACCATAGCGGATACTGCCAGCAATCAGTCCCACCAACAGAGCGATTATAAAGTTTGATTTTGAGTCAGCCACATCACGAACCAGAAGCATCAGCCCCAGACCTTCAAACAGTAGTAGGATGCCCAGAATTGGTAATGGGAAGATGTGGACCAGGGTATCAAATCCTTGGCTTAAGAACAGGCCCAAGAAGATATACAGACAGCCGTAGATAATCACGGAACCGCCGGTCCGGCCGCCAAAGGTATGATGGCCTACTATACCGCCGGACCCATGGCAGATTGGGACACCGCTGAAAAAAGGATTAATTAGATTAAGCAGGGAATAGGTATAGCTGATCTTTCGAATGGTCACACCTCGTTCGGGGTACCAGTCATTGGCGATCTGGTTAGTGGCTAATATTGAGTTACCGATCGATAGGGGTATCTGCGGTATGGCCAGGATCAGAAACCCGGTCAAAATATCGCCCCATGTCGGGGTATGAATCTGCGGTAGGTAGATACCTACAGCATGTATGAAAGTTTGTCCATCGATCTTGAATACGAAAGCATAGATCATGCCCATGGTGATAATAAAAATTGCCGGAGGGTATTTACGGTTCCCAAGCAGGAAAATAGCCAGTAGGAATGCAGCCGCTGCCAAATAGTACCCTATTATGCCATCTGCAATAACGTAATCCTGCAGTGCTAATAGACTCAGCTTGATCCCTAAACCAAATTGAATTCCCCGAATTACCGCCTTGGGGACGACCCGGCTGATCCAGTCAATCAATTTAGTAATGTTCAGCAGAAACATGGAAATGCCGATGGCTAGTCCACCGCCGTAAAGGATATTGGGGCTGATTTTTTGGGTAATCACAATGGTTGCCATGGCTTTCAGCGGTTGTATCGGCATGGGCATTTTATAGAAACTTCCGGTAAATATCTGCATAATACCAAACATGACCAATACGCTGGCACTGTCCAGGCCAGCGCTGATGATCATGCCCACGATCAGTGGAAAGTCTGTGCCAATGTCACCAAAAGCCCCGGACCATTCATTTCTATCAAACTTGATGTCTTTGAAATAATTGAACATTAACTTATTTGTCTATGCCGCCTGAGCATACAGTCATTCATCACGACAAGTAGTCCGGCTTCTTCAGCTAATTTAGTTGCTTCTTCGTTGATCACGCCATCCTGAAGCCAGAGTGCCTTAGCGCCGATTTCAACAGTAGCCTCCGCGATGGATAGGACGTGCTCCGGACGGCGGAAGACATCCACCACATCCACCGGTTTTGGGATATCCTTTAATGAAGGATAACAAGTTTCGCCGGCTATTTCTCTTTGACCAGGATTTACAGGAATGATCTTGTAGCCATGGTCTCGCAAATAGAGAGCGACGTAGTGACTTGGCCGTTCCGGCTTGGGACTCATGCCCACCACGGCGATGGTTTTCATTTGCAAAATTTGGTTGATTGTTTCTTTGTCATTCATTTTTAAACATATTCTTTATTACGTAACCAGCAATATCCGGATTTTCCCTTAATCTGCGGACGGAATAATTGAACCAGTCCGGACCAAAAGGTACGTAGACCCGCACTTTAAAGCCTTGGTCCTGCAGCGCTTCCAATCGTCCTGTCATGGGCACACCGTAGAGCACCTGGAATTCAAATGAGTCTGAACTGAGATTTTCCGAATTGATCCAGTCCAATAGCTGATCGATAAGATTTTGGTCATGGGTGGCAAAACCCGCATAGGCACCCTTGCTAGCCATGACTTTGGCTAGGGTGATGAAATTGTCCTTGATTTTTTTCCGGTCTTGGAAAGCGATGGTCTCCGATTCTTGGTAGATCCCCTTGCAGATCCTGGCATTGAAATTGCTGGAAGCCAGCCGTTCAATATCTTTCTGGCTTCGGCGTAGATAGGATTGAATGACCACACCGACATGTTCATAGTTCTGTTTGCAACGGGCATAGATCTCAAATGTATGATCGGTGTAGGGGGAATTTTCCATATCCAGCCGCAGAAAATTTTTATTCTCCTTGGCTTGATTTAAAATGTCTGTGATATTGGCTATGGCTTCATCCAGAGATATTCTCAAGCCCACATGAGTGGGTTTTATTGAAAGATTGCAATTCAGGGATTGCTGGCTAATCTGGTTGTATAGCTTGCAGTACTGCTTAGTGATATTTCGCGCTTCATCTCTATCCGTTATTTGTTCACCCAGGATATCAATTGTGGCAGAAAAACCTCGATCGTTAATGGCTTTAATATGTTTCAGTGCTTCTTCCGCTGTTTCGCCTGCAACATAGGGTTTGGCAAAGGGTTTGGCGAACCATTTTGGAAGAGCGGGTAAAGTAAATGTGATTAATCGATTAAAAAAGGACATAAAAAAAGTTAGAATTTTCTGATGGGTGTCGCCAACCATTTTTATTCAAAAATTCCGGGATGAATCTCCCAACTTTAGATTGACTCACGAAAAGCCATCCTTCTAAATTCCAAGTCTTATTTCACTTCTATAATTGAATATGTATCGCGATTTTGGAACTGTCCTAGTAGCTGTGATTCTTGGCATCATTATGGTGGCTATACCACTTCTGATACAGAAACTGATAGCGCCTTCTAAAAAGTCCAAAGACAAATTACAAACTTATGAATGCGGCGAGGAAGCTGAGGGATCTGCCTGGCTGCAATTCAATATCCGCTTTTATGTTATTGCACTTATTTTTCTCATTTTTGATGTAGAAATTGTATTTCTCTTTCCGTGGGCAGTCGTATTTAAAGAATTAGGCCTGCTGGCGCTTATAGAAATGGGTATTTTTCTGATTATTTTAATTGCGGGACTGGCCTATGTCTGGGTCAAGGCTGACCTTGACTGGGTGAAACGGAATGTCAGATATGGTACCGGGCGGTACCAGGATGTCAGAATGGAGAAAACTACCTGATATGGGATTACTTGAAAATAAATTTAATGATAATGTAATCGTTGCGAAACTTGATAAGCTCATAAGTTGGTCCAGGTCAACTTCACCCTGGTTTTTTCAGTTTGGGTTAGCCTGTTGTGCGATAGAAATGATGGCTGCCGCAGCAAGCCGATATGATCTAATGCGGCTTGGTATGATACCGAGGTCATCTCCCAGACAGGCAGATGTTATGATTGTAGCTGGCACGGTAACGATGAAGATGGCACTGCGGGTAAAAAAACTTTATGAACAAATGGCAAATCCAAAATATGTCGTTGCCATGGGTTCCTGTGCTACCAGCGGCGGACCTTACTGGCAGCATGGATATCATGTATTGAAGGGGGTGGATATTGTAGTTCCTGTTGATGTGTATGTACCAGGCTGTCCTCCCCGACCCGAAGCACTGATTGAAGGAATTTTAAAACTACAGGAGCAGATCTTGGAAGAACGGCCGCTGACCCGGAAAACTGGGTGAGTGACGAACGAGATAAATTGATCGCCGAAGTGGTTGAAAAAGCCCTTCGGGGTGATATGGATGAGATCAATAACATTGAAGATCGGGTCACTCGCTCTAAGGCAAAGGCTGCTCTGGCTAAAGCTAAACGTGCACAAACAGCAGATTCGCCCCATCAAATCGAGGCTTCTGATACGGGGGAATCAACGGCACCCAATACTTTATCTGGTAATCCAAATCAAAAAGTTGGGGAACGTATAAGTGAAAAATTTCCCGATTCACGGGATGGCGAAGTAGCTGATACTCATATTCAACTCAAACCCGATCAATGGAATGAGATTGCGACATGGTTAAAGACAGAAGAAGATTTATTATTTGATTCATTGCAGTGTATTACCGGTATGGATTTAGGCGAGAATGTTCTTGAAGCTCGGTACAATCTTCATTCCATGAAGCATCGTAACGCGATTGAGATCAGGATTGCTGTATCCAGAGAAATAGCTCAAATCCCATCCATCGAACAAGTCTGGCGAATAGGTGACTGGTTTGAACGGGAAACCTACGATATGTATGGGATCAGATTTACAGGACACAGAGATTTAAGGCGCATACTGCTTCCGGAGGACTGGGAAGGTTGGCCATTGCGTAAAGATTATGAGGTACAGGAAACATACCACGGTATTATGGTACCAAAAGTGAAAGAGGGATGGGAGTAGTCCACGGACAAGAAATGGTCCTCAATATTGGACCGCAGCATCCGAGTACCCATGGCGTTTTGCGTCTGCAGGTGAAGACTGACGGAGAAATCATTTCGGAAATCAAACCTTTTATTGGCTATCTGCACCGCTGTTTTGAAAAGCATTGTGAAAATGTTACCTATGAACAAGTGATCCCGTTTACGGATCGTTGTGATTATCTGGCCTCAATGGCGAACAATTTTGGTTATGTGGTAGCGATGGAAGAGCTTATGGAGATCAAGGTTCCGGAGCGTGTCGAATATATACGGGTTATCATGGCTGAACTTCAGAGGATTGCCAGCCATTTATTAGCTTTGGGTACTTTTGGACTTGACGTGGGTGCCTTTACACCATTCCTATACATGTTTCGCGATCGAGAGCGTATACTGGATATGTTTGAAATGACCTGTGGCGCCCGCCTTTTGTATAATTATATGTGGGTGGGCGGATTAAGCCATGATTTACCTATTGGATTTGTAGAATCAGCTTTTCGGTTTTTGGACTACTTTGAGCCTAAAATTGAGGAGTACAATAATATATTGACCTATAATAAGATCTTTATTGAACGGACGGCGGATGTTGGGGTAATGCCTGCAGACGTAGCCATCAGTTATGGCGTTTCTGGTCCCAACCTGCGTGGTTCCGGTGTCAAATGGGATATTCGTAAGGACGAGCCTTATTCAATATATGATCGGTTTGATTTTGACGTACCGGTTGGAATAGGAGAGAAGGGAAACCTGGGAGATTGCTGGGACCGTTTTAATGTGCGGTTAACCGAAATGGGCGAAAGCATCAAGATATTGCGCCAGGCGCTTACACAGATACCGAAAAATGGGGATGTACATCAGACCATACCTAAAAAAATACGACCACCGAAAGGGTCTATTTATAAAAGAACAGAAACACCACGGGGAGACCTAGGATTTTATATTATCAGTGATGGTTCACCTATTCCTAACCGTTTAAAAATGCGCTCACCTGCGTTTACTGCTTTATCTGTTTTAGATGAGATTGGCCGTGGCTGGATGCTATCAGATGTCATTGCCATTTTAGGCAGCCTGGATATTGTTCTAGGAGAAATTGACCGTTGACAGTCGATAATTTATACAATTGGTTAATGGGATTTTTTCCAGGGATAACGGAGAGCCCTATCCTGCTGATTATAGCTATTCTTGTTCCGTGTCTAGCCCTCTTTCTTTTTATTGCTCTGTATGCTCTTGTTGCAATTTATGGAGAATTAAAAGTTTCATCTTTTATGCAGGATCGGGTGGGTCCTATGGGCCAGGGGGTGGGGTTGCATGCAGGGAAATGGGGATTACTGCAACCAGTCGCTGATGCGTTAAAACTTTTGACAAAGGAAGATTTAATCCCAGAAAAAGCTGACAAAACTCTATTTATAATGGCACCATTTATGATTTTTATCGGTGCCTTTATAGCTTTTGTAGCAATTCCTTTTGGGGAAACTTTGATCATTGCTGATTTAAACATTGGTATTTTTTATCTTCTCGCTGTTGGGTCACTTGCTGTCATAGCGTTGATCTTGGCAGGTTGGTCTTCCAATAATAAATGGTCATTATATGGTGGTATGCGTTCCGCGGCTCAGATCATTAGTTATGAAATACCTGCAGGCGTTTCGATTGTGATTGTTATTATGCTCACCGGTACCCTTAACATGCAAGACATTATTAAATATCAGGATGGCGGATTGTTCAACTGGATTATTTTTGCCAATCCGTTTACTTTTATTGCTTTTTTCATTTATTTTATCAGTGGTATCGCTGAAACTAATCGAACACCTTTTGATATCCCTGAAGCTGAATCAGAAATTGTAGGGGGATTCCACACAGAATATTCTGGAATGCGCTTTGCTTTTTTCTTTTTAAGTGAATATGCAAACATGTTTGTGGTGAGTGGTATAGCCTCCACTGGATTTTTAGGTGGCTGGCAAAGCCCCATCTCCGGATACTTCAATACGCCATCCTGGGGAGTTTTCTGGATGCTGAGTAAAATTATGTTCCTGGTCTTTGTCATGATGTGGTTTCGTTGGACCTTTCCCAGGCTGCGTGTTGACCAGTTGATGAATGTGTGTTGGAAAGTTTTCTTACCCATTGGACTTTTGAACATTTTTGGTGTGGGGATTTGGACATTAATCTTTGGCTAATTATCTATGATTAAATATTTTCAAAATATATGGATCACGCTAACAACACTTCTTAAAGGAATGGGAATTACCTGGGTGCACATGCTTAAGATCAAAAGGGATAACGTCACCTTGCAGTACCCGGAAGAAAAATGGCCCCGTCCGGAGCGAAATATTGGATTTGATCACGATAATTATAATGTGATTCGTTCCCGCTTGCATGTTGATATGGATGACTGTATCGGCTGTTTGAAGTGTGAGCGTGCCTGCCCGGTCGATTGTATTAAAATCGACACGGTCAAAGTACCTAGCCGCGGAGAAGATATCAAAGAAATAGGTCATGTTGGTGTTACCTCGAATGGCACACGTAAAGCCATGGTCGT
>Ga0066382_10000472_pt1 | contig 13583 bp, 17 predicted proteins | sample Knorr_S23_td_NAD_FD_71218 | JGI IMG/M metagenome (GOLD analysis project Ga0066382, IMG submission 71218) | Marine microbial communities from Southern Atlantic Ocean transect - Knorr_S23_td_NADW_ad_2500m_LV_B | ecosystem: Environmental > Aquatic > Marine > Oceanic | place: Southern Atlantic... | reverse complement strand
AGGAAGGCCGTGCACGTCAAACCAAACATCAAAAGACGATTCATTTTATACTGCAAAAAATCCATGGCGTCAAGACAATGATCAGGTTTGATCGTGTCATTCCTGACAAGCGATTACCCTCGTGCTCCTTGCAAGTTTTTTTTGCGTACAAAAATTAATAGTCAGGATGAAAGGATCAACATAAATGTGTTTACGTACCGAAAAGGCAAACAAAGCTTGTGTTTTTTTTGATAAAAAGATAGGATAAAAAGAGATTTCAGAGACAGTTAAGTCTATGGATCCTAAGGATGAATGAGCTGGCTTTATTCAGGAGACTTATATGCCAGGTGTTTCCAAGAGTTTAATTACAGGCTCGGGCAGCTTTCTACCGACAGATAATGGTCTTGCTCATGCTATTTCCGTGCTCAGTGAAACTTGGATTTGCAGCGCCTGGATGGTGCTTCGTCAAGCTGAAGACGCATGGATTGTTAGTCACGTTGAAGACCGTCATTACGGATTAGAAGAAGGGGATACCATAGAGGTGTCGCCAGAGCGTCCATTCCCCTTGGAAGAAGGGGTTGTATCTGATCGTTACCACGACATGGTATTGACGTTTAAAAGAGGTGATGGGGAGCTTCGGATAGAGCCGGTAAGAGGCCACGTTGTTCACCGGATCATCATGCAAGATGGCTTAACATATGGCGCAATAGTGGGTCTGAGCAGTGAACCTTTAAACGCGTCCGTTTCCCGTTCTTTGCCTATGATAAGCTTGTTGTCAGAGCTCATTATGAGTACGCATTCCGTATGCGCCGACTTTGTTGAGGCTACACGCCGCCATCGGCAGGCTGAGACGGATGCCTGTGCAGATGCTTTAACAACGTTGTTAAATCGACGAGGTTGGCAGAGGCAGGTTTCTTTGGAGCTTTCACGGCAACGGCGTCACATGAGAAACATATTTATCATAATGATAGATGTGGACAATTTCAAAACTTTGAATGATACGAAAGGTCACGCCTACGGTGATCTTGTTCTTCAAAAACTCGCCCACTGCCTGAAAGCCAATGTAAGAGAAAGCGATGTCGTTGCCCGGTTAGGGGGTGACGAATTTGCCATCCTTGTCTGTGATACGGATAATGATGGCGTAACAACAATGATAAAAGGGTTGGATGCCGGTTTAAAAAAGCAAGGCATCGAGTGCTCTTTTGGTCGCGCCGAGCTGGGTGAAGATGACACCTGGGAATCCGGATTGCAGATTGCGGACCAGGATATGTACGCCTGTAAATTTTCGAAAAAATCAGTCTCACCGGTTATCTAGCGATAAAGCTGTGGTATAATAGCAAAAACATTGATGTAATCAGACCATATAAGGTCTAACTGAGAAACAAGGAACGTTTCAGCCATGGCAGATTTGCCGACACTTTCAGCGCCAGCGGAAGACCGCACACAGATACGCGACCGTAACGGTTCCGCGTGGCGTCAGGCTGTGTTTGTGTCGGTTTTGTTTCATATTGTGCTGTTCGTTGTTTTATCGATGTCAGGCACAACGGATGATGCGCACACGAAAAGTGACAATGCCCCCGTTTTTAAAACGATCAACGCAACACTGTATTCTCCCCCCAAAACCGTTACGATCCCACTTGGCTCGCTGACCGATAAAAAATCCCCTGAAACCCCCAAGGTTGAAAATAAACCTGTGCCAGATGCAGAGAATGGTCACTCTGAAAAAAACGAAAAAAAAGTGGCCTCAGAACGTTTTCAAAAGCTTATATCCGAAGCGATGACAGCGATTTCTGATGCAGAAAAAACCGAGCTTAAACCAACGAACATTGACGATATTGATGAGGTTGAATTTAAGCCTGACAGATTGAACGAATATGTTGATAGTGGGGATGATCTGGGAGAGCAAATCCGCGATGAAGACAATCCGGATGAGGTTGTTACAGAGAGTGATGCTGTTTCCGACAATGACGTTGTGGAGGAAGAAACGGTAGGGCTCTTCCTGGATCCTCTTCTTGTCTATCAACAGCGAATAGCAGAAAAGCTTTATAGTTACCTCAGGTTAAAACGTGGCGTAAGATACGGAGAGTGCAAACTCGGTGTCAATCTATCCCGCGATGGCCTGGTTATGCACAGTTACCATATATCAGGATCGAAAAATTTGTGCAACGAAGCCGCCAAGGCCGCCTTGCGGGCCAAACGGTTGCCGATGCCAAAAGATCCCGAATTGTATACTCACTTAAACAAACTTCAAATCACTCTTATGGGTGATCAAATACAGGGAATGTAGTAATGTCAAAGCAAGAACTTATCAGGGTTGTACTGGAAGACTGCTCTTTTGAGCGAACAGAGGAATCTAAAAATTATGCTCCTACCGGAATGGCACTAAATATCGATCGTCATTTCACTGTCAATCTTGTTGAAGGTCGTTCGACAGAGCGGGCCCTTTTTGTTGCCGAGCTAAGGCTTACCGTCGATGTTGTCGAAGTTGATCAGGATGGGCAGCGAACCGGTAAGGTGTTGATGATCGCTGAGGCGAAATACGGTGCCGGCTACAACATCAGTGCAATGTCAGATGAAGATGTGACACATTTCTTTTATACACATGTTGCCTCAAAACTGGACACGATTTGTAGCGGGACCATATCTGACTTACTTAGTCGATCAGGAAACCCGCCCATCCCATATGATGATCATGACTATTATGGTGAAATGCTGAAAAATGAGCGCCAGAAAGCCGAAGCAAGACAGCGTGTGGAGTTCGAACAGCCTTAAGCCCGTTCGACATCCAGCGTATCGATGTGCCCCACTTTCTCGTACGCATATTTGTTGCGGAAGTGTTTGTTGAAGTGGGTCCCTTTAACCTCACTGTTTAACAGTGCCTCGTAGGCATCTTCCGGTACATCAAAGTAAACGTATACCATCTGATTCATTAACAGGTAGAGATCTTTGTTGTTGTAACGGTAGCCATGGATCCAGCCGGAATCAGTGATCGGAAGGAAGTGGCTTGGTAGTCTTGGGGCCTCGGTAAATCGCTCACGAAGCACGCGTAGCAATGCTGGTTTGGGCCTGTGTTCAGGGAGGTTGCCCAACCCCTGCGCTTCAAGAATCTTATATCTTGAAAACTGAATGCCGTAACGCGCCCCTTTCTTGTCAAAAAGGGCAATGATTGAAAACGCCCCGTTTTTTACACCTTGTGAGTAGCTGCCGTTGCCAATGCAAAAACCCAAGTCTTCCCCAAGATCGATAAGATCATAATGCGTCTTTGGCACCCGTATTGTGATCTCGGCGTTCAGTGCTGTGTTATCCATCAGAAGGATGTCTTCACGCTGTTTCAAAGAAAAATTTTCGACATTGATCTTTGGCATCATCCGGACGCAAAGGTCGTGCAGGTGGTCAATACTTTTCGGTTTAGCCGGGAGATACTTTGCATCAGGTACTCTTTCTTTTATGTAGCTCATCATGTCCATGGTGTCACGGAAACCTTTTAATGGTGTTTCCCACATCAGCCTGATAATGCGTCTTTCATTGTAATGTGCACGCAAGGCGTTGATGTCTTTTATGCGCAATTTAACCAGCTCTTCAACTTCACGTTCTTTATTCTTATTTGCTCTGGCTGCCTGAATAACGGCATCAACGTTAAATTCAGCCTGGACCATTTTCTGGATAAGCAGTAAATGTGCAACAGAACGTGGATCTGACAGGCAGTCACGTACAAGTCGAAACATACCTTTACTCGGAGAGTCAGAGTTGAATGTGTGTTGTGTTAATTTACGGTAGGTATCAACCTGGTGCGGGTCAAGTCCGGATGAAATGGCGTCATCAAAAAGGGTTGCCCATTTTTGTGGCAGTTCGTTGATACAGTGTGAGTAAAATAGTGTGGTAGTGTCTTGCATAAAAGCCTCCGAATGAAGGCTTATTATCGCAATTTTTGCGCAATATTACAACAAAAAAGTTAATTCTACTGTATTAACTCATCATCATTATCATCGTCATCGCCAGCAAGTAAAGCCATCGATTTCTTGCACTCATCGTCCTTCTCAGAGACCTTTAATTTCGCTTCATCCAGCAATGCCGGAGGGATCCCCAGTTCATCGAAATGCACAGAGCACTCGTCAAGGAACATTCCTACACGCTCAATAATGAAGGATTTTCGCATTTGAACGAAAAGCGGGCAGGGTTTATCATCTCTTAAGTACGGGTACACCTTGGAAAACAGGTGGAAGTCCGTAATTTCGATAATTTTTGCGGAGTCTGAATGGTTGAGTTTATTGAGTGTTTCAATGGACTCCAGTGTTGAATAGGGCAGCCCCGGAATATCTGTGATTTCCGGGTGGTCAAACGGTGCTAGCTGTGGGAGCCCGTATTTGGGCGCAATAAGGTTATCACGCTCCCTGACCGCCTTACAGAGGTCCGCGAGTTGTTTGTCGCTCAGGTTGGTATCATTGAGGTACAAAAAGCTTTCAGAAAACGGCTGGCTTTCCATATCATTGTAAGACAAGGTGATCTTGATGATGGGTTTAACAGGTTTCATGTTCATTTCTTAATCCCTTGGATCGCTGATTCTTATTTTTTGCGGCTCATTGTCACTGGTCGTGGCAATGCGTCTCGGACCGTTGTCTACCACAGGCTTATCCTGGGTGACAGCCGCGCGCCCGGGGTAATTGACAAAATCCAGAGGCTTGTTTGCATTCACCAGTTTGAGGATGGCCAGGACGATTTCATTAGGTTGTAACGTCTTCATTGCACGCGTGGATGCAACATACATCAGGTTCAGTTCGTCAGCTATCTCATCGGTGTCTTTTTTCTCCGAGATATCAGGTGATAACATATCAGGGAAATCTTCTTCAAGAACGACCGTGTCCCACTCAAGCCCTTTTGACCGGTGGGCGGTACTGATGGTCAGGTCGGCATTAACTTCATCCGTAACGGCATTTTTGCGCAGCACTGAAATCTTTCTTGTCAAAGAGGGACCGTGCTCGTCAATGATTTTTACGATGCGGTTCATCTCGATGTCTTTTGAGCTTTTTGCTGCATCTTTGTAGGTTTCATAATCCCGGAATTCAGCAAGGAGACGCCGGCGTTTAATTTTGTCTTTTTCATCCATGGACAGGTAAAATACGTCGAGGACTTCCTGAAGGTTATAGGCGTCGATACCTCCTACCCAAAATATCTTTTTGTTGATGAACTTCAGCGCTGTCTTCAGGGTCCCTGATACCGTACGGTGAAGACGTGTGTGTGGCTCATTAAGCATTTGGGAAGGCAGGTACTGATAAACCTGATCACTGATTTTCTCAAACCCTTCGATGGGAAACGGGTCGCATCCCGTTACCTGCGTTTTGTATTTTAAAAGGTGACTGGCGACCAGCGCAATGTTGTGGCCGAAGCGGAAACTTTTTGTGAGGTACAGAACATCCGCTTTTTTCGCTTTGGCAAATGCATCCATGGAATTGTCTGCCCCGCGGAAACGATAGAGCTGCTGATGATCATCTCCCACGATGACATGCCGGCATTGCTGGCGGTAAATGAGATCTGAAATGACCGGGTTGGCGTCCTGGGCCTCGTCAAAAAGTATGACCTGGAACCACGTGTGCAATTCTGGCTCACGCAGGCAGTATAGCTTAAGATAGACGTCGTGTGTCGCCGGGAATGTGTTGTTGGGGTCCGTGGCGGCCATCCACATTTGCTGGGCAGCAGCCACAACCACCTGTTTACGGTGACGCTGTCTTTCCGTGAATTCGGGAAGGTGCTTGGCGTGTTCGTTCCCTATTTCCAAACTTGCAGATGATAAAAATTTTTCAAAAATGTTATTGGCTTCTTTGACAATTTCCCAGTTCGGCGTATTGATAAAGTTTTTGATGTCTGTCAGGCGAAGATTGCCTGTTAACTTATGTTCAATAGACTTCCCTGCGCGGGCAAAAGCGATGGCATGACCGGTACGACAGATTACATTTTTGGGGAATTTTGAGGATGCTTCAACCTGGATAGCTTTGTTGTAGCAAAGATAGAGCATTCTTAGGTGTGGGTTTGCTTTTGCATACCCTCTCAATACGCTTGTTTTGCCGGTTCCGGCACCCGCCTTAATAACAACGGCTTCGCCCTGGTAATTTACACCGGCGGCCTGTTGATTTGTAAAGTCTTCCGCCATTGTTTCCCTGCTCAATAATTAAAACGACATAATGCCCCTGAGGGTAACATAAAAAATATAATTTCACATCAAAAATGTTATACTTTTATGTCTATCCTGGGGGGTTCAGGCTTTGTTTCAGCCCGTAAGATATCGACTTTATCTCCGGCAACATTCACTTTGTCGCGGGCTTGAGAGAAGGCGTCTTCTTCACTTTTGGGTGAGGTTGTGGACAGATTACTCAGGATAACGCGTTGAAAAATACTGCTCAGGTGTTGATCGACAAGTCTGATATTGCCAGGTTTGTCTGACATTTCGCATATTTGTAAAAAACTCACCCACGCATCCGTTACGATCTGCCGGTAAATTAAGGGTAGTGTTTTTGGTAACCGCAACCCTCTTTCCTGTTGAGCGACAACTGTCGTTGAGGCGGTGTTTAAAATCTCATTAAGGACAGGGCCTGTCGCCTGGTGCGGCGTTAATATTGTACAGGGGCGTCCAAATCTCATCACTATCTTGAGCTGACCTCTGAATAAACAGTACCACTGAAGCAGTTGTCGTTCTGGTTTGCTGTTCAGACCGGGTAGTGTGTCTCTCAGTACGTTCCCGAGGCTCCGGGTCATCTCCGGAAGCGCTTTCAGATTAAGAAAATCGTCCCACGAGGTGTCAGGCATGTTGGAGGGCGTAGGTAAGATCCACAGTCCTTTTTGGGTGCGAAGGAAGCTTGGTTCCATGTTCCGCGGCGTAAATGTGCTCATGTGAGCCAGAGAGTAAGGCGATTTCTTTTTCTCAATGTTGCTCTGAAGCCGATGGTTGTATGTTTTTACCCAGTAAGGGGATAGCCACGTGGCACCGAGGTCGTCGGCAATCTGTTGGACAGGCTTGCCGTAAGACAGGCACCACAGTGTCTTCTGATGCGGCCCGGAACGCATTCTTTTGCGGGTGGAAAACCAATTTAAAATACTCACGCCATACTCCCTTGGCTCTGATACAGGATCCTTCTGTTTCTGAGTGAGTATTACAAGTTCTGTGCCATGCGTGAAAACAAAAATGTTCGCGTTTTTGGCTACATTTTGAAGGTTTTTTCTTTAATGGTGTACAAGAAAAAGACGGTGGGCACACCCGGCGTGAATAATGTCGGGTGTGCTTACAGTGAGGCTAGTGAAGGTTTCTGTTTGGTGACTGGAGTACCCGTATGGAAAGGTCGTTACCTTCTTCGGTAAGGGATACACAAATGCCGTCACGTATACGCATAACACGGATAAGTCCATGCTTGTTGAGAAAAGCAATATGCTCTCCGATAGTTATTCCTGAGACGGCCGTAAGCTCCGTTGAATCAGGAAGAAAGTCCCCATCCTCTCTCTTCAGGTGAATTTGCAACAACACGCTGATGTGTGAAGAGAGTACCTGGATGGTCTCGATATCAACATCTGCCGGCAATGTAAACCCGGCTTGTTGCCAGCAGCTCGCGCAGGCGTTAAGCGTGTGATGAGTTTGGATGAGTGTGTTGTCGGGTGCGTATTCGTTCATCAAAAATCTTCTCGTAACATGTTTAAAAAAGACGCCGCAATAAATAGCGGCGTCCGTTCCACAAGTGCTTTACGTCAGGAGTTCAGGTAAGGTTTATGCGTTGGTTGCGCTGGTTACCTTGCGTTTCTTACTTTTAGCGTTGGTTGCGCTGGTTACCTTACGTTTATTGCTTTTGGCTTTTGTCGTTCGTTTTTTTCTTGGAACGAAAGCTTTGTCGAAGTCCGGAGAAATGCCGTTTTTGGCAAATTCACTTTGATTTTTGTAGATATCACCATTTATCCACATAGAGTCGTAACCGATGTAACGCTTGACCTGCTGTGTGATCATGTCGTTGTCGGTACCGAATAACCGGATACCTTCATCACCTGCCCCGTAGGCATTGCGGATGTAGTCTTTGAGTTTTACTGCCACCGTTCTGACTGTTGGATCGCCATCAGACATGGTTGTTCTGCGCATGTAAATTTCACCGTCACAGACCATGCAGTCTTTTTCAATCCAGCGGAACAGTTGTTGCTGACGGATACCATACGCCCGGGCCATGGCGGTAGAGTTGTTTTTGAAATTTGCTTCAATGTAGTCTTTGATTGGGATGGCTTCCCAACTGGATGTCAGTGATACCGGAAGGAACACTTCACCGTTTACCCAAAAGCCCTCATCCCGGAGAAGCGTCTCGACAAACCGCCGGCTTTCACCCATCTCTTTAGCAAAAGCGGCAACATTGCCAGAGAAGTGCTTGTCAAGATAGACGCTGAAAGGAAAGGCATGGGGTTGTTTATTCACCTTCCATCCGCTTGTGTACCGGGATGCTTTTGTATAAAGCTTATTGTCAATCAGTATGACGCCTTCTGCTTCAGCGTTTTCGCCATGAAGCAACTGGTGAAGGTCCTGCTCTTGCAGTCCCCGTTCGCGAGCGAAGTCGGGAAGACTTGTGTCAGCTTTTTCAAAATGATTCAGTAATGAAATCACTTTGTGTTTTTTTTGGGAGGCCATGATGTATCCTTAATGTTTAAAACGGCAAAAGCCGAAGCGGGCAAGACCCGTTTCGGCTTACGCATAAAGCATAAATTGTAAGAAGAGATAAATGTTCTTAGTGAACAGTTTTCTCGACTTTTGCCTTCTGCTTAGGCGCAGAGACAGAATTCAGTTCACCACGAGTGGTCAGACGATATACCTGCCCGTTCATAAACATACATTTCGTCTGTGTCCAACGGGAAACCTGCTGTTGCAGAATATCATTGGCTTCAGCAAAACGTGAACGGTTGCCGCCGTAGTGCGAATTCAGATAATCGTTAAAATCAAATGCTTTCATGTCAACTTTTGCGTCAGTTTCGATTCGGCTGGCCTGAATGAAAACTTCCTTATCTACGATCACTGCGCTGTTTTCAGCCCAGCGCTTAAGTTGAGATGTCGGAACGCCAGAGACTTTTGAAAATGCGAGGTAGTCGCCACCAAACTTGTTTTCAACAAGCTGGGATAGCAATACGGCTTTCACACTCTTCAGTGGAGGCTGAGATTGCTTGTTTTGAATTGATGATACTGTTGCTGTTGATTGAGTAGCCATAATAAATAACTCCAGAGGGAAATCCCTCGATTAAGTAAATGATAAAACCTGGTTGCTTAGGCCAGATGCATTTACTTACTTACCGATTGAAATAGTACAACAATAAAGATTGTTGTGCAACACTTTTGTTGTATTTTTTTTAGTGCAATAGGTATACATTGAAATTACACAAAAAAGATCACTTTTAAGAAAGAGTATCGTCAGGGGTTTTGTGTGCTGTAAGAACGCGTTTTGTTCTTTAATAAAAAACCCCGCCGAAGCGAGGTTTTGCTAAAAAGTCCTTTAAAATCAATGACTTACGAACCGTCTAGAACGGGATATCGTCGTCAAAATCAAAGTCTGGCTCAGCCATAGGCGGGTTATTTGGTTGGCCTTGGTTACCACCCTGATTACCACCCTGATTGCCACCCTGTTGGTTACCACGTTGCTGGTTACCGCCCTGGTTACCGCCCTGGTTACCACCCTGGTTGCCGCCCTGTTGACCGTTTCCATAACCCTGACCACCGCCTTGTTGGTTGCCGCCACCATTGCCGCGTCCGCCCAGCATTTGCATCTGATCTACAATGATTTCAGTTGTGTATTTATCCTGGCCTTGTTGGTCTTGCCACTTACGGGTCTGCAATTTACCTTCAACGTAAATTTGTGAACCTTTGCGCAGATATTCACCGGCGATTTCGGCGAGGCGACGGTACATTGTTAACCGGTGCCATTCTGTACGCTCCTGGACCTGACCTTGTTGATCTTTCCAGCTCTCACTGGTTGCCAAGCTAAGGTTGGCTACCGCGTTTCCGTTCGGCATATATCTTACTTCAGGATCGTTGCCCAGATTGCCGACTAAAATAACTTTGTTGACGCCTTTCGTTGCCATGTGTTTACCTCAAAAAAATACGTTTCTGTTCTAAGTCCGTATATGATACCCCATCCATGGAACAAGTCAACTTTTTTGTTGTAAACTCGTCAATATATGAGGGCATATACGTTGATAGTAACACACTAAGACGCGATAAGTTGCGTCACGTTATGATTGCGGGAAAAAGCTGTCTTTTTAAGCGTATCAAGCTTGGTGTTCACTTCTTTTTCAAAAGAAAGTACCGCCTCACGAAGGACGCATTCAAGTGCAACTTTATCCTTTTCATAGCACGTACCTGTAAATACAGCTACGGGTGCGCTACCGCAAAAGCTCCAGCGTACAGCAACCTGTTCATCAGTAAACAGTGGCGCTGTAGGGCACGCCTCTTTTTCTTCTCTTGTTGCAGATTTGGCATCAAGAAAAGGAAGCGATATTGTCATTGTTATTTTTTTATCCATGTTTTTTGCCGGAAATTTTAGCGTGTAAAGACGTTACCATAGTGTTTTGTGTATTACAACATTTTTGTTAACCGCTTTTATTTTTTAATGTGATAGAATGCGTTTTTGATACCTCAAGGACTGATAGATATGTATCCTGTAATTCTTGCTGCCGGAAAAGGATCCCGCATGGAAAGTGATCTCCCTAAACCTTTACTGCCCGTAGCGGGCGTATCAATGGTTGAACATGTGCTCAACACCCTTTTGGTGATGCCGGACATCAGCCCTAAACCCTGTGTGGTGGTAGGATACAGAGAGGACGTGATGCGCGATTCACTTGCAAAACGCCGGGTTGAATTTGCTTCACAGGAAGAGCAACTGGGAACAGGACATGCGGTACGGTGCGCGCTACCGGTGATACCAAAGGAAGAAGACAATGTCGTTATCCTTTATGGCGATGTGCCACTTATATCAAGTGCGACACTGAACTCCATGATCACACTGCATCAATCTCGCCCGTCGCTTACGCTGCTGACCATGAAGCAGGATGACCCGGCAGGGTACGGACGTATACTTCGCGACCCTTATGGTGAGGTATGTGGCATTGTGGAAGAAAAGGATGCAAATGATGATGAGCGGCGCATACAGGAAGTTAACACCGGTATCATGATCGTGAATCACGCTTTGCTGAAGTCGTGGATTGACGCGCTCAGAGCGGATAATGCACAAAAAGAATATTATCTGACTGATATCGTAGCGCTTGCCAATTCAGACCGGTATCCTGTGAATGCTTACCAGACTCTCGATCCGCAAGAGGTGATGGGGGCTAATACGCCGGCTCAGCTCGCTGAGCTGGAAACTGCTTTTTTTGCCCGACAGTAAAAGGAAGGAACGTTATGCTGCCAGATGCTATAAATACTCCCGCCCCCAAGAAGGTTAAAAAGAAACCCCGTGTCTGGTCTTCACTTTTTTTAGCTGTCGCATTGTACGGTTTCTTTGTCGGGATTTCGGATTTGGCGGGAACGATACTGAGCCCTTATGTGGAGAGAGCGTTAGTAGAGCCTGTGCATGTAAATACGCAAAGGGCGATGTCTGCTTTTAGTGTGTTGTACGAAAAATACGGAGAGGCGTTAACAAGGGAGGATGCGCCCTTCTTATTGTCGAGCGAACAGGCGATGAAAGCCATGTCTTCCCAGTCAGCGTTTTTCACTTCGGCGGAAAACGAGGCGCTCATTGCCAGCGGTGATTTTCACATCATTGGGCAGAAGGGGCGTTTTATGGTTGTTGCCGTGGAAGAGGCGGAGTGTGTCAGTATTGCGTTGGAGACCGGCACGGAAATTACCGAAGTGGACAGTGTTGAGTCCGGGCTTGTCCACATGGCAAGACATTCAGGTGATGGCGAAATGCGCTGTTATCAGCAGGGGTGGAGAGAAGGTGTTTCGTCATTGTTTTCCTCTTTAATTCTTGGCATGCAGCCATCAGAGATGTCCAGTTATATCGCCTACAGGGCGTTGCCTGTGCCTGGTAATTTTGGCAACCAAATTTGATGTATTTTTAAATTTTCACCCGGTTGTGTGATACATTCAAGGTGAATATCAACCAACCCCAACAATTTATTCAAGGGAGTGAATTATGGCTTTACGTCAGGCGGAGCAATTACAGCTCAGCAACCTTAACGACATTGCAGTTATGCTGCATGAACTGGGCATTCCGGAAGAGACTATTCTGGCAAAGGCGGAACCTAAAATCAAAGAGCTTACCGATACAGCGAAAGGTAAGGTTGTTCTGAAATACGATGAAAATGGTGTGCCTCATTTTGAGCATATCGATTTACGTTCTGATTTCGTCCGCACCCGGTTTAACACGGAATCAACCATGCTTTCTCTTCGCGCGAAGATTGTGGGTGTACCGATCGACATCAAAGTAAAGAAAGACGACGAAGTGTTTACCAACAAAGAAGTTGCATCATCACTGCGTGAGCTGGCTCTGATCGTTGAAAAAATGCCTGTTGAAATGGTGCCGCATGGCCATGATGACTGGTCTCGCGATCCTGGTGTCCTGCCTAAATCTCTTGCCGAAAAAGAAGAAGCTTCTGCGCCAGTTGTAGATACAGCGCCTGTTGCGGAAACCGCACCGGCTGTAGAAACTACTCCATCTGTGGAAACTGCACCGGCTGTAGAAACTGCTCCGGTTGCGGAAAGTGCGCCCGTTGTAGAAAGCGCACCGGTTGTGGAAAGTGCACCGGCTACGTTACCTGGTGAATTCGTAGTTTCAGCGCCGGAAGATAATGCTTTGCCTGGCGAATCTGTTACAGCAACAAAAACAGAAGTGCCTGCTGCACCAACTGAGCAGTCAATGGTTTAACAGACCTGGGGCTGTTAGGTTTCTATAGGGGCGGCAGTTTTCTGTCAGCCCCTTTTTAATGAGGATATAACGATGTTACAGCAGTCAATTTATGTGGGCCAGAAAAACAAGGCCCGTTTGTGTCGTTCAATGAACTTTTTGCAAAAGTCAGGCGAAGACGATACGAAAACGGTAAATTGTAAAGCAATTGCCGATCTTGAGTCGGAACCACTGATGAATGAAGCTTATGTGTCCATGACGTCAGACTGGAAGTACGTGAACACAGAATTTTTTCTTAACAGGTGGCTGCACCATTACTGCCGCATGGAAGACAATGTTATTAAGGAACATCTGTGGATCGAGGTTCAGGATGTTGAAAAAATTGCCTCTCGTATCGAGGCGTGATACCTTAACGCAATCAAGAAAAGGCGCAGGTTGCGCCTTTTTTACAAGGACGTAATAAGCTCATGCATACCGTTAAATTGACTCTGAGCGCTCTGGTCACCTGTCTGATGCTGACAGGTTGCCTTGATGTGACTACTGAAGATAAAGAAAAGACCGCTCACATTAATGCGTTCAAACCTGATCATCAGTTTTGAACCAACGCTTTCGCGCCTGGCGTGAGCAGCTACGCCAGTAAAACAGGCTGCAATTTATGTTCGTTCACCATGAGCGGCACCGGTGGACCGGTTTTCTCGGGCTGTTTGAACAAAGCAGCGTGCTTTTTCACAACGGCTTTCACTTTCCCCCAGCGTTGCA
>Ga0066382_10000461_pt1 | contig 13865 bp, 12 predicted proteins | sample Knorr_S23_td_NAD_FD_71218 | JGI IMG/M metagenome (GOLD analysis project Ga0066382, IMG submission 71218) | Marine microbial communities from Southern Atlantic Ocean transect - Knorr_S23_td_NADW_ad_2500m_LV_B | ecosystem: Environmental > Aquatic > Marine > Oceanic | place: Southern Atlantic... | reverse complement strand
TTCGGACCCTGCCGTTGGCCAACAACGCCCTTGCCATTCGGATTATCTTCCCCTCAGTCAGGGTGATTCAGGTTTCTTTCAACCTGACGGGTTTGCCAGCTTCGCTGGGCAAACAAAAAAAGCAGCATAAAAATGCTGCTTTTTAATGTTTAATAAATATGGACTTACTTGCTAAACGTGTTTCCAAAGAAATCGCCGTCGTTCCACTTAGGCTTGTTCTTTTGGTTTGCTAGTGTCCAACCAATTTGCGCGTTAACCTTGGTGAAAGTCTCTGCTGCATTCCAGTTGAATGGCTGGTTAATGTCGTCGCTAGGCTTATGGTAGTGCGTAGATAAGAACTGACCAAACACCTTGCTGCCATCTACGTTAGGATCTTTAGACTTCAGACCCGGCACCATAAACACTGACGGCACACCTTGCTTTACAAACGCATAGTGATCTGAGCGAGTGAATAACGCTTGCTCAGGCCATGGGTCAGGGCTTAGTTCAATGTTGGCATTCGCCGCCGCTTTTTCCACTGACTCTTGCAAATCACTGTGGTTCGCGCCAAACGCAATAACGTCTGCAAACTCGTAAGTCAAAATCGGCATATCTAGATTTACGTTCGCCACCATTGAAGTAACCGGTACGGTTGGGTTACGAGCAAAATAGTCAGCACCTAAAAGGCCTTTTTCTTCACCGGTTACCGACACAAACAGAATTGAACGCTTTGGCTTTTCTTTCATTTCGCTAAACAGGCGTGCAGTTTCTAACATCACTGACGTACCAGACGCATTGTCCATGGCACCATTGTTGATGTTGTCTTTCTTCACTGTTTTAGCAAAACCAATGTGATCTGAGTGAGCAGAGAAAACCACATACTCGTTTTTAAGCTCTGGGTCAGAACCTTCAAGTACACCCACAACATTTGGGCTAGTAATGGTGTCGTGTACGCTCGTCTTACTGATATCAACCACACCGTTTAACGCAAAGCCTTGCGGTACTTTGTCGGCTTCAAGCTGTGCATAAACGTCATCAAGGCTCTTTTCTGCGCCTTCAAATAACTTTCGCGCAGCGCCTTCACTCATGTAAGCGCCACCTTTAAGCTGAGAAAAGCTGTTTGCAGGCTGACCACTGTCGTCTAACCATGCCATACGCGGCGTATGGATGTAGTTCAAACGGCTTTGATAAGGGCGTACCTTTTCATTTTTAGGCGTTGTGATAGTGATCATGCCAATAGCGCCATTGTCTACCGCATACTTTTGCTTTTGATAGCCAGACGCAAAGTGAGCGCCCTCTTCTGATGGAAAGTCACTTGGCTTACCAGCAAGCGCTACAACAACCTTACCTTTTACATCTAAGTCTTTGTAATCGTTGTGAGATAGCTCGTTAGCCACAATGCCGTAGCCCACAAAGACCATTTCACCTTTTACATTAGCCTCGGTGCTAAGCAAGCTCGGGCTAGCTAGATATTCTTTCGGGTAGTCAAAATCGACGGTTTCGCCGTTTTGCGTGAAAGTAAACTTGGGAGACTCTTGAACCAGATTCGCTTTGCGAAACGCTACGTTTTGCATGTAGCCGTCTGTACCCACTGGCTTCAAACCATATTTAGCAAATTCGGTCGCAATATATAGCGCCGCAATTTCATGGCCACGAGAGCCCGTGTCACGACCTTCAAGCAAATCATCTGCTAGGAAAAACAGGTGCGATTTGATTCGCTGTGTATCAGGGTTAAAAGCATTGTCTGTCGATGCGTGGTTATGGGCAGTAGCAGCAAAGGTCATTGCTGTCATTGCACTACCTATAAGGAGTTTTTTTATCATTCTAATTTCACCATATAACTAAGTGTGCGTCATGGTAACGCAGTTAATAGGCGGAATACCATTAAACTGCTTACGTTTACCATGTGTTTCCTACCGTTGCTCGCATTTTATGAGCAAGGTAAAATTGTTAGCCACATTCCGGCTCAGCTTCCGGGTGTTTTTATATTTTTTAGTGAAGAGCAGCATCTATGTCAAAAGACGACATTCTTTACCGCGTTCAGTTCATCAGCAACGGTGAGCGCTATGAGTTATACGTAAAAAGCCTTATGCAGGGCGCTTTGTTTGGCTTTATCGAGATAGGTGACTTTGTGTGGGATACTCACACAAGTGTTGTTGTAGACCCTAGTCATGAAAGGTTGAAAACCGAATTTTCTGAAGTAACAAAAACTTATGTACCGATGCACAACATTTTGCGCATTGACGCCGTAAATAAAAAAGGTTCAGCCAAAATTACTAAATTAGAAAATAAATCTGATAAAGTAACTGCTTTCCCTAGTCCAATATATACACCAACGAAAGAGTAACCGCCGGGTCATTCCGGTGAAGGTTGCCGGAGACCCTTATGTATCGCTATGTTTTAGCAGCATTATTATTTATTTGCAGCGTTAGCTCATCTGCAAAGGACCTTAACGATGAAAGCTTGTATCAACTACTTGATGACATTTGGCAATACGAGCTTTCGGTTTCCCCGCTTCTAGCTTCTCGCGAAGGCGATACTTCACTCGCTCACGTATTACCAGACAACTCTCCCAAAGCCCTGAAAGCACAAAATGAACAATGGCGTACTTTTCAAAAGGCCTTAAGTCAGTATAAAAAAGAAGACATCTCTACTGATGCTTATATTGCCTTGCTGATGCAACAATATCGTTTAGCTAACTATGTGGACGAATATACGTATCGCGCGCATTTAGTGCCGATCAATTCAGAATATGGCTTTCACGGTGCAATGGCCTCGCTTCCTAATTTATCCACCTTTAAGCGCGTAGAAGATTATCAGGCCTACATTAGCCGCCTAAATGCGCTTAAGCCTTATTTTGACCAACAAATTGCGTATATGAAACAGGCGCTAAAAGAAGACTACACGCAGCCTAAAGTCGTGCTGAAAGGGTTTGAGAACTCGGTGGCGTCATACATTGTTGAAAATGCCGAGGACAGTGGCTTTTATTCTCCATTTACCCGTTTTCCAGAGTACTTTACTGCCGAGCAAAAATCAGCGCTAACGGAGCAAGGCAAGGCTGCCATAAACAGCAGCGTATTGCCTGCATATCAAATGTTCTACGATTTCATGGTAGACGAATACATTCCCAACGCTCGTGAAGATATTGCCGCGAATAACTGGCCTGATGGCGTGGCGTATTACGCCAATAGAGCCAAGCATTACACCACCACGGATATGACGCCTCAGGAAATCCATGATTTAGGTTTGTCTGAAGTAAAACGCATTCGCGCGCAAATGCAGCAAATTGTGGATGAGCTTGGCTTTGATGGCGACATTAACGAATTCATTACGTTTTTACGCGAAGACCCGCAATTCTATGCCACCAGCGCTGAAGATTTGCTGAAAGAGGCGTCGTTTATTGCAAAGAAAATGGACGCAAAACTTCCTTCGCTCTTTGAGTATCTGCCAAGAACACCCTACGGTGTAGCGCCTGTACCAGACGCTATCGCGCCCAAATATACAACGGGCCGTTACATTCATCCTAGCCGCGATGACCAGCCAGGATATTACTGGGTAAACACGTATGCCCTCGATAAACGCCCTTTGTATGCATTGCCTGCACTGACCTTGCACGAAGCAGTGCCTGGCCACCATCTTCAAATATCGTTGGCAGCAGAGCTTGAAGACTTACCTATGGTACGTCGTAACACCTATATTTCAGCGTTTGGTGAAGGCTGGGGTCTGTACTCTGAGTTTTTAGGTATTGAAGCAGGTATTTACGAAACGCCGTACGACAACTTCGGTCGCTTAAGCTACGAAATGTGGCGTGCGTGTCGCTTGGTTGTGGATACCGGTATGCACACGATGGGCTGGAGCCGTCAACAAGCGGTTGATTATATGATGAAAAACACCGCGCTTTCAGAACACAACGTAAATACTGAAATAGACCGCTATATCTCTTGGCCAGCGCAAGCCTTGTCTTACAAGATTGGTGAAATCAAAATTAAAGGCCTTCGCAAGAAAGCAGAGAAAGCATTAGGCGAGCGTTTTGATGTGCGTAAATTCCACCGCGCCGTGTTAGAAAACGGCTCAGTTCCACTGTTTATCTTGGAGCAAAACATCAATACGTTTATAGAAGAACAAAAGGCACAATAAACATGATCGTTGCATTTGGTGTTATTGGATTACTTATCCTGTTTTTAATTTACTTTGTGCTGCGAGCGCAGAATTTACAGAAAGAGCTGGCGCTATTGCGTCACTCGAATAAACAGACCAACAACAAGGTTACGTATGCTTATCGCAACCTTGTTCTTGTTACAGATGCGTTAGAGAAAAATCTTACTGCGCGTATTGAAAGTGCCTATAAAAGCCGCCTTATCGACCAAACTCAATACAATGCGCTGCACCCGCTTATGCGCAACTTTTCGACTATCGTCATGGCCTGTTGTGAGAAAGGGATGTCATTTGAGGAGTCACTGAATAAGGTGCTGCTTAATGAAGAAGTGACGCTTGAGGAAATTCGTGAGGTGGTGAAAGCATTCCCTAGCAACGTACGTATGGTGTGGTCAAAAAATACGGCCGACGGCTTCATTGCTTTTTGCCAAACCGTTACAGCAACAGTAAGTGGCACGACTACAAAGGCTCAAAAAGAACCATCTGAAGAGTAACATTTTACTCTATGTCTCTCGTTAGCGCTTATACAGCGCTAACTGTATGGCAGGGTCGTCTGCTTTGCTATGTAGTAAGGCCTGCGACCCTAGCCATGTTCCCACTCTTTTAAAAGTTTAATCTTTTTACCTTTCCAAACTAATCAGTAAGTTAGCGTTTAAAACAACAAGTCAAAAACCTTTTGTCTTGAAAAGGGTTATTGCTGCACTATAATACTGTATAAAAATACAGTTTATTTTGAGTGCCATGAATAAATCGTTATCCGTGCTTAATAACCACCCGCATATTTGGCGGGCCAGAGATCAGAGACAAAGTGAAACCAAGTTTTCACTGGGTTTTCCGCGTCTGGATAAAGCACTTAACGGTGGCGTTACATCTACAGGTCTTATCCGTATCTCTTCGTTAACCGGCATGGGTGAACTTTCACTCTTTAAACAGGTTATATGCCAACACCGTACGCATAAGCTGGTGGTATTTATTAACCCTCCCGGGCTACTACAGTCGCCGTGGTTAGAAAACTTGGGGCTTAAAGCGCAACAAGTTCTGGTAGTAAAACCAAGTTCTGAACAAGAGTCGTTGTGGGCAGCAGAGCAATGTTTAAAAAGTACGGCTTGCCATTGCGTAGTGCTGTGGAGTAATGCTGTAAATCAAAAAGAAGCACGACGCCTACAGGTAGCAGCAACGCATAATGATGCGCTGTGCTTACTGTATACTCCACCGCAACAGCAGGCATCACAGTTAGGTTATCCGAAGGCCAGCTTAAGTGATTCACAAGCCAACCTGTCGAATCAAAGCGACAGTGCATTACCCATTACGTTGGATATCGCGCTAAAGGGTAAACCCCACGCTTTGGCGGTGAACATACGCAAGCAGCGTCATGGGTGGCCCAAAGATAACATTGTTATTTCCCATCGGTGGACCCCCGACAATCACGCCATTAAATGGGCCATGGCACACAACACGCTTTCCGATCAGGCATTACACTCTGTGAGCTAATGATGCTGTGGGCTTATATTTACTGCTATCAACTAACTTTAGACAGCCATATCAAAGCGGCTAGAAGTAAGCGTGCACATAGCCAATTGCCGAAGCACGAAACTAACAACCAGTATTCAGCGTTAGCGTCGAATACTCCCGTTGCAGTGTACTGCAGTAAAACAAACAAAATTACGCAGTGTAATGATATTGCGAAAAAAGAAGGCATTGAAATTGGGCATGGGCTAGCCCAAGCAGCGGCGTTATGCCCTTACGTGCATATTCTGCCTTTCAGTGAAGAAGCCGAAAAGCATATGCTGACGCAGTTAGCCCATCGGCTTTATCCACTGGCTTCTGATATCGTATTAGACAACCACATTCACTCAAATAGTTTCAGCGGTCTGGCAGTAAGGCTAGATAACCTAACTCATTACTATGGCGGTCATAAGCCACTGTGGAAAACTTTAACCCAAGCTCTGGCAGAAGCAGATATTCGTTATCATTTTGCTAGCGCATGGACAATTGAGGCCGCAAAAGTATTAGCGCTTCATAAATTTAATACCTACTTGCATACATCCGATGACATAAAAAAAGCGCTAAGTACGTGCCCGCTTTCTATTACGGCTCTATCACCTAAAGTCATTGACTCGTTGGCAAGGGTGGGCGTTTCCTGCGTACAACAGCTGTTGGCAATGCCGGTACAAGAACTGGGTCGGCGCTTTGACAATAACACTATTATGTATCTTACTGCGTTAAGGGGAGAAACCTTTCCACGGGTTACATTATTTAGGCCTTTGGAGCACTTCGATAACTTTATCCTATTGCCTTTTGATATTGAAAACACGCAGCATCTAACCCCTTTTGTCAGCCAGCAGTTTGAGCATTTGTCTCACTATTTACGGGCAAGAAACTTATATACATCCAGCATCAGTGTACATATTCATTTCAGAGAAGCACCTGTAATGGATATTAATATACGTTCGGCACTGCCTCAGTCTTCAGTACAAAGTTGGCTGCCCTTGTTTAGTCTTAAAACTGAGAATCTGGTGTTGCCTGAGCCAGCTACAGCCATTGCGCTTACCTGTCAGCAATTTGAAGAAATGGATACGCAGAATGGCGACTTTTTTAGCGACAGATTTAACGATATTGCACAAAAGCAATTAATTGGGCGCTTAAACGCGAAGCTAGGCGATAACAGTACGTTTCAACCTCGCGCTGCCGACAGCCATCAGTTTGAATATATGACGGTGACGGAGTCGAGCACCGGTAACTGCACCCGTAATTATGCTTATAGCAGTGACATTACGCCCACCTTCACTTTTGATGTACCTAAACCGCTTATTCAGGCTACCCAAATTTGCTTTGGCCCCGTGCGATTACATAGCGAGTGGTGGCATGACAGCCCAACAAAGCGTGATTATTTCATCGCCCAAACTGAGCAATGCGTAAAGCTTTTAGTGTTTAAAGATGAAGAGAGCCGCTGGTGGGTGCAGGGCCTTTTTTGCTAGCGGTATGCGGTTAAAGAAAAAGGTAAAGGCAATATCATGAAATACAGTGAGCTCTTTTGCCAAAGCAATTATAGTTTTCTTTGCGGTGCCTCTTCCCCCGCAGAGCTTGTTACCACGGCTTCTTTCCTTGGTTACGACGCACTTGCCATTACCGATGAATGCTCAGTAGCGGGAGTGGTACGGGCTTTCGACGAAATTAAGCATCAGGGCCTACCGATTACGCTTATTGTGGGTAGTTACTTTGTATTTGATGACACTTTATCTTTTGTGCTGTTGTGCCCGAACAAAGCGGCCTATAGCGAACTATGCCGAATTATTACTAACGCGAGGCGTCGCTCTGATAAAGGTGAATACCAACTAGCTGAGTGGGACTTGCGTACCATTCGCCATTGCAAATTCATTTGGCTACCAAGCGGCAAAGAAGCTAAAGACAAGCATTGGGCTGAATGGCTGCAAAAACACCCTAGTATTGATGCCTATATTGGCGCTCAGCGCCTATTAGACGGAAGGGATCACCACAGGTTTGCGCATTACAATCATCTGCAGTCTGCCTATCCTTTTCCTGTTATTGCCTGTACAGGTGTACTCATGCATCACGCTGACAGACTGCCGCTTCAACATGTATTGCATGCTATTAACGTGCATACCAGTGTAGACAAAATAGGTCGGGATGCGTTGAGTAATGCAGAGCGTAGTCTGCGAACCGTACAAAAAATTAAGAAGCTTTACCCTGAGAAATGGATTGCCAATACCAATGCCCTTGCTCACGCTTTCACATTTTCTTTAGAAGAGCTGCGCTACCACTATCCTGCGGAGCTTGTACCTGAAGGGTATACGCCCACTTCGTATTTGCGGGAACGTGTAGAGGCCGGTATAAAAGTGCGCTTTCCTGAAGGTATAACCCCTGATATTCGCCAAACCATAGAAAAAGAACTTACGCTTATTGCCGAGCAAGAGTATGAGTATTTCTTTTTAACCATTTACGACATTGTTCAGTTTGCCAAGCGACAACGTATTTTGTATCAAGGGCGCGGCTCTGCGGCCAACTCGGTAGTGTGCTATTGCTTGGAAATAACCGCAGTAGACCCAAGGCAAATAAGTGTGCTGTTCGAGCGCTTTATTTCCAAAGAGCGTAACGAACCGCCAGATATTGATGTGGATTTTGAGCATCAACGCCGTGAAGAGGTCATCCAATACATTTATCAAAAGTACGGCCGGGAAAGAACCGCTATCGCGGCTACGGTTATTTGCTATCGCTTTAAGTCGGCTTTTAAAGATGTGGGCAAGGCGCTGGGCTTTAGCGAATCACAGCTTGATTTTGTGGTAAAGCAGATTAATCGCCGAGACAGCGTTATTCCGTGGAAATCTCAGCTGGCGGGGCTTGGGTTAAACCCTGAAGAGCCTAGGGTGCAGCAGTTAATTACCCTTACCGAAGCTTTACTGGGCACGCCCCGACATTTGTCGCAACATGTAGGCGGTTTTGTTATTAGCGCAGGGCCGCTCTACGATCTTGTTCCTGTTGAGAACGCCGCGATGGAAGAGCGTACTATTATTCAGTGGGATAAGGACGACATTGAAACCTTAGGCCTTTTAAAAGTGGATGTACTGGCGCTTGGGATGTTGAGCGCTATACGTCGCGCATTCTCGCTTATCAATAAACAATACCCTGTTGAAACCAGTATTCCGTTCATTACTAAGCTCGGAGATGACAAACAGGTTTTCGATATGATTTGTCGGGCCGATACGGTAGGCGTTTTTCAAATAGAATCACGAGCTCAGATGTCTATGCTGCCAAGGCTAAAACCTCGTCGCTATTACGATTTGGTCGTACAAATAGCCATTGTACGGCCAGGTCCAATTCAGGGTGATATGGTCCACCCTTATCTGATACGTCGACACGGCAACGAAACCATTAGCTACCCATCTAAAGATGTGGAGAAAGTTCTGTCTCGCACCATGGGCGTGCCTATCTTTCAAGAACAAGTGATTCAGCTTGCCATGGTTGCAGCAGGCTTTAGTGGCGGAGAAGCTGACCAGCTGCGGCGCGCTATGGCGAGCTGGAAAAAAGACGGTAGAATTTTTGAATTCAGAGACAAGCTTATTAAAGGTATGACGGACAAAGGCTATGACAGTACGTTCGCCCACAACTTATTTGAACAAATAAAAGGCTTTGCAGGTTACGGCTTTCCTGAATCTCACTCAGCGTCTTTTGCCGTATTAGCTTACGTGTCTTGCTGGTTGAAGTTTTACTTTCCCGTTGAGTTTTACGTAGCGCTGTTAAATAGCTGGCCCATGGGGTTTTATTCCCCGTCCCAGTTAGTTCAAGACGCTAAGCGTCATCACATACGGGTAGAGGCGCCCTGTGTTAACCAGTCTGACGTTGAGCATTCTTTGGTGGTACAAGGCCAAGAAAAATACATTCAGCTTGGCCTTAAGCTTATTAAAGGCTTAAGTGAAGCATCGTCTCAACTTATCGTGGAAAACCGCTCAGATAAGGGCTATACCGATGTTGAACAATTACAGCAACTATCGCTTAAAAGTAATGAAGTAGAGGCACTGGCTAGCGCCGATGCCCTTCGCACTATTTCAGGCAACCGATACGAAACCCGTTGGCGAATTATGGATACCCAAACGCGTTTACCACTGTTTGATACTGACGATTTTTATGCAGATAAAAACGTCACACCTCTGGGTGCTTCACCGACCGAGGCAGAAAACTTACTTGAAGACTATGCCTCAACCGGCTTATCGGTAAATAACCACCCTATTTCGTTACTCAAAAAGCAACATAAGCTTAAAGACATAAGCTGGTCCAATTCGCTTAAAGACAAGACAAATAAATCAGTTGTAAAAGTGCTTGGCGCAGTAACAGGTCGTCAAGCGCCAGGCACTGCCGCAGGCGTTACCTTTCTGACTTTGGAAGATGACATAGGCAATATGAACGTTGTGGTATGGCAAGCCACCGCTCGTGCTCAGCAACAAACATTCTTAAAGGCTAAACTGCTACAGGTAAATGGTATTATCGAACGCTCCAAAGAAGGAGTTATTCATATCATTGCAGGTAAGCTTATTGATCGTACGCCTTGGCTCGAAAAGCTGTCATTAAGTTCAAGAGATTTTCACTGAGTATTTTACACCCGCAAAACGATAAATTATGGTGTATAGATACGCGATTTATTTTTGTATTAAAAAACTTCCTCTCAAGGAAATGCTTCAAAGATAATTTATTTGTATATTGTAAATTGCTGTAGTCATTTTGGAGTGTAGAATGATGCGATGTATTGGGCTTTTTATTGGCTGTTTGTTTAGCCTTAATATTTATGCAGAAAAATATGTGATTGGCGCACAAAACTTAGCTTATTTCCCCCATTACGATTTTGCATCATCCACAGATAAAGGGGTTGCCTGGTCAATTTTAGAAGCTTTTTCTGAAGCTTCGGGACACGAGTTTGTGTATTTAAGCTTGCCTATAAGACGGCTTCAACTCGAGTTAGTTAAAGGTAATGTTGACTTTGTATACCCTGATAATAGAGGCTGGTATAACAGCATTACCACTTCAAATGACAAGTACTTTTCCCTCCCATTAACCAGCGCAGTAACGGGGACAATTGTAAAACGACAGAACGCTGGGAAAGGCATCGAAAAGATAAAAAACCTCGCCATGCCGTTAGGCTTCACACCGGTAAATTGGCAAGAAAGAATAGACACCCAACGTACCCAAATAACTTGGGTTACGGATATTCAACAAGGCTTGGCGCTTTTGTACCAAGAACGTGTAGACGGGTTAGATTTAGAGTATTTCGTTAGCCAGCGATCTGCTCCTCTATCATATGAGCAAGATGCATTTACTTTAGATTTGACGCTTCCACATAATGAAATTCCTTTTTCCCTATCTACGCTTTATCATCAAGACATTATTAGTGAACTTAATAAGTTCATATCCTCAAATCCAGAATTAATTGATAGTATAAAAACAAAATACGGAATAACCCCTTTCGAGCAGTTGTCTCAGAAGCTTTTGATAGAACAAGGATTGAAAATTGAAGAGGTTTGGAAATAGTATTCGTCGCTTTGTGCAAATGGCGGTATTGCCAGTTACATGCACACTTTCAAGTCCTTTTGTTTCAGCCGACACCTATATCGTAGGCGCTCAAAATATTGAATATTATCCGTATTACAACTTTTCATCGGATCATGAAAAGGGGTTGGGTTGGGCTATTCTTGAAGCATTCTCAAAGCAAAGCGGACATCGCTTTGTATACTTGAGCATGCCAGTTAAACGCCTTCAGATAGAATTGAAAAAAGGCAATGTAGACTTTGTCTTTCCTGATAACGCCAGTTGGTATGACCAAATAACCCATAGCCTCAACAAAGTGTATTCTGAACCTCTGGCAGAAACATTCGCCGTGACTTTGATTAAAACAGATAACCTTGGTAAAGGAATTACTCACATAACAAAACTTGCCACGCCAGACGGATTTTCCCCTGTAAAGTGGGAACAGCAAATTAAGAACGGTACCGTTAAAGTAACAGGCGTAAACAGTATTTTTGATGGGCTTAATCTTCTACAGAGCGATAAAGTAGATGCTTTAGATGTGGAATATAATGCCGCTAAAAACGTTGCTCGTCGCTTTCCGCAAATGGGACCATTTGCCGCTGATTTAACCCTGCCACACAACGTTGTCTCATTTTCGCTATCAACCTTAAGACACCCCGAGATCATTGCCGAGCTCAATACATTTATACTTTCAGAATCTGAAAGCATAAATAAAATTAAAGCGAAGTATGGTATTGAAGATACAAAGCAACTGATCGAGCGCCTGATGGAAGAGCAACATGTAAGCGCAGATACACGCTGGACATCTTTGTAAAAGCTTCAACAGTGTCAGTAAATTACACTACTCAGCAGGAATAGTTCGGCATTTAGTTTTCATTATCTCTTTGAAATTACGATAATTTTTAATTGGAAAAAATTTTGCTTGTTGATTACCAGATCAAGGAGCAATTATGAAACAGGCATCACTACTTCTATTTTCTTTTTTCATTATTTTCACCGCAAGTAGCGTACAAGCGAAACAAACCGTGAGTGTAGATTATATGCACGGCTTTGACGATATCGATGGTATGCGCTTCGCGTACAGGCCATTTGAACAAACGCTTACTACTGATTGGTTTGGCGACCTAAAGCTATACTGGGAAGTGAGTGCCGTAGTGTGGGAGTATGGTGAAAACGATACACATAGTACTAGCTACGGCGCGTCATTAACTCCTGTATTTATGAAACAGGTTTCAACGCTCTATGACAAATATCCCGTATATATAGAAGCGGGGATAGGAGCGAGTTACATAGGTAATCAGAAAGTCGCTGGTAAAGATATTGGATCTAACTATCAGTTCGAAGACAGATTAGGTGTGTTTGTAGAGATCGATAAGAAACAACATGTCGCACTGCGCTATATGCACTTTTCAAACGGCGGCTTCAACAATGACAACCCCGGATTAGACTTCCTGAACCTATCCTACGCCTATCACTTTTAAAGAAATGGGGTCAGAGTACATTTTCATTCCGCAATCATTGAGTCAAGGGCTGTTTTGATTTCGAGGAGTATTAGAAGTATTAATGTACTCTGACCCCTTTTTGATGTTTTATACCAATTGTCTTAAAAGTTTGATCTAATAGTGGTATTCATATTCGAGTGATTTTGATATGCATACAGCCGACGACTTTAAACAATTAGCAAAGCAAACCTCCAACGGGCAACTGCGAACCCGCTATCTAGCTTTGTATCATTTCAAGAATGGGGAAACACGAACCCAGATAGCAACTTACCTTGGGGTTGCCAGAGGCAGTGTTAATACCTGGGTATCCAACTATCTGGCGCACGGACTTGAAGGTCTGCAATCCAAACCTAGTCCGGGTAGACCCTGTCAGCTCTCCGTCTCCCAGCGAGAACAGATCGCACATTTTATCAAAGAAAATGCGGTTAAAAAGGAGGGGGGGCGTTTGATTGCACAGGATGTACGACAATACATTAGCGACACCTTCCAAATCGATTATCAGTTGCGAAACGTATACCGCATCATGGATGCGCTCGGTTTCAGTTGGATAACCAGTCGCTCTAAACACCCTAAACAATCACAACAAACCCAGGACACTTTTAAAAAATTTCCTGCTGGAAACGATCCTTCACACTCCCGGTCATCTTCCTCTGGATCGCGTTGACGTCTGGTTTCAAGACGAAGCACGATTCGGTCAGCAAAATCAGACGTCCAGAATATGGGCAGCCAAGGGCAGCAGGCCAAGAGTAGTAAAGCAACAGCAATTCGATTATGGCTATGTCTTTGGGGCGGTGTGTCCGAGCAATGGTAATACTCAGGCGCTTATCAGCCCTCTTGTGAATAAAGAGGTGATGAAGCAGCATCTGAAATTAATAAGTGAAGCGACAGAGCCTGGGCGTCATGCCGTTGTTGTAATGGATGGCGCGGGCTGGCATACGATCGATACGGCCAGCCCATTTACCAATGTCAGTCTGTTAAAACTCCCACCTTATTCTCCGGAGCTGAACCCGATGGAGCAAGTATGGCAATGGTTACGGCAACGTTGCTTATCAAACCGCGTATTTCGAGGTTACGAAGAAATAGTGGAACAGGTCTCTCGCGCTTGGAATACATTCATTGCGGATGTTGAACGAGTCAAAAATCTCTGTTGGAGAGAGTGGATAAAGTTGGTCAATTAATTAATGCAATTGGTAT
>Ga0066382_10000456_pt1 | contig 13907 bp, 10 predicted proteins | sample Knorr_S23_td_NAD_FD_71218 | JGI IMG/M metagenome (GOLD analysis project Ga0066382, IMG submission 71218) | Marine microbial communities from Southern Atlantic Ocean transect - Knorr_S23_td_NADW_ad_2500m_LV_B | ecosystem: Environmental > Aquatic > Marine > Oceanic | place: Southern Atlantic... | reverse complement strand
TAAGAAAAAGCAGGCCGGGGAAAAGATCACCTCTTTAACCGCTTACGACGCCAGCTTCGCCAAAATGTTCGACGAACAAGGCGTTGACGCCCTTCTTATTGGCGACTCTTTAGGCATGGTCCTTCAAGGTGAAGACGACACCCTACCGGTAACCATCGATGACATTGCCTACCACACGAAAAGTGTGCGTCGCGGCACTGAACGCGCCTTCGTATTAGCCGATATGCCGTTTATGTCTTACGCCACTCCTGAGCAAACCTACGCCAATGCAGCAAAGCTTATGGCTGCAGGTGCAAGTATGGTTAAGATGGAAGGTGGAAGCTGGTTGTGCGACACCATCAAAGGCTTAAACCTGCGCGGCGTCCCTGTGTGTGGCCATTTAGGCTTAACGCCTCAGTCAGTGCACGTATTCGGTGGTTTTAAAGTACAAGGCCGCGAAGCGAGCCAGGCTGAAAAACTGCTTAGCGAAGCGAAAGCGTTGGAAGAAGCCGGTATTCAGTTATTAGTGCTTGAGTGCGTGCCTTCATCGCTAGGCAAAGCGGTTAGCGAAGCCCTAACCATACCGGTTATCGGTATAGGCGCAGGCAAAGATACCGACGGTCAAATTCTGGTGATGCACGACATGTTTGGCATCAGCGCAAACTATATGCCGAAGTTCTCAAAGAACTACCTTGTAGAAACCGGCGATATGCGCAAAGCCGTATCAAAATATATTGAAGATGTGCAAAGCGGTGCGTTCCCATCGGCTGAACACAGCTTCGAGTAACGAGGTAAATTATGAAGGTGGTTGATAGTATTTCAGCATTACGCAGCACGGTGAACGCATGGCGACGTAATGGTGAAACCGTAGGTTTTGTACCCACTATGGGCAACCTGCACGATGGTCATCTCAAACTAGTTAAAAAAGCGAAAGCGCACAACGACAAAGTGGTGGTTAGCATTTTTGTTAACCCCATGCAATTTGGTGCGAACGAAGATTTAGACGCGTATCCACGCACTATCGAAGAAGATAAAGCTAAGCTTATTTCTGTGGGTGCAGACGCGGTGTTTTTACCTAGCGTAGCGGAAATGTATCCGGCAGGTCTGGATGCGCAGACGTTCGTTGAAGTGCCCGGTATTTCAGACTCGCACTGTGGCGCCAGTCGCCCTGGCCATTTTCGCGGCGTCGCTACCGTGGTGACCAAGCTTTTCAACATGGTACAGCCCGACGATGCGTTTTTTGGTGAAAAAGACTTCCAGCAGCTACAAGTTATTCGCGCGTTAGCTCGCGATTTATCAATGGCAGTGAAGGTTCACGGGGTTTCTACTGAACGCGAGACGTCAGGCCTAGCAATGAGCTCTAGAAATGGCTACCTGACAGACACTGAAAAAGCGACGGCGAGTGCTATTTTTGCAGAAATGCAGCGCTTAAAAGCGGGCATAGAAAGTGGTAACACCGACTTTGTTCAGCTTGAAAATGCCATGGTCAGTAACCTTGAAGCAAAAGGCTTTAAGAAAGACTACTGTCAGGTAGTTAACGCCGCCACCTTTGAACCAGCTAACGATAGCGACAAAGAATTAGTTCTGCTTGTTGCTATGTTTATGGGTAAGACACGCTTAATTGATAATATGCAAATTACGCGAGATTAAGCGTAATACCAATCCTCGCGGATAGTCTCGAACTACAAAAGAAAACGCCCGATGCATGACTCCTAAACAGAGCCTGTATCGGGCGTTTTTTATATGTTGCTGTTAAAGTCGGCGGTTAAGACGCAACGGTTTCTGTTTCGCGAACGAAATCCATTAGCTCTTTCCAAGCCTGAGTCTCTTTCGCAATTAAGTGTTGCTCAGCCAAAATTGCGGCCAAGTCGTTATGGCTAGTAAGCGGATTCGCTAACACTACGCGAAACACGGTAATACACTGGGAAGGGTAATCAGGCGCTTCCAGGCGAGTACGAGACACAAAAGACTTACCTGCTTCACGCTGCTGCTTTTGTACCGCAACAACAAGGGCGTCAACCTTCTCATTAATAGCGTTGCGGGTTTTAGCATTCACATGCTTCAGCTTTTCCTGCACTTCAGCGGGACAAACGCGATAGGTCAACAGTGATAGAATAGGTGTGGTCGTCAATTCAAAGTCTTGGGCTTTATCAATCATCTGCGCAAAGTCTTTGGCTTTATCAATGCTGCGATCAATAAGTAGCTCGTACCCTTTGCGACCGAATATATGCAGCGCCGAGTACACCATCATGGCCATACCGTTTCGGGAGCCTTCCAGCGTGGTAGCACCTAAGTCTTTAGAGCCTGCACGCAAAATATATTGCGCGTGATGTCTTACCGCATTGGCATTTTGTGGGTCTTTGAAAAGCGCCATTCCTGCGCCCATTGGCACGTACATTTGCTTATGTGCATCAATAGTGACAGAGTCTGCTCGCTCTATTCCCTTTAATCTGTCGCGATAGCGCGCCGAGAACAGCGTAGCGCCGCCCCAGGCTGCGTCTACATGGAACCAGCAGCCTAACTCTTTGGCTACGTCAGCAAGCTCGTCTAGTGGGTCTACGTGCCCTGTTTCGGTGGTGCCGCCTACCCCAACGATAGCAAGAAGCTTATTGCCTTCCTCTTGATAACGTTTGCCAATGCGAAGGGCTTTTGCTGGATCTAGGGTTTGCTTTGGCGCGGGCACAGTTAATAATTGTTCGCGGCCTAACCCCAATACATCCACTGCCTTTGACAGCGAGTAATGCCCACGCTTACTGCACATCACGCCTAAATTGTTAATGTCGTAGTGACGATAGGCAGCGGCAAGACCTGCTTTTGCCACGCCAGAAAACCCTTTTTGTGGGCCTAGTAGTTTGTTGCGAGCCACCCATAAGGCAGTGATGTTGGCAATGGTTCCGCCAGAACAAAATGCCCCCAAAGAATGGGCCGCACTGTGTAGATGGTTGTCGTAAAAGCTTTGAGGCTGATCGTACACAAGGTTGTGCATCATACCCAATACTTGACGTTCTAGCGGCGTGAAAGCTTTAGACGTTTCTATTTTAACCAAGTTCTGGTTAAGCCCGACCATTAACTTAGAAAGCGGCAGGTGAAAATAGGGCAACGCTGAGGTCATGTGACCAATAAAGGTAGGCGAGTAAGTATTAACTGAATGCGCAACAAGCTTATCTAACAAGCTTTCAGCATGAGTAGACACAAACTCGGGTGACTCAGGCACCTTGGAGTCTGAAAAGTCTTTTTCAATTTCTTCTAACGACGTCTTTTTTGTCACTACGTGCTGCGACAAAAAATCTAAGATATTGTCAGATAAATGCTGCTCTATTTGAGCCAGCTTTGAGTCTTTGTGCTCAGGCTTGGTAAAGACCCTAAACAGGTGCTCTAAACTAACTTGCGCTTCACCCACTCAACACACCTCATACTTAAAACAATCACACATTTCGCTTACATTTATTGGGCGAAATCAACAGGCGGTTTTGTAGGACACCGGCCTGACACTTACTTTTCCTTTTAGCCAAATAGCATTCGACACAATTACTTTGCGACTGGTGCAGCTATTTATCCAACATATCCCTTAACGGTACATCGGCTGGGCTAATGCGCGTTGACGCGGTCCATTCGTTGCCAAACCTGAAAACTTATCACAATACTTTCAGGGTGTCGCACTTTACATCAGATTGCAATGCTCGCCAAGGGTTAGCGCACGGCATTTAAGCGACTATTAACGTTTTATTACATGCAAAAAACTTATGAAGCGGTTAACTCTGCACACGTATTTAAACGAATTCCCCCGAATTTTGTACCGCAAATTTTATCAGTCTCTACTATATTTAATTTATGAATAGTACCAACACGAGTCTCTCGTATTGGTTTTCCATCTTCTAATTGCGAGCCTAAGTAGCCATTGAACTCACATTCAAGCATTCATCGCTGCGATAAAGTACTGCTTCAAAGCAAGGGGGTCTGTTTATGCCCATTCGTGAAATTTCCGAGGATTTCTCTATCGATGATATCGTGCCTTATTTTCAACCCATCGTTGACTTACAAAGCCAAGGAGTATGGCGCTACGAGTGCCTGGCACGCTTGATAACCCGAGGTGATAAGACTTTTTTACCTAGCGAATTTCTCTACCTTATAGAGCGCGAACAACACGTAAATACGCTTGCAGCGAGCATGTTTGTGCAATGTGCCAGCTATTTTCACGACGTTAATATCCCTTGGAACATCAATATAACTGCCAATGACCTTCACAATGTAGAGCTTACTAATACCCTCATCACCCATTTAGCAAGCTATCCCACGCCGGAGCGTGTAAGTATAGAAGTGAGTGCTTCTACTGCCCTATCCAATCCGAAAAGCCTTACCGCATTTATCGAAAAAAGCATGCATGTGGGGCTGGGCGTTTTCATCGACAACGTTGGATCATGCCCAGGTAACATACGAGCGCTTATGAACTTGCCGGTTCGGGGGATTAAGCTCGCTGGCGGGCTAATTAAACACTATGACGAACAAGAGGCAGTGAGGGAATATGTAGACTATCTGCTGTCGCTATGTGAACGCCATGGAGTAAGCACTATTGCCGAGCACGTAGAAGATGAGGCGCATCTAGAACGCGTAAAACGCCTGCCCATTCGTTATGCACAGGGATATGTGTTTAGTCCGCCTATGGCGAATGTGCGAAGTGCCACTGCGCGCCATTAACAAGCGAATTATACGAATTTGAATAACAAACGGGGCGAGATTTTCATCTCACCCCACTTTTATCAGCTTTCAGTATTTCTTGCTGCTATAGCAGACTCAGCCTTCTTCGCTACGGCAGTTAAGCTGCCAGCACGATTGACCGCTCCCTCGGTACTTTCGCTCAAACGGCGTCATGTGATCATCGCCAGTGACTTCAGATAAATCAGATACCATGCCGTAATGTTTAGCCGCTTGCGCAAATTCCATTAGATAAATAAGCCAGTTGCTACGCACTTCAATATTTGGAGTGATCGCCATCAGGTCTACCATGGCCGCACTACCGTGCCAGCGCTTTTGAACCTGCGTCTTTTTAGGATAGGGGTTGGGATACAGCAGAAAGTGCTGAGTCACGTTCCAATTAGACTGCTTTACTAAGCGCCAAAAGTCGTTCACATCGGCACGAATAACCCGATAGTTGTCTTGCTGTGCGCTGTAATGTTCATGTTTATCCACCCGCAGCGCCGACTTATCGATACCGATAACACGCGCATCGGGGTTTGCTCTTGCAATATTCGCCGTACTTTCGCCAACGCCGCAGCATGAATCTAAAATGATCTCGCCGCTAAAGCCATCAAGCCACGCGCTGACATCATCAAACGCAGCTTGTGTATGGTCGCTAGTCGGTCGCTTATTTTCACTCGCTTGGTACTTTTTCACTAAGTCGTCTAACTTATCGTGAATACCTACCTGCGATGTTGTGATTTCTCTAGAATTACCGCTGGCCATTAGCTACGAATACCTTTACCCGTTTTAAGTAGGTAGTACGCCACACCAAATAGCAGTGCATTAAAGCCCACTAACAAGGCAAGCGACAAGGTTACATTTACGTCAGAGACCCCTAAGAATCCATAACGAAACCCGTTGACCATATACACAACAGGGTTCGCCTTACTCACCCACTGCCAGAATTCAGGCAATAGGGTAAGTGAATAAAACACACCACCTAAGTAAGTTAACGGTGTTAATACAAACGTTGGAACCACGCTAATATCATCAAAGGTCTTCGCAAATACCGCATTAATTAAACCCGCAGTTGCAAACAAGGTAGAAGTGAGTAACAACGTGAGCGCAATAATGCCCAAATTGTGTATTTGAACATCAACGAAAAACAGCGACACTAAGGTAACGATAATACCTATCAGTATGGCGCGGGCCACGCCGCCGCCCACATACCCAAGAATGATGACCGAAGTGGGTACTGGTGACACCAACAGCTCTTCAATATTGCGCTGAAATTTAGCACTAAAAAATGAAGAGGACACGTTGGCGTAGGAGTTTGTGATCACCGACATCATAATAAGGCCGGGCACAATAAACTCCATGTAAGTAAAGCCGCCCATTTCGCCAATACGGTTGCCGATGAGGCTACCGAATATCACGAAGTACAAACTCATTGTAATAGCTGGCGGCACAAGGGTTTGTACCCATATGCGCAAAAAGCGCGTGCATTCTTTTATCCAAATAGTGGTTAGCGCCACATAGTTTTGCTTAAACCAACCCACGTTTTCTTCTGTGTTCATTTGTGTACTTTCAGTTTTCATGTTTTTCACCTTTACCTGCTGTGGGTTTAGCCAGCTTGCTTCGCTGATTCAACTAAACGCACAAATAGCTCTTCAAGGCGATTTGATTTATTGCGCATGCTCATTACTTGCATACCCTTTTCACTTAGCTGGGTGAAAACCGGGTTCAATCCTTCCGTTTTCTCAACATCAACTTCAAGGGTATGGTCGTCAATCAAACGGTGTTCAAAGCCCGTTAGTAGGTCATCTGTCGTCGTCATGCCATCTGGAATTTTGATATCCAACACAAAGGTTTCTAGGCTTAGTTTAGACAATAAAGCTTTCATGCTGGTGTTCTCGACAATGGTGCCCTTGTTAATAATGGCGATATTGCGACACAGCATTTCTGCTTCTTCAAGATAGTGGGTAGTGAGGATGATGGTAATCCCCTGACGGTTAATCTCTTCTAAGAAACCCCACATAGAGCGGCGAATTTCAATATCTACGCCCGCGGTTGGCTCATCTAAAATAAGCAATTTCGGCTCATGCATGAGTGCTCGAGCAATCATCAGTCTTCGCTTCATACCACCCGATAGCTCGCGCGCGCGGGCATCGCGTTTTTCCCACAGGTCGAGCTGAGCAAGGTATTTTTTAGCACGCTCTTTCGCAATACTGCGCGGTACGCCGTAGTAACCTGCCTGATTCAATACAATTTGCAGTACAGTTTCAAATTGGTTGAAATTGAACTCTTGTGGCACCAGACCAATGCAGGCTTTGGCTTGCTCTTTTTGCGTTGTGAGGTCATAACCAAACACCGACACACTGCCATTGGTTTGGTTTACAAGTGAACTGATAATACCAATAGTGGTAGATTTACCCGCCCCATTTGGGCCAAGTAATGCAAAGAAGTCTCCTTCTTGTACTGTAAGGTCGACGCCTTTTAGTGCCTGTACGCCACCTTTGTAGGTTTTGGTTAACCCTTTAATGTCCAACGCTTTCATGATTTGCCCGTAGTGAGAGTGTGATCACTAAGACGTATTGACCTTTGATGCAAACCAAAGGTCAGCACGCCCTAATTAACTTTAGTGAGATGCAGTTATCTGTCGCTAACAACTTACAACCAACGAAGTGTAACCTAGTTCATGCCATTAAATGAATACACTCGCGTTTAGTGGTTGCTTTAAACAGTTTAAGCTTTCGTCTTCTAAATGAGAGCGAAAACGCCTTTTTTCAACCCCAATAAAAAAGCGCTGCGTACCGTTGGGGTAGTACGCAGCGCAAAGGGTAGCTTAATACCAGTCTGAATAGATAATTGAGACTTTTACGTAGAAGTTCAGCCTTACCGCTTCCACGGCACTGTTTCCCCTCTCCCAGTCTTTGAAGAGGCTTCTACAGTGCAATCCGCCTCGCTTGCCTGGCACTTAAAAAAAGCAGTGCGCTAAACTCGACGGACAAATACTATTAAACCCGTTATTAATGGCAAAAAAAGCGCGTAATTGTGGAAATGTGGTGGTGATTTAGCTTTCCTATAGATTTAGCATGTGAAACTGCACTACAAGCGTTTTATTAATCCGCGCTTGGGGACGTTGTGTGGGGCTGCCGCCAAAGATAAAGTTCACGATAAGCCCCTCAAATATGGCGTAAATGAGGCAGGCTTGAGGATTTTATGCCGAACTTAGGCAATAGCTGTCATTCATAGGTATAGTGTGCGCTCTATCAGAATTATATTTGCGGGTTAATGTATGCCAAAGACAATTGCATTAGTGGAAGATGACGCGGCCATTCGCGAAAATTACATTATGGCGCTTAAAGCGCAGGGCTATAGCGTGAATGCCTATGAGGACAGGCCTTCTGCTGCTGAAGCGTTTAACCACACCTTACCCGACTTAGCCATTATCGATATTGGTTTGAAAGATGAAATTGAGGGGGGCTTTATGCTGTGTCAGCAACTGCGAGGCCTATCACAAACCCTACCTATCATCTTTTTTACTGCACGAGATAACGACGTAGATACTATCAGCGGCCTTAGAATGGGCGCGGACGACTACCTGACTAAAGATATTAGCATGGCTCATCTGCTAGCACGCATTGCAGCCTTGTTTAGGCGTACAGACTTACTTGCTGCCCCCACAGAGCAAAAAGATGAACTAAAAGTTGGCGACTTAAAAGTAGACGTGTCGAGAATGACGGTAAGCTGGCAGAACCAGCCCGTTTTGTTGACGGTAACAGAGTTTTGGATGCTGCATGCGCTCATTAAGCGCCCAGGTCATGTTAAAAGCCGCCAACAGCTCATGGATGAATCCAGAATGGTGGTAGACGACACCACCATTACTTCGCATATCAAACGTATGCGTAAAAAGTTTGTGCAGCTTGACCCAAACTTCGATCATATCGACACCGTGTACGGCATGGGATATCGCTGGCAGCTGTAGCGGGCTTTCGACTAAAACTGCGTTTCGTCTGATTAAAAGATAAGGGCAACCGACTAAAAACATGGGATTTCGCTTTTCAATACGCCTTCAGCTTATGGTGCTGTCGCTGTTCTTATTCACCATACCCTACTTAGGTTATAACTATGTGTGGGAGCTTGAGCAGTATCTGCGAAACGGTCAAGAACAAACCATGATTGGCACGGCGCGAGCTGTTGCCACTGCCCTTCACGAGCGTCCCGCTTTATTTGATAGCCAATCGGCGTATCTTCAAGACGTGCGCCCTGGAACAGATCTTTACGCGCCACCTATCCCGTCCCCCATTCGACTGGATGGCGAACTTAACGACTGGCGGCAAGTCAGCGAGTTAATGAGTGAGTATGGCAGTGGCGAAGTTATTGAGTATTACAATGGCTATGCGGGAGAACCCACTAGCTTGTCGTTTAAGCATATGGTGGGGCGCTACGGTCAATTTCTGTATGCCATGTTTGAAGTCAGTGATGACGTGCTGCTGTGGCGACAACCCAATAGTTTAAGCGTGGAGACTGGCGACCACTTACTTGTGGGCATGGAAACTCCACAGGGAGAATTAGCAAGGTATGTTGTCGCCCCTTATGAAAGTGGCTGGGTAAATGCGTACAAGCTGGCAGATAACACAACGACAACTCGGGCGGTAGAGAACGCGCTCTCTATTCAAGGCCGATGGCAAGAAACTGCCACGGGCTACAACATTGAACTGCGCTTTCCGCTATCTATGACCACAGGCGGCTTGGCATTTTCAATTGTCGATGTGGACGACAGGGCAAGTCGATTGAAGCAGTACGCGTTAGGTACGGCGAATACAAAAGAGCTCGCTGAATTAGGTACTGTTATCACTCCTTCCCCTGAAATTGAGCGCATTCTGGCAGGTTTAAAATATGCCGATTCACGGGTTTGGGTTGTAGATAAGCACAAGCGGGTACTCGCCCGCGCTGGTGACATTCAATCGGCCACAGGCATTGAAGTAGATGAAAAAGAAACCTCTTCAAATGCAATTTGGCACTGGGTTGAGAGTGAGTGGTTACTTCCACTTTATTATCAGATTCTTACGCGGCCACCTGCCGACTTTATTGACGAGCTAGACGATGCTTATGCATTGGTAGGGCAGGATTTAGGCACGGCGCTGAATGGCCAACCCGATTCACTATGGCGTTTGTCACCCGATAACAAAGCCATAGTACTCTCCGCTGCCTACCCAATTTTTATTGAAGGCAACGTAATGGGGGCAGTTATTGTAGAGCAAACCACCAATGGTATTCGTACGTTGCGGAACCGGGCGTTAGAACAACTCTTTCACGTGATTTTAGCAGTGATGACCATAGGTACATTAGGGTTACTGCTGTTCGCTACGCGAATTTCAAACCGCATTCGCTCCCTTCGCGATAACACCGAAGCGGTGATAGATGATAATGGCAAAATCATTGGCACCCTGCCGGTTTCAAATCAGCGTGATGAAATTGGTGATTTATCCCGTTCATTTGCGGATGTGCTTTCACGGTTACAGCAGTACAACTCCTATTTAGAAAACATGGCATCTCGCTTGTCTCACGAACTTAGAACGCCCATTGCCGTGGTAAAATCGTCGCTGGATATGCTGACTCAGGTGAATGACGCCGACCAACAAGCCGTTTTTGTTGAGAGGGCGCAATCAGGGGTGAACCGCCTAAGTACAATATTAAACAGTATGAGTGAAGCCACCCGATTAGAGCAGGCCATTCAACAAGAAGATTTAGAGCCATTCGACTTAGTTAAGGTGATATCTGGTTGTATTGCTGGTTACGAACATGCTTATAGCCATCGACGCTTTAGTTTTACCCACAATGCTGATACTGCGCGCATACTTGGTTCCCCTGAACTTACGGCTCAAATGTTCGATAAAATTATCGCTAACGCCGTAGATTTCAGTGAAAAAGAAAGTGAAATCCCAGTCAGTATCACGGTTAAGGACAAGCAAGCTGAGTTAATCATTAGTAATACCGGGCCGCTTCTTCCTGAAGGAATGAGGTCTCAGTTGCTTCAGTCTATGGTGTCGGTGAGAAAAGAAAACGATGTGCAAAATGCCTCTTCACCGCACTTGGGGCTGGGACTTTATATTGCCAATATCATAATGACCTTCCACAAAGGTCAGTTGTCGTTATCCAATCGGAAGGATAGTACAGGTGTAGTCGTCAGCGCGCGCTTTCCTTTGATGTGAATGAATGAAAAAAACGTCCAACTCGGTCTATAGTTAAAGTCTAATGAACTTTGCTACATAGATAGCGAAAGCCGAGCACATACCTCATACCAGTCCGCATAGGTTTTTATCTATACGGATTGGTATTAAATAGGCTATACGTAGTCATATGCTTTCGTGTCAACAGTGGACGCACAGCGCTTTGTCTTTCTGTCTAAGGCTAAAGCCATTATAAAGAATGAATTACAATGCAAAAAAACAACACGTTATTGATTAAATCCATGTCATTTGCGCTTTCTATTTTCTTTACTTCTCATCGAAGGGCGAGCACGTTCAACATAACTAGTTTTATCACAGGTACATTCACATCGAGCGCTCTCTTACTAGCCGGCGCTACCCTTTCATGGGCACATGCCGCTGAGACATCCTTATCAGCAACGCCAAGCATTTCGATATACGTTAGCGACGCCAATGGGGAGCCTGTGAAAGATATGGTGTTAACCCTAACGCCTAACTTTACGCTCGCGTCAACACCACAGCGTGAAGAAGAGCCCGCCATAATGAATCAAATCGATAAACAATTTGCGCCTCACGTGCTTGTTGTTCAATCAGGCACAGATATTTCGTTTCCAAACGCAGATAATCTTTTTCATCACGTGTATTCTTTTTCCCCTACAAAACAGTTTGAGCTAAAACTCTATAAAGAGTTTACCGCTGAACCGCTTCGCTTTGAGCAAGCTGGTATTGTAGATATTGGCTGCAATATTCACGACTGGATGCTGGGCTATATTGTGGTAACCGACAGTCCATTTTTCGCAAAAACCGATGAAGAAGGCGTAATGAATGTTTCACTTCCGGTAGGCGAGTACAGTGTTATGACCTGGCACCCGCAGCAACCTGATGTGAAACTATTTAACAGCGCAACATTGCATATCACCAACTCACAAGAATACAAATTTGTTCTTGATGCAGTTTTCAGTGACGATGACTTCGACGAAGGATTTGGCGATTATTAATGCGTAATGTCTTTGCCTTAACCGTCTGTTTGCTTTGCACGAGTTTAACACTTCAGGTTCACGGAGAAACCAAGGCCCTAGTAAGAACAAGCTTTGTGGCAAAAGATGATTCGCGGAGCTTTCAGCAAATGGGGGCCGGCCATCAGCGTTATGAAAGTAACGGTATACAGCTCTCTCATGCTGTAGTAATAGCTGACTTTATGTTAGCGGATAGTTGGTCGGCAGTTGGCGTCATCAATGGTTATAGCGATGGGGAACAAAAGGTTGGATTTTCCGAGCTTTATTTAAAATATCGCCCGTTAGTCGCATCCAGCATAAAGCCTGAAGTAAAAATAGGGGCATTTTTTCCCGCTCTCTCAGCGGAAAATACTGACGCGGGTTGGTTATCGCCTCATTTTCTGAGTAACTCAGCAATTAATAGTTGGGTGGGTGAAGAACTAAGAACGGGCGGCATCGAAGTAAGTCTGCGACAAAATGGCAGGCAAATAAGAAGCCACTGGTCATGGAAAGTATTGGGCAGCGTGTTCAAAGGTAACGATTCCACCGGCACTCTGCTTTCTTGGCGAGGATTTGCCCTTCACGACAGGCAGTCCGTTTATAATGATCGCGTAAACTTCCTTCCCATTCCCGGCGTCGTCGATGAAGACAAGTTAAACGCACCGGCATGGACTGAACCCTTCAGGGAAATTGACAATCGGTTTGGGTACTACGTAGGAGCTCACTTAGCCTATGCTAGAAAGGCCGAGTTGCGTTATTACTATTACGACAATAATGCAGACCCGAACATTGTTGACCCAGACCGCATTTATGCTTGGCATACGCGCTTTCATTCATTAACACTGCGATATTTACCACGACCTGAGTTAACGGTGTTTTCTCAAGTGCTAATAGGTGACACTTTGATGGGGGAGCATATCGTAGACAACGATTTTTCCAGTGCGTATATCGGTGCGGCATACAACCTAAAGCAATTAGGCTGGGAAGATTTAACTTTAGCCATGCGTGGGGACTGGTATCAGGTGGTAGATAACGATGATGTTATGTATGACCCGAATGGAAGCAGAGGTAACGCCTTTACCGTTAGCGTAAGGTACGACATTACCGCTTATTTATCCGTTAGCACAGAGTGGCAATTAAATTCAGGGCATCAGGAGAATTTGCGTTTTTTCCAATCCGACGAGGACTATAGAGAGCAACTATTTCAACTGGCATTCACTGCAACTCTCTAGCGACGCGACTGGTGTTCGTCCTACCCTTTCGCCACTTCAATTAAATCAAATTTTGTTTCGCTGTCACCTTTCACCAACACCTGACACTGTCCCCAAGAGTTTGGAATTTGCCAAACATGCGCTTCGGCAACCGTGAATTTTTCTCGATGAGTATCACAACGGACTTCAACGGTATCAAGCTCGCCTTGGATGTTGCCAAAAGCAAACTTATTTCGCACAAGAGTATGGAACCAATTCCCATCACTTCCTATCGTTACGGGCACGGTTAAGTTTTGCTCAGATGCAATAGATTCTTCAATCTGACTAATTAGCGGCGCGATCTCGCCAATACGCGTTTCTTGCGCTTCCATGTCTTGAAGTGTGGTGTAGGATTTTAATGCTTCTGCATAATACCCGCGCTGAGCATCGAGTATGATTTTTCTTTGAAGGGCGTATGCCACATAATCTTCATCAAACACCATGTTATTGAAGCGCTTACTACCGTTGCTGGCAAGTAATCGCGTTAGGCTTTGCGCTTCCCTTTCTACGTCGCCTTGTTTGCTCGCTATATGAGACTCCAAGTTTAGCAACCACGTATTTTCATAGCGGTTTAGCGTATCCCAGCCTAGAAGCTCTTTAAGTGCTTCATCAGCCGCGTCAACATCACCCGCATTAAAGCGCTCGTCTGCGTCTTTATAAGCTTTAATAAATTTGCGTGTGGCACCGCTTTTTCCGCTTATAGCGAAATCCATTTGGACTGCTTGATGACACTGCTGGGTAGGTTCGCCATCTTTGATCGCGGGGTTATACTGCCATTTCTTAACCGCTGA
>Ga0066382_10000454_pt1 | contig 13971 bp, 13 predicted proteins | sample Knorr_S23_td_NAD_FD_71218 | JGI IMG/M metagenome (GOLD analysis project Ga0066382, IMG submission 71218) | Marine microbial communities from Southern Atlantic Ocean transect - Knorr_S23_td_NADW_ad_2500m_LV_B | ecosystem: Environmental > Aquatic > Marine > Oceanic | place: Southern Atlantic... | reverse complement strand
TTAACTGGTGGAACAATAGGAAGTGAAAAAAAAAAAAATGTAGTTAATGTTTCAAAAAATAATTATTTAAAATCATATTTACTAAAAAAAAAAAGAAAAAAAATTAATTTTAAAATTGTACAACCTATTAATATTCTAAGTGAAAATGCTACTCCAAATAATTGGAATAAAATAATTAAATGTATAGAAGAAAATTGGAATAATAAATTTTCTGGGATTATTATTACACATGGAACAGATACATTATCATATACATCATCTGCCCTTTCACAATATTTTTATAATTTTTATAAACCAGTAATTCTTGTAAGTAGTGATAAACCGTTAAAAGATAAAAATTCTAATGGTAAATTAAATTTTGCTTCTGCAATTGATTTTATAGAAAAAATAAAATTACCAGGAACTTATGTTTCATATAAAAATCCAAAAGATAATTTTATATCTTTTTTTATTGGTAGCAGAATAAAACAAATTAATAGTTATTATAATAATTTAAACTCAGGTTTTGGGGATCCTTTTTGTATATTAAAAAATAAAAAATTCTCTTTTATTAAAAAAAATAATCCTTCTATTTTATCAATTAAAAAAAATGGAAAAAAAAATAGTCTAAATATGGGATTTGAGTTTTCTAATAAAATATTATTAATCCATGCATATCCTGGATTAAATTATGATTCTTTTAACTTAATCAAAATAAAACCTAAAGTAATTTTACATACTTTATACCATTCTGGAACAACAAGTCTTCAATTTACAAATTTTATAAAAAAAAATAAAAATAAAAAAATTTCCTTTTTTGTAGCTCCAATTTCTAATAAAAAAAAAAACATATACCTTAGTTTAAAAATTCTGATGAAATTAAAAGCAAAATGTCTTAAAGGAATCACAGTTGAAACTGCTTTTGCAAAATTATCACTAGCATTTCAAAGTTTTAAAAATGAAAAAGATAGAAATAATTTTTTAAGTAATAATAATTTTTTCGAAAAAATTCTATTTTAAAAGGAAGTATTCAAAATTTCGTCAATAATTATTGATGAACTAAAATTACTTAATATTTTAGCTCTTAAAATTTTTCCTCCATATTTTTTAACTTCTTTTGCACCAACAATCTGATTTTCTTTATAATCACTTCCTTTAACCAATAAATCTGGTTTAATTTTTTTAATAATACTAAGAGGTGTTTTATCAGAAAAAACAATAATTAAATCAATAAATGGTATTGAATTTAAAACTTGGAGTCTTGTATTTAACTTTTGTTTTGGTCTAAGAGGACCTTTACTTTTTTTAATAGAATCATCAGAGTTTACTGCGACGATTAACTTTGAACAATTTTGTTTTGCTTGCTGAAACAAAGAAACATGTCCAGGATGAAGATAATCAAAGCATCCGTTAGTAAAACCAATTTTTTCTTTTTTTTTTAACCAAAAATTTAAAACTTTCTCTACTTCATATAAATCCATAACTTTCGATAAACGATAATTATTTTTATTAACGGAAACAAGCATTTCAGATAAATGTGCTACTGATGTACCTGTTTTATTTACTACTATACCAGCGGCAATATTTGCAATTTTAATAACATCATCAATTTTTAATGAACAAGCTATCCCTGCGGCTATAAAAGATACAACCGTATCCCCTGCACCTGAAACATCGAAAACTTCTTTTGCTTCTGCATTTAATTTAATTACATTCTTTTTTTTTTTTGAAACTAAAATCATTCCAAGTTTGCCCATAGTTACTAATAAATGGCTAAATTTAAATTTTGAAATTAGTTCTCTAGAAGCATTAATAATTTCTTTATCATTAATTAATTTTTTTTTCATTACCTCTTCCAACTCTTTAATATTTGGAGTAATAATTGTAACTCCTTTATATTTCTCAAAATCGGTACTTTTAGGATCTAGTATTACAGGTTTCTTATGATTTTTTGAAAAACTTATTATTTTTTTTAAAATATTTTTTGTTATTAGGCCTTTGTTGTAATCTGATATTATAACCGCATCTGCTTTTAAAATCTCTTTTTTTGAATATTCGTATATTTTTTTTTCTGTACTTTTACTAATAGGAACTATTTTTTCTTTATCTACTCTAAGTATTTGTTGATTATTTGCTATAAAACGTGACTTTATAATTGTCGGTCTATTAGAATCCTTAACTATATTTTTGTTAACTTTTATTTTATCTAATTTTTTTTCTACTTCTTTACTTACTGTGTCATTTCCGAGTAAACTAACTAAATGAGTTTCTACTGCTAACGTGCATAAGTTTCTAACAACATTCCCAACACCGCCCAACATCTTAACTTCTTTCTTTATATCTAAAACAGGTATAGGTCCTTCAGGAGATATGCGGTTAGTCGTACCAATAACATACTTATCTAACATTAAGTCTCCTAGACAAAAAATTTTACTATTTAATAATGACAAAATTTTTTCAGATATATTCTGTGACATATTTATTTAATTAAAATACTTCATCTATAACAGCGCACATTAAATGTCCTACTAAAATGTGAAGTTCTTGTATTCTTGCAGTTTCATCCGCTGGGACACCCAGTATTAAATCAGAAACTTTTTCTATTTGTTTTTTATTTGGATATTTTTTCTTTGTTAAAATAACAGATGTTATTTTCTTTTTTTTAGCTAATTTTAATGCATTAATCACGTTTTTACTTTTTCCTGAAGTAGTTATTCCAATAGCAATATCTCCTGGTTTTCCAATAGATTCTAATTGCCTTGAAAAAATATCATTAAATGAAAAATCATTTCCAATTGCAGTTAATGTTGAAGTGTCAGTTGATAAGGATATTGCAGGAATTGATTTTCTTTTTTTTTTGTATTTTACAACTAATTCTGCTGCTATATGCTGTGCATCCGATGCACTACCGCCATTTCCAAATAAAATTATTTTATTACCTTTTTTTAGTGTTTTAATTACAAAATTTAGAAATTTTTTAAAATCTTCAAAATTATTTTTTAGGAAAAGGTCAGTGCTGGAAATATGTTTATTTATTTCAGATTCAAATATTTTCTTAATATGCAATTTTTTCATATCTAAATTTTGAATTATTTAATAATATTAGTATTATTAGTTAGGTAGTTTAAAAAATAAAACTATATATTTCTTATGGCTAAAAAAAAAGAAAATAATAAAATAGCTGAAAAAAAAGAAAATAATAAAAATTTTGATATAAAAAATTTGGGACAATATTTTAATATAATAAAAAAATATTGTCTGAAACTTTTACAATTAGATCCTCAAACATATTTCTTTATCGTTCCAGGAATTTTACTTTTAATTGGTCTCCTTCCAGTGCCAGACATTTATTTTGCAATACTTAGAATTTATTTATTTGTTAGTTCTTCAGTATTAACCTATAAATTTTATATTGATAGAAAAGATAATATATATGCAATAATTTTTGCTGGAATAGCAATTATTTATAACCCAATTTTTTTTATTAAATTTGGTAATGAACAAATAAATTCTGGACCTATAATTTTTGTACTAACTATTGCTCTTTTTGTTTTAGGTCACAAAAGAATTAAAGAATTATAAAAAGCTTCTTAATTTAATAATTTCAATATTCTTTTATCTCTATTATTTTCTGCTATTTCTCTTAATGTCCTTCCAGAATAATCAGATTTAGATATATCTATATTTTTATCTAATAATAATTTAATTACATAAAAATTATTTTTTTCCGCAGCTTTCATTGCAGGAGTTAAACCATGTTTGTTTTGATGATTAACATCTGCTCCACTTTTAATTAAATAATCTACTATTTCTAAATTTCCTTTATCAGATGCGTTTATTAAAGCCGTATTGCCAAATTCGTCAACAACATCTATATCAATTTCAGTTTCATTTAAAAAAAATTTTATAAGTTCAAGATTATTAATACTTGCTGTGTGAGTAAATGGATTTACCCCATTTTTAATAAAATTTATATTTTTTCTATTGTTTTTTACAAATAATTTAACTTTTTCAATATCACCCGTTTCAATATTTTTAATTAATCTTTGCCTAATTACAGAAGTAGAATCCATATCTTTTTCTTGATATCCACGACTTTTTTGTATTGCTCCATGTTCCATAGAAGTATCTTCTAGACTGCCGCAAAAAAGTGCGGTTGTTGGTATAAAACAACTTAATAAAAAAATAATGAATAAAAAATTAGTTTTTTTTTTTATCATTTTCAAAAATTATATATCTAGATTAATAACTTTTTTAGCATTTGCTTGTATATAATCTCTTCTTGGTTCTACTTTTTCGCCCATTAATCTTACAAATGTTTCATCCAACAACATTTCATCTTCTATTTGAACTTTTAAGAGTGTTCTTTTTTGGGGATCTAAAGTTGTCTCCCATAGTTGTTCTGGGTTCATTTCACCTAAACCTTTATATCTTTGTATATTTACTCCTTTTTTTCCAGCTTCTTTAACTGTTTTTAAAAAATCAAATGTAGATGTAATCGGAAATTTATTTTCGCCTGATATTAAAACGTTTTTTCCGCTATGAAAAAATTTAGTTAAAATATCCATTGTTTCTTTTTGACCAAGAAATTCAGCTTCTGGGGAATCTAAATGTTGTTTTTTTATAAAATAATCTTCTACAATTCCTCTTGATTTTTTTCTAAATATAAAATATTTTTCTTTTTTATCTTTATCATTAATAAAGTTTCCAGTCCAATCTGCTAATTCTTGGCCAAACTGCTCCAATTTTTTAGCAACAAAGCTTGCAGCTTCTTTTAATTGTTTTTCAGTAAGTTTGAAATTTATTAAATTTTTACCAAAAAAACATCCGATAGCAGACCGTTCTACAAGTTGTGTGGATCCTACTTTACTTCCTAAATCAGATATAGCATCTCTTATTTTTATTGTTTTTTTAATTAAATTACTTAATTCTTTTTCTTTGAAATCTTTTTTATCAGTTGTTATAAGCTTTAAACTATTAACAGCATTATTAATTAAAAAATTATCCATATCTTTTTCATTTTTCAGATATTTTTCTCCAAGCCCGGGCGCTTTAATTTTATAAAGTGGCGGCTGAGCTATATACAAATTTCCATTAATTATCAATTCTTTAAATTGTCTAAAAAAGAAAGTTAACAAAAGAGTTCTTATATGACTTCCATCTACATCTGCATCTGTCATCAATATTATTTTATGATATCTAATATTATCATAATTAAATTCCTCGGGTCCTACGCCAGTCCCTATTGCGCTTATTAATGCTCCAATTTCATCTGAACTAAGTATACGATCAGGTCTTGATTCTTTTTCAACATTTAAAATTTTACCTTTAAGAGGAAGAACTGCTTGATGTTTTCTATCTCTTCCTTGTTTTGCTGAACCACCTGCTGAATCTCCTTCAACAATAAAAAGTTCACACTTTGCTGGATCTTTTTCTTGACAATCTGCAAGTTTTCCTGGAAGAGTTCCAAAATCTAAAATGCCTTTCCTTCTAGTAAGTTCTTTTGCTTTTCTAGCAGCCTCTCTTGCTTGAGCTGATTCAACTATTTTTGTTAAAATTAATTTGGTATCTTTAGGATTTTCTTCCAACCATTGTTCTAAACCATTATTAACTGCTGATTCAACAACAGGACGTATTTCTGATGATACCAATTTATGTTTAGTTTGGCTTGCAAATTTAGGATCTGGCATTTTTATTGATAAAACACAAGTCATACCTTCCCTACAATCTTCGCCTGTTAAATTGATTTTATTTTTTTCTAAAATTCCTGATTCATTTGCAAATTTATTAATACTTCTAGTTAAGGATGATCTAAATCCAGCCAGATGTGTTCCACCATCAATTTGTGGTATATTGTTCGTAAAACAAAGCATATTTTCGTAATATCCAGTATTCCAAATAATTGCAACGTCAACTATTAAACCACCTTTTTTTTCTGTAAAAGTTATAGGTTTAGAAATAATATTTTCCTTTGATTTATCTAAAAATTTGACAAATGATTTGATGCCGCCTTTAAAATGAAGTTTTGATACTTTTTTTTCTGATGATCTTTCATCTAATATTTCAATTTCAATACCAGAATTAAGAAATGCTAGTTCTCTAAATCTATTTTCTAATATTTTAAAATCAAAATTAATAGACTTAAAAGTATTCTTTGAAGGATAAAATGTGATTTTAGTTCCTGATGAGCCATCATTTTTACCAATCTTTTTTAGTGGTTTTAATGAAAATCCATTTTTAAATTCCATAAAGTATGAGTTTCCATCTCTGTTAATTTCTAGTTTTAATTTTTCAGAAAGAGCATTAACTACGGAGACACCAACACCGTGAAGACCTCCTGAAATTTTGTAAGAATTATGATCAAATTTTCCTCCTGCATGTAATTGTGTCATAATCACTTCAGCTGCAGAAATTTTTTCTTCTGAGTGAATATCAACTGGTATGCCTCTTCCATCATCTTTAACTGTTACTGAACCATCAGAATTTAAATTTATAGAAATTTTTTTACAATGTCCTACCAAAGCTTCATCAATTGAATTATCAACAACCTCATAGACCATATGATGAAGACCGGATCCATCTTCTGTATCCCCGATATACATTCCGGGTCTTTTTTTTACTGCTTCTAAACCTTTTAAAACTTTTATGGAATCTGCTTCATATTTAGTATTTTTTTTTAAAACATTTTCTTTAGATTTTGCCATAGTTCTATTTTATTATTGTTTTAACAAATCTTCAATTTCTAAATTTACAACTTTTTTATCTTTTATTATTGAAGAAAAAAGACTTATACCTGTACCTGACATCCATACCTGATTTTTTAAAGTTTTTAATTCTTCAAATAAGCTTGACCTAATTTTGTTATCTAAATGCGCTACAATTTCATCAAGTAAAAGAATTGGGAAATTTTTTTTATTATTCATCAATTTACAAAATTGAACAATTAAAGATATTAAAATAATTTTCTGTTCTCCTGTTGAACACTTTTCAGCCAATAATCTTTTCTTTAAAAATATAACCTTTAAATCACTTTTATTTGGACCGTAAGATATACTTCCTTTAATAGAATCAATTTTTCTGCTTTTGTGCAATTTTTGAAGATATATTTTCTTAACCGAATCTATATCTTGTGATACCAAAAATTTTTCTATCTTTCCTGTTAAAAAAATTTGTGTTTTTGGAAAATTCATAGAATTATTTGATAATGCGTTAAAATCATTAGAAAATTTAATTCTTTCTTGAAAAATTTTTAAACCTTCATTAACCAATATTTCTTCAATTTTTTTCAACCATAAATCTTTTTCAATATTTTTTCCTTCTATATAAAAAAAATTTTTTTCAGATAAATCTTTTAATATTTTATTTCTTTCTTTTAAATTTTTTTCATAAATTCTTAAATAATCTAAATATTCAGGTTTTAAATTAAAAATACATCTATCAACAAACTTTCTTCTAAATAAAGAATTTGTTCGAAAAAAAATATCCATTTCTGGAATTAACCAAATTAAAGAAACCAAAGTAGGTAAATCACTTTTTTTTTTTAATTTTTTTCCATTTAAATAGATTATCTTTCTACATTGAGTTCTATTACCAGTACTTTCATTTGCAAAACTTATTCCAATTTCATTTTTCTCATTTCCATTCTCAATTACAAAAAATATCGAGCACTGATTTAAATTTGTATTAGTGTTTATTACTTCATCTAATCTACAATTTTTAAAGCCTTTACCAGGTGATAAGAAAGATATGGCTTCGAGTAAATTTGTTTTACCAGTACCATTTTTCCCGGTTAAAACAATAAATTTATTATTCTCAATTTTTAAATTTATTTTTTTGTAAGATCTAAAATTTTCTAAATGAATAGATCTTAATTTCATAAATATTTATACTCTCATAGGCATTAAAACATAAAGAGTGCCTGATTTAGAATCTTCTTTAATAATTGTTGGAGCTGTAGAATCGGAAAATAATATTGTAATTTCTTCTAATGTAAATTGATTAATTATTTCTTTAAGATATCCTGAATTAAATCCTATATCTAAACTTGGTCCATTATATTTTATATTTATTTCTTCAATACCGCTTCCCCCTTCTTGTAAATTATTTGCTGATATTGTTATTTTATTTTTATTTAAATTTAATTTGATTGCTTTTGATTTTTCTGATGAAATTGTTGATATTCTGTTAATAGATTCTAAAAATTTTTTTTTATCTATAGAAAAACTGTTGTTTGTATTTTTAGGTATTACTTTTTCGTAATCAGGAAATTTACCGTCAATTAATTTTGAAACTATTATTGTTTCATTAAAAGAAAATCTTATTTTTCTGTCTGATAAATCAATTTTTATGTTTTCTTTCAAATCATCTATTAATTTTCTTAATTCAAAAATTAACTTTTTAGGTACTATTACACCGAAATTATTTTTAATAACTGGAGGAGGCATATTTATTTGATACTGAGCAAGTCTATGACCATCGGTTGCAACACATCTTAAATAATTTTTGTTGTTCACAGTAGCCGTGTGTATATAAAGACCATTTAAATAATATCTTGTTTCTTCATTTGAAGAGGCAAAATATGTTTTATCAATTATCTCTCTTAATATATCTGATTTTAAATCAAAACTTATTTTAAAAGTTTCATCTGATAAAATAGGAAATTCATTCTTAGATAAACATGAAAAAACAAACTTTGATTTTGATGACGTTAAATGTAATTTCTTACTATTTTGATCATAACTTAAATCAATAGGGTTATCATCTGGTAGCTCTTTGATAACATTATATAAAGTATGTGCAGGAACGCTTGTTGAACCCTCGACTTCGATATTATTAATTTTTATTTTATCAAAAATTGTTATATCCATGTCAGTTGCAGAAATGTTTAATCGTCCTTGTTTGGCTTCAAGTAAAACATTAGCCAAAATAGGAATTGTTGCTTTACTTTCAACAATATTTTGAACGAATGAAAGTGATTTTACAAAATTAGATTTCGACAGTTGTAATTTCATTAATTTACAAAATAAATTTATTATAGCAGTTTTTTAAATAAATAAAAAATCTTAACTTTGTAAATTACGAGTTAATATTTCTATATCCTCTGAAAGGCTTGAATCATTTTTTACTAATTCTTTTATTTTTTTTATAGCATGAATTACTGTTGTGTGATCTCTACCACCAAACTTTCTACCAATTTCAGGAAGAGATCTTGTTGTTAAGTTTTTAGCTAAAAACATAGCTACTTGTCTTGGCCTCGCCACTGTTCTTGATCTTCTTGCTGAATGCATATCTGACATTTTAACATTGAAATGTTCAGCAACCTTTTTTTGTATTTGATCAATAGTTGCCCTTCTATCACTTGCTCTTAATAAATCTTGAAGCAAATCTTCTGCAACTTCTAGATCGACTGATCTACCAACTAAAGTAACATGCGCAGCTAATCTTGTTAAAGCACCTTCAAGTTCACGGATGCTTGTGGTTATTTTATGAGCTAAAAACTCCATTACATCTTTAGGTAAACCGATATTATATTTTTCAATTTTTGCCTCAATTATACTTAATCTTAATTCATAAGTAGTTGGATGAATATCAGCTACTAATCCCGAACCAAGCCTTGATCTTAATCTTTCTTCTAATCCTTCAAGATCAGAAGGTGATTTATCAGCAGAAATTACCATTTGTCTGTTTTGATCTGCCAGTGCATTAAATGTATGAAAAAATTCCTCTTGTGTAGATTCTTTACCAATAATAAACTGAACATCATCAATCATCAATAAATTAACAGACCTAAACTGGTCTTTAAAAGCAACTGTATTTTTTAATCTAAGAGCTTTTACAAATTTGTACATAAATTTTTCTGCTGATAAATACATAATCTTTAGCTTTGGATTTAATTTTCTTTTTTGCCAAGCAATTGCATGCATTAAATGTGTTTTACCTAATCCAACGCCACCGTATAAAAATAAAGGATTAAAAGGAACATCTTTAGAATCTGCAACTCTTCTACAAGCTGAAAACGCAAGTTCATTAGATTTTCCCACTACAAAATCTTTAAATGTAAATCTTGGATCTAAATTATTGTCAAATTCATCTTTTTCTGTATTTGATATAGTATTTTCAAAACTTTTATAATTTTTATTTTTTTTATCAGCTTCTTTATCGCTATATACAAATATAGATATATCTTTTACTGATTTACTTTTTTCTCTCCACATTGATAATATTTTTTTTCCATAATGAGAAAGTATCCAATCACACATAAACTTGGTCGGTGCATAAAATATTATTATATTTTTCTCAATTTTATTAAATATTAATAATTTAAGCCAATTAGAATATTCCGCTTCTCCAAATATATCTTTTAACTGGATTTTGATACTGGACCATATAATTTCATCTGAATTTATATTTTTTTTCAATTCTTCCATATCTGACAAAATAATATGTGCCCTTACTACTTAGACATGCATATAATTCATGTGCACATTAAAAATTATAAAAAAATATCCCCCGACACGTTTTATCGTATTATTCAACTTCAAATAAGTATATTTGAATTGAATAAATCTACCTAAATCTAATTTTAAAATATGGAAATATAAATATTGATGTTGCAAAAATACAACACAGATAAAATAGCATCAAATTGCTTTTATTTTGCTATTTAGTGAAGAAATTTTTCTTGAAATCTTTTTTTTTTTTAATATTCCTCTATTTCCAGCAATTGTTAGTTGTTTTTCACAGATTTTGAAAAGTTCTTGAGATTTTGTTTTATTTTTTTTAGCTATATGTTCCAAGAGCTCCTTTATATTTGCTTTAAATTTCAAAGAAACTATTTTATTTCTCGCTTTTCTAGTTTTTTCTTGTCTAACTCTTTTTTTAGCTGATTTTGTTATAGGCATAAAATTAATAAAAATAAATATCTTAACCGTTATAAACAAAATTATGAAATAATCCAATAATTTTTGTATTTTTTATATATTACAAATTCTAGTAAGCCTAGTATAGAAATATTTTAAAATTATAATTTTAATTAAAATAATTAAAAAATGAAAAAAGAAAATGTAAATAAAATCTTTCAAAGTATTGCAGACAAATATGATTTCATGAATGATCTTATGAGTTTTGGATTACACAGAAAATGGAAAAGAAAGTTTATTGATCTTATAGATTTAAATTTAAAAAATAAGAATATTATTTTAGATTTGGGATGTGGTACTGGAGATATTATTTCTCAAATTAATAATAAATCTGAACTAAATTCTAATTCTTTAGTTTATTTAGTAGATCCAAATATAAAAATGATGCAACAAGGGATAAAAAAAATTAAAAAAAAAAATGTTCTATGGGTAGCTTCGTATGGTGAAAAGCTTCCTTTTAAAGATAATAAATTTGATTTAGTAACAATGTCATTTAGTTTAAGAAATGTTGAAAATATCAAAATAACTTTAAATGAAATTAATAGAATTTTAAAAAAAAATGGACAATTTCTTTGTCTAGAATTTGGCAAAGTTAAAAATTTAACAATTAATTCAATTTATAAACTATATTCTGACAATTTTATACCTGAACTGGGAAAAAATATTACAGGTAATAAAGAGGCTTATAAATATCTAGTTGAAAGTATAAAAAGATTTCCTTCACAAGAAGAAATTTGTAAAATTTTAAAGTTGAGAAAATTTTATAATATTGATTATTATAACCTTAACTTTGGAATCGCAGTCATATACTCCTGTAGAAAAAAATAAAAATTCATAATTATTTAATTTTGTTAATTTATCGTTATAATTTACATATTTATTTAGTAAATTAAAGAATTGAAAAAAATATTATTTATAATAAGCGGAAGTATTTCCGCGTATAAGTCATTGGATTTACTTAAAGATCTTATAAAAGATAAATTTGATATAAATGTAATTTTAACAAAATCAGGACAAAAATTTCTTACACCATTATCTCTTTCTTCGTTAATAAATAAAGAAATTCATACTGATATTTTTTCTAAAAAAGAATCTGCAGATCATATGAAACATATTAATTTAACAAGAAATTCAGATTTAATAGTTGTATGTCCAGCTAGCGCAAATATTATTGCAAAATTATCAAATGGTTACGCAGATGATTTGGCCTCAACAACATTAGCTGCTTCTAATAAAAAAATTTTTATTATTCCTGCTATGAATAAAAAGATGTGGGAAAATCCAGCAAACAAAAAAAATATAAAAGATTTAAAGCTCAGAGGAATAAAAATTATTGGCCCAATTAAAGGAAGTTTAGCATGCGGTGAAATTGGTTTTGGAAGAATGGAAGATATTAAAATAATTAAAAAAGAAATTAAAAATTTTTTTATTTTAAAAAAAAATATAAAAGGAAAAAAAATATTAATAACAGCTGGACCAACAATAGAGGCAATAGATCCCGTAAGATATTTATCTAATTTTTCTTCCGGAAAACAAGGATATGAAATTGCAAATTGTGCTTATACATATGGAGCTGAAACAATTCTTATAACTGGTCCAACAAATATTGAAGCTCCTGAAGTGAATAAAATAATTAAAGTTGAATCAGCAGAACAAATGTTTAATGAAAGTATGAATATATGCAAAAAATATGGTTCAATAGATATAGCTTTTTTAACTGCCGCTGTATCTGATTGGAAAATAAATAAAACTGAAAAAAAATATAAAAAAAATGAAAATATTTTTAAACAAATAAAATTTACAGAAAACAAAGATATTTTACATATGATTTCTAATTTAAAAAAAAGTAGACCAAAAATAGTTTGTGGTTTTGCAGCTGAAACAAGTTCTTTAATAAATAATGCTAGGAAAAAACTTATAAATAAAAATTGTGATTTTATTTTTGCTAATAAGATATCAAAAAAATTTAATCCTATGGGTAATGATTTCAATGAAATATCAGTAATTGGAAAAAATAATCAAAAAAAATGGAGAAAAATGACAAAGAAAAAAATAGCTGAAAAAATTATTCAAGAAGTTTCTTTATATTTAAATTAATTTTTTACAAAATGAAATGATAAATATAGAAATTCAAAGATTGTCACATGGAAAAGACATTCCTCTACCAAATTATAGCTCTGAAAATTGTTCAGGATTAGATTTATATGCTGCAATAAAAAATAAAATAAAAATTAAAAATGGTGAAATTGTAATAATTCCAACAGGTATAAAAATTGGATTAAAAAAAAATTTAGAAGCTCAAGTAAGACCTAGATCTGGTTTGGCAGCAAACTTTGGCATAACAGTTCTTAACACTCCCGGCACAATTGATGCTGATTATAGAGGAGAAATAAAAATAATTTTAATTAATCATGGAAAAAAAATATTTATAATTGAAAGAGGAATGAGAGTAGCGCAATTAATAATTTCTAAAATAGAAAAAATAAAATGGAGTGAAAAGAAAAAAATAAATCACAAAACTAAAAGAAAAGAATTGGGTTTAGGATCAACAGGTTTATAAAAAAAATAAAATAAAAGATATGATTATTAATAAAAAATTTCTACATGCAATCGAGGCTGTACTTGATATATCTATTCATTCTTCTCATACTCCAGCAAGTGCTAAAGAAATAACAAAAAGGCAGGGCATACCTTCACGGTACTTAGAAAAAATTTTACAAGAATTAGTTCGCCAAAAAATATTAAAGGGCACAAGGGGGCCAAACGGAGGTTATGCTCTTGGTAGAGAAAAAAGAAATATATTTCTTATTGATATTTATAATGCAGTTTTAACAATCGAAAGAAATAAAAAAGAAGAAGTTGATACACAAATAAGATCTAAAATTATAAATCCTTTTATAAAAAATATTACAAACGAAATTATAAATTCTTTTAAATTAACTAGTATTCATGATTTGTATAAAAAGATTGATGAAACTAAAATTAATATTAATAAAGAAAAAATAGATTTTACAATTTAAGTAATGAAAAAATTTAAAACTATAAGAAACAAAATTTACAATAGTATTCTAGA
>Ga0066382_10000444_pt1 | contig 14129 bp, 12 predicted proteins | sample Knorr_S23_td_NAD_FD_71218 | JGI IMG/M metagenome (GOLD analysis project Ga0066382, IMG submission 71218) | Marine microbial communities from Southern Atlantic Ocean transect - Knorr_S23_td_NADW_ad_2500m_LV_B | ecosystem: Environmental > Aquatic > Marine > Oceanic | place: Southern Atlantic... | reverse complement strand
CTCCACAAGTTGGTCAACCACCTGGTCCGATGTAATCCCTTCAGCTTCGGCGTGGAAATTCAGCAGGATCCGATGCCGTAATACTGGCAGCGCTAACGCCCGAATGTCGTCAAAACTCACGTGATAACGACCTTGCGTCAAAGCCCGTGCCTTACCGCCCAAAATCAAATACTGCGCCGCACGCACACTGGCCCCATATTGCACCCACTTTGATACAAATTCTGGCGCATCGCTTCCCTTTAAACGACTTGCCCGGACCAGACTCAGGGCATAACGGAGCACTACTTCTGAAGTCGGTACTTTCCTGACAAGTTCCTGAAATGCAACGAGGTCTGCGCCGGTCACGGCATGCTGGAAATCAGGCTTGTTTGTCACGGTTGTCGAACGAACGACTTCCAGTTCCTCATCTTCTGGCGGATGGTCGATCACAATGTGGAACATAAACCGGTCAAGCTGCGCCTCTGGTAATGGATACGTCCCTTCCAGCTCAATAGGGTTCTGGGTAGCAAACACGTAGAACGGTTCTTCAAGTTCATACGTCCGCCCCTGCACCGTGACACGATGCTCTTGCATCGCCTCAAGTAGCGCCGACTGAGTTTTCGGCGGCGTGCGGTTAATCTCATCAGCAAGCAAGATGTTTGTAAAAACGGGACCAGGAGCAAACACCATCTTACGACCACCAGATTCTGGGTCCTCCTGAATGATGTCGGTCCCTGTGATATCAGACGGCATCAAGTCAGGCGTAAACTGAATGCGCGAAAACTTCAGGTCGAGAACCTGGGCCATCGTCTGAATCAAGAGCGTCTTCGCAAGTCCAGGTACACCCACGATAATACTGTTGCCACCAACAAATAACGTGAGAAGCGCTTGATTAATAACCTCTTCTTGTCCGATGATTTGTTTTCTGAGTTCCGTGAGGATCTGTCCGCGACCAACTTTCATTCGATCGGCGAGTTCAATATCGTCGGGTAACTCGAGGTCGGTCGGCTCTGTATTTGAAATATCGAGGTCCAAGATGCTCTCCTATCAGTGCGTCAGCGAGTAAATCACATAGTTCACGCCGAATTTGTACGCATCGTTTGTCAGGTCGATTGGAAACCACCCCGTATCCGAGTATTCCCAATACTCACCGATGTCATTTTCGTAGTTTGCCAAAGCCAACAAACGCTTCTGTTGATCGTTGTCTTCAAAGTAGCCCCAGAAAGTCGGTGGGGGACCATACATTGGTGCCATCTCGAGCGTTGTCGTCTCAAAGAATGATTGAAACACGGGGTGTGCAATGTCTAACTCAATCGGCCGTAACCCGGGCAGCACACGTTCCATTTGGTCAGTAAAATTGTACCAATGGTCTGCAGTGAAATCATCAAAAACTACGAACCCGCCCTTGCGCAAATACGCCCGCAGTCCTTCGACCTCGTTATCTGTCGGAAACCAGAAACCAGGTTCAGCCATATACGCAAACGGGAATTTGTACAACTCGGGATCGTCGAGAGCGAGAACATTACCACCATTCGGCCCTCGGAAAACTTTGAGCAAGCTAAGCTCATCAACAAGTTTCATAAGATTTTGTTCGGCTCGCGGGTAGTCATGCGCCCACTTAATGTCCTGTCGGAAAAAACCGGTCTGTAACCCTGTTGGCATCTCATATTTGAGACGCACAAACACAAACCTGCTGTCATAGCCAACGTTCCCTGGTGACACATCCGCACCGGCGAACCCTGCTGTCACCAATATGGCGATTAGGCCCGACAAAAGAATGCTGCCGATCCAGTTGCGATTAGTAAGGCGCGGCATCCTGGCCATTCCGGTTATCTCGCGCCTCGATCCTGCTCAAGTTGGCGGATTTCCCGGCCTTTGAGTGCAAGTTCAACAAGAACCGTTTGAAGCTCTTCGGCGTATTGACCCTCTGTAGCGCCGGACCGTAAGACACGGAGTGCTTCGACACGCGCCTCAAGCGCTGTGCGCTCTTCATAAAGCACCCGGAGTTCAGGATCATCGGGAAACGCCATGCGAGAAGCAGCGACATCTTCACCACTCGTGAGAAAGAGCGTGCGCGCCAGCCGGCCATCGCCAGTCAGCGGGTCCGGTTGATCTACACCCACACCATCACCGTTATCGTCCAGTAACGCGTGTTCTGTTTGCAACGTACCTTCCGCTTCAAAGTCATCAGTAACTTTCAAGCGGGCATACGTAAAAGCTTCAAGCATAGAGACGCGCTGGTCTTTATTTTGGTCAGCTTCATCTTCCCCACCGGTGAAGGCCTCGACAAAATATCCTCCAAAAACAGTCGCATTCCACTGGCGACCAGTCTTTGTTGCCGTCATGATTACACGACCTTCCGCAGACAATGCTTCTACGAAAGGCCCACTTGCACTCGCCGTGTTGACAAAGGTGACTCGTCGATCCCCCAAGCGATCCAAGAAACCAGCAAAATCTTCTGCCGATGGGTCACGTCCCGGCAAATTGAGCCGTGCCACATCAGTAAAACTGCCATGTCCAAAAAACACGATGGCTACGTGGTCGGCCGGCGTCGATTGATCGGCTATCCCTTGAATCGCGGCAGCAACGTTATCCCGCGTTGAGCGGTCAGCGATCAACTCCGGATCGATTTCAACCTTCTCGCCAAGGTAAGTCACATTGTCGGCTGGAATGCCATAGCGACTGGTAGCCACGTCAATGAGGGATGCCGCCCACCCGTGAAACTGTTCGGTAAAGGTCGGGTCACCACCGAGGCCAACGATGACCAACAAATGAGTCTGCTGTGCCAGAACCGGCTGCGCTGAAAACCCTATCAGCACAAATACCCATGCACGCAACATCTTCATGCCAACCCCCGCAATCGGCGATAACCCCACTCTCCGAGAACGAGCGTCCCAAGCAAGAACAGCAAAGCTGGCATATCCCATAGGTCATGCTCTTCAACCACTGTCACGCCACCACCAACGTACTGAATGTCCTCCGGTAATGAAGCCACCGTCTCAGGTGTGTAGAAACGGCCGCCTGTTTCTTCGGCAACGCGTTCAAGTAGTGGCGTGCGCATCGTTGAATCGTAAAACTCCGCGTCGCTCGGCGACACCTGAATGTACGCCGTGTCTTCGCCGATAACTTCATCACCAGACATGGCCTCTACATGCACTTCATAAAACCCTTCAGTGGTTGGCGTAAAACTAGTCCGATACTCACCATCATTTTCGGCCGTCCACTCCATTGACAAGTCGGTGAATTCCCCATTGGGGTCGGTCACAGACGCCACAACTGAGCTGTTGTTTAGTTCTTCAAAATTGGCATCGCCTACAGCAGCAAACAAGGGGACTGTTTCCCCTGGCTGCACACGGTCTTGCGGCAAGTTCACAACCACCTGGTCGGGCACCCCGTCAACAAGCCAACGCAACATACGTCGCCAGAATGTTTCATGCGTCATGTCGTCAACAGCGATATCTGCATGCATCTGCCACATCCATGAATCCTGCACGGGAAAGGCCAAGACTTTGCCCGCGCCATAGCGCTGGAACGCAAGCACTACCAGTTCTTCATCTCCATTTGCCGTGTCACTTGTCAACAGTGTGGTTGCACCCGGCTTCACTTCAGTAATCGGGTTGACAATAGTGATCGGTGGCAATTCTCTCCAACGAGCGGCTGAAGCATCTTCCGTATCAGCGATCTGCGTTGCCGCATGTGCGACTCCTGCACGAGTTGGTTCAACACCCACTTCAACAAAAAAACTTTCGTCGCCATCACCCCGTGTTTCATCAAGCACGACGGGCAAGATATCAGCGACCGGAGTCCCTGCGTAACCACCCTGAGCAAACGAGCGATTACTCCCCAGCATCAAGAGCCCACCACCACGGTGATTGACGAAGTCGGCAATCATCCGCAACTGATCGGGTGTGAAGTAATTCGCTTCGATACTGCCAAGAATGATGCCGCTATACTTGTAAAGTTCTGCGCGTGTACGAGGAAATCCACCGACAAGATCATCCGGCCCCTCGACATCCAGTCGCATGAATTTATTTTCTGCCGTGCGTTGCAGAATAGATACGTGGAGGTTTTCATCGTCGGCTACCGCTCGGCGAAGAAACTTCACTTCAAATCTTGGTTCACCTTCAAAATAAAGAAGTTTTTCTTCGCGATCTTCAACAACAACAAGAGCGTCGCGAACATTATTTTGTGTAACCATTTCGCCGGGCTGCGGCGACACGCGAAAGGTAAACAATCGTGGCCCCTCTTCTCCCGCAGTAAACCGCAAGCGCACCGTTTGCGGCTCGCCATCGCCAGCTAGTTCAACCTCCTCTGACCCGACAATACGCCCCTCATCTTCGGCTTGAACCGTAACAGTTTCACCGCGGTAGCCACGATGCGTAACTACCAGATCGGTCACGAGAGACGCACCCTTCAGTACGCGGCGAGGTGTTTCAACCCGACCAAGCTGAATATCGCGTTCAAATTCTTCACGTCCTAGACCGACAGTAAAGACAGGTACCCCGGCAGCTTGAATCGGCAATAACGACTCACCTAGTCCGTCCTCAGCATTATCTGCACCGTCAGTGATGACGACGAGGCCGGACAGTGGCACACCAGACAGTTCATCGTGAGCACGACCAAGAGCCTGGCCTAAATGTGTACGTGTGCCGTTGTAACCGAGTTCATTGACAACATCAAGTCGATCGGTTTCAGTCGAAAACCCAAAGAACCGGAGAGAAAACCGCTCGTTGAGCGCAAAACGTAGATCGCCTTCCGGAGTCGAAAATTGGTCCTCGACAAATTGCAATCGAGCTGTTTCGTCACGATCGGCGATTTGCATGCTGCGTGAATCATCGATCAGCACACCGAGAAAGTTCTGCTGTGGTACGACCGATGACAACACAAGAATCGGCCGCATCAAACAAAACGCCAGTACGGCAAGCGAAATGAGACGAACCACAGTCAAAACAGTTCGGTCAAGCGGCTGACTGTTGCCACGCACTTGTGTATACGACCGCCAAGTCGCCACCGCAGCAGCAACTACCGCCAGAAGCGCAAGCCCTCCGGCCCATGACGCTCGAAATGTAAAGTCGCCCTGCTCAAACATCAATGGCCGGTACTTGAACAAAAACTCAAATAGCGATTCGAACATGATTTTCGATTAGGCGTCGACAAGCCTCAGTGGCTCATCGCGTAGACAATAAAATTGACGCCCATTTGGACAGCAAAGGTCGAGTACTTCAATGGGTATTCCGGACGCTCCGCCCACTCCCACGCGTCACCCAAATCAGTATTCCAATTTATAAGGACCATTAGTCGGTCCTGCTCATCAAAAATACCTCGCACATGTGCGGTATATCCATCCTGCTCCCACGTGCGCCCCCCCCAGTAGTTGCCGTACGCTGGCACTTGCAATACTTCCTCGATGCGATAGACCGTATTAAAAATGGGATGGTCAAGGGGCACATCAATAATCGGGTATTCTGGAAACACTAGCCGTATCTGCTGCTCAAAGTTCGCCCACTGCCAAGAACCCCAAAAATCATCGATGACCAGAAACCCCCCAGCTAACAAATAGTTTCGCAAGCCTTCGATCTCGGCGGGACTTAACGCAATATCCCCCACCTCCAATGCATACAGAAATGGATATTTCCGAATTTCGGGGTCGTCCAACCGTATAGCGTTCTCCATTGGTGACCCGTCGACACCAATCAACCGATTTACAACAGCCATGAACTGCCGGTCAGCTTTTGGATAATCGATCGCCCAGCGACCATATCCCCAACCGCTGTTGTAAATCGCCCGGGTGAAGTAGAACTCGTGTGAACCAGCCGGACTCTTGACCGTGCCACGTTCCTGGTCGAGCAGTTGTCGGGGGTCAAATCCCTGCTGTACTTGCTCTCTCAGAACACCTGAATCAACAAAATCGCTACTACTTCTTTTGACCGTGGGTAAATTCGTGGTGTCAACAAAATCCGTACGGACGAGGAATGCAATGCCGGCAATAGCCAACACCAACAAAATCGCTCTCGTTCCGTTTAACGGCCGCACTAGTTGTTCCTTGTCCAGGGGAATCCGGCCCGAGGTGGTCGGGGCCAAGGTAGTAGGAAGGCCGCTTTTCCCTGACTCTAGCCGCAGCATAGCACAGGGCGTAACCAGCCAGTTACGTCAATGTAAATGAAACCGCAGGAAAAGTCTCTTCAACAAGACACTGTCCTGATCGGTTGACACCATAGGGGTCCAGGAACTCTTGATTTTAGGCCGGATACAACTGGTACGATATATGCATTGTGAGATGTATGTTGGCGAAGCGAATACCTGCTGACCAGAAAGGTTTGGCCACGGCAGCAAGCGCGCTTATCGCGTGCTTACTGCTCGTTCCTTCGGCATCAGCCCAGCAGCGCCCCGATTTTTTGTTCGATCGACCGAGCGGGTTCATCATGCTTCGCGGTCAACAAAACCAGCAGCGGGCTCAAAGTGACTTGTACGACTTTTCCACTCGTGAATTAACCCTTGAAAAATCTGATTTCAACGGACCCGGCATCGTGCTTGAATTTGGTGGAGCGTTAACCCCTCGGATAGACCTGCGAACAGGCGGCGACTTTACGAGTGCGTTTGCTCGGTCCGAATCTCGCAACTTTACTGACATGGACGACCTGCCGATTGAGCAGGACACTTCTTTGCGGCAGATTGATCTTTTTGCAAGCCTCGAATTTGCGCTTACCTCACGTGGACGGACGATCGGACAATACTCTTACGTGCCAAGCCGATTTGTACCCTACGTTGGTGGCGGTGGTGGTTTTCTTTGGTATCGATTCCAACAATCCGGAGATTTCGTAGATTTTAGGGATATGGCCATCTTTCGGGCGGTCTACAAATCAGACGGCTGGACACCGAGTGGACATGCGTTTGGTGGTGTGCATGTCCGCATCACACCAAAGGTATCGGTTACCGGGGAAGTCCGAAAAATCTGGGCTGACGCGGAACTAAATCGTGATTTCTCTAAGTTCAACCCGATCGATCTTTCAGGATTACGTATTGGCGTCGGAATTCGGTTCGTGTTCTGATAAGCAAAGCGACGGAGGAGAGAACCATGCGAAACAGAACCACTCGTACTCGCTTGATAGCTGTGGGTGCCATTTTGTCCCTGAGCGCCATACTCGCGGTCAGTGTCGACGCTGCGACTCCGCGCCAAGCAGGCACCATCCTGTCCGTTTCACCCACCTACGATTCACAGTGGTTGCCATGGGTCGGGTGCTGGCGACTCTGGGAAGAACAAGTTGAACGAGCGGCTGGTCGGGGCGACGAATTCCCCGAACGCACCATGGTCTGCATGAGCCCGACGGCCGACAATGCCGGAGTCCTGTTGTCTGCTAGCGCGACCGGTGAGACATTAGCGGAACGAACCCTCATCGCAGACGGCACACAACGCGCTGTGACAGATGGCGACTGCCAAGGCTGGGAAGAGCGTACGTCGTCATCTGACGGCCATCGTCTCTTTACGCGTGCTGAACTGCAGTGTGACGCACCTACTCTGCGACGTACGAGCGGCGTTAGTTTTTTCTCAACAAACTCGAACTGGGTCGATATACAACTGATTGAAGTCGGAGACCGCGAACATCTTGAAATACGTCGCTACACACCGATTAATGAAACGGAGCGACTTTCACTGCTTGAACGACAGGACGATCCAATCACAGCCTCTGAGCGGCAGGAGTTACTGAACAGCGCACAGGCGTCGCAGGTTAATCCGCGTACGATCCGTGAACTACGCCAGCTCAGTACAGCTTCGCTCAACCTGTCGAACGTGCGAGAAGCGTTACTGCTTGCGGACGCACAGGTCGTCGAGGCAATGCTCACGGAAACTGAACCACGTCTCGACCTCAACGCTCAGACACTAATCGAACTGGATAATGCAGGTATCGATGGGAGCGTTATCGATTTACTCGTCGCACTGGCCTACCCGGAAAGGTTTGTCGTCGAACGCCGCAACAGTGGTGGTGGTGGGTACGGAGGTTTTCGCCGGTTTGGTACTTACTCTTCGTATGATCCTATTTGGTACCACGACCTCTATCCGTATTACGTTACCCCGTTGGGCTACGGTGGGTGGCTCTCAGGCTACAGCCCGTACTTCTCCCCCTATTACGGAAATCCTTTTATCTCGATTCGCAACGATGGCGGTGGTTCACGGACGAGCCCCCGTGTCATCGGAGATCAAGGCTATACCCGTGTCGCACCGCGTGCGATTGAACGGAGCAATGGCCGGTCGGCCTCAGGCGGTAGAACGAGCGGGAGGTCACCCGGCTCATCGGCGCCTCGTTCTCGCGGTGGTAGTGGCGGTGTGTCGTCGGGCGGCTACTCACGCGGTGGCGGCGGTGACGACGGAGGTGGCGGCGGTGGCGGGCGCACTGCCGTCCCAAGACGCTAATAGTGGATCCCCCGGGTCTTACTGACAACAATTAACATGTTCGCAAACGCAATGAGTTTGTGGGCGATTGCGCTTCATCCATAAGGAGCACTCATTGTGAATACTCATATCGCAAAGGTCTTTTTCGCCGTCATCGTCTCTTACATGGTCGCGTTCGCAGTAACGTCGGCCTCAAAACCCGTGTCCGCGGATGAACACAGAGAGTGTGCCTGGACTCAAATTAAAGAGTTCGGCGCACCCAACATCGGCACGAACGGTCAGGTCGCGCTGGCCGAGAACTGGCAAATTTTATCGGAGGATGGCTGGTCACTGAAAACAGTCCGATCTGCCGGGATCGGTCTAGAGCAGAGTTATTACATTTTCGAAAAATGTGAGTGATGCAACTGTGCCGACCGACGCGGTACCCATACCGTTCATGGTTATTTGATCGGTCCCATTCACTCATCGAATGTCACTTCGAACATCGTTGGCCACAATTTACCTGTGATGTAAAAGCGGTCACGATCTGGGTCATACGCAATGCCGTTAAGTACATCGACACCGCGTGACTCTTCTGGTGTGAGCAGCCCGGACGCGTCAATATATTCGGTGACGTAACCCCTTGCCAGGTCGATGCGGAGAATAATGTCTCGCTGATATACATTCGCATATACCGTGCCGTCGACACACTCCAATTCGTTGAGTTGCATCTGGGGCACACCACGCAGCGTTACGTCAACCCCACCAATCTCTTCAAATGACTGAAGGTCACGAAAGGTAAGACGGCTTGACCCATTACTCATGATGAGTCGACGACCATCATTGCAAAGTCCCCATCCTTCGCCCCGATACCGGAAAGTCTCCAACTGATCAAACTCTTCGATACCCAGAGCAAATGCGCGCTGAGCTTTGTAGGTCAACATGACCAGACGGTCTTCGACTCGGGCAATTCCTTCACCGAAAAATGCAGGCGGAATCCCAACGCGTTGTTCAACATTGCCTGTCAAAGGGTCAAGCCGTCTCACATCCGACTGTCCATAGCGACCAGTACTCTCTAACAGCTTGCCCTCAAACAATATCAATCCTTGGGTGTATGCCGTTCTATCGTGCGGAAATCGTCTATGTACCTCAACCCGGAGCTCTCGAACTTGACCCCCTGACTGAAAACCGGAGGCGACCTCCGACCAAGACGGCAAGAAAATCCAGGCCGCCGCACCCAATACTAAGACCGGAAGAACAAAATTCGTAACGTACCAAGCCCAACTTTGAGGAGAACGGCGCCGTGTCGTTGAAGTGCAGCGCACAGATTGTCTCTTTCGTCTCACCTGCAGGCGTTCCTTGTTGTCCAGTAAGCCTAATCCAAACAAGCTTATTGCTCTTGAACTTCAATCTGTGCGAGGACTGGATAGTGGTCAGACGGGTATCGATCTTGGTCATTGGCAACCACCGTCTCGACGGACCGAACTGCGACCGGACCACCCACAAGGATCCAATCGATCCGTCCATCGGGCGCGTCCGCGGGTGGCCCGAATTCTCCGGATGTACGCGGTGGGCCATTCCGTTCCATCGCAACAACCCATGCATCTCTTAACCTATCGGCCGTGGCAGCTTCCCACGTATCGCTCATCTCAGCAACGGCATTGAAATCCCCAGTGACTACAATGGCACTGTCAGCCGGCAGAGTCGCCAGCCGAGACGTAATCATCCGCACAGATTCCAGTTGCCGTGGCCCGCGCCTGAGCGTCAAATGCGTATTAAACACATAGAAGCGAAGTCCCGTCTCAACATGGTGGAATTGGGCCCACGTCACAATACGCGATACATTACGCCGCCAACCTGATCCTCTCGGTCCCTCAGGAGTTGATGAGAGCCAAAAATTTCCGGACTCTATCGGGACGAGTTCTGCATGTCGATAGAAGATCGGCGTGTATTCACTAAGACCAGTGCCACCGTTAAGACCACGGTCTACTCCGAGCCATCGGTATTCGGGAAGCGCTTCCGATAAGTACTCGATTTGATCGGCAAGCGCCTCCTGGAGGCCCAGTACATGTGGCGCATGCCTGGCAATCGTGTCTACCATCAAGGCCTTGCGGTGAACCCACCCATTAGCACCATCGTCAATGTTGGACGTCCGAATATTGAACGTCATGACGCCAAGCGGTAATGGCCCTTCCGCCCTTACAAGCGAATTACAACAAACGAAAACGATGACCCCCGACACTAACGCCAAAAACATATCGACTATCCGGCGTGCATCTCTCACGTGTCTGGACACCATCGCCACAGTCTACCGTGGTCGTGGTCCAATCAACCAAAACCGAGGCTCTCTCAGAAATTAACTGCGCACTTAAGTTCCACGTCGTCGGGCTCGGTTGCAAAACGAGCTGCTTTTTGGGCTCGTCGCCGGGCCTTGACGAGCCGGTCGTATTTGCTGTCTCCAGTCAACCCACTGGAGCGCGGCACAATCAACCCATTCCCAAAGGTTAATTGGGGATCCTTCGCTCGGCGTTCACTCCGTCGCGTCCGCATCATACGACGCTGCTGCATCACAGCATGGTGACACCGTAGGCAAAGCCGAGGAGGTCGAAATTGTGAATCCTCCGACGGTGTGACCTTTAATGTCAGACGGGCCGGCACTCGCCGGCAAACAACGCACATCTGTGATGATTCAGGTCGCGCCCTACTTGGCAGGGTCGAAACCGCCTCAGGTAAAACGGCTGGGGCCATCCGTTGTTCGTCACTGTGTTCCAAGAGGAGGGCTGTTGCTTCGTACTGATAAGACATTTCCATATCCTTTCTAGCTTCAGCCTACCGATGAGGGGTGACAGGCTAGGTCACACCTGCAGGATTTATTATGAATACATGTCAATGTCCTTTACGATCTCGCTCAAACCTGCACACTCTCTCATGAGTTTCTGAATGGCACGAAACAGCGAAGTCATCCGGCAGTGGATGATTCTTCGAGAAATCGAAGTCTCAAGTGGTATGACCATTCGACAATTGGCCGAGATGACGAATGTCACCACTCGTACAATTCGGCGTGATTTGGAAGCTCTCCAAGAAGCCGGTTTTCCTTTGTATGACGTCTCAGAAGATGGGCCAAAACGATGGAAACTCGGCCGCCGACCATTTCGCGAACTCGACCATACGGCATTTAATCTCGCTGAGCTCTCCGCACTCTATTTCAGTCGGGCTCTTGTCGAACGCCTGGCCATCCCCACATTCAAGGACGACCTGAAATCCGCGTTCACGAAGCTCGAATCCGCGCTCGGACCACGCATGCGTAAATATCTGGACCGACTCCCGCAAGCCCTACAAGCCAAAACAGAACCGGCACGCAAACACGATGACGACCACCACCGCAAAGTCACGGTGCGACTATTAGATGCCGTTTTGCATCAACGCCGACTGGCCATGCGGTATCACTCACTGGCGAGTAAGCGCGAAAAAACATATCGCATCGATCCATACCGCCTTGTTTACGCGCAAGGCGCCCTCTATTTATTTGCGTATGTCTCGCGTTACCAACAAGTGCGAACCTTTGCAGTCGAGCGCATTCGACAACTCACCCCGCTCGACGAAACCTTTACTCTCGTTGAGGACGTTACCGACACCGCATTTCCACACTCACTCGGCATTCACCATGGCAAGCCAGAACAGATTGAGCTTGAGTTTGCATCTGAAGCCACTCCGTATGTGCAGGAACGAACCTGGCATCCGTCTCAAACGATGACGCTCAAACAGAACGGCAACTTAGTCGTTACGATGAATGTCTGTCTCGATAAGGCGTTACAAAATTGGATTCGTAGTTTTGGGTCGAGTGTTTGCGTGGTCTCTCCACAAACACTCATCGACAACATCACCAACGACCTCGAACGCGCACGAACTCAATACCGAAAACAAAAGTAATGTCGAAACGAACTTTAGTTACTAGTCTTACCTTTGTCCTTGGCTTAATCGTTGGAGGCCTTGCCATTGCCTTGCGGTCGGCGCCACCACCCCAGACACGGACTAGCCATGCACTGTCATTACACATACCAGAAGACCGACAACTTCTAGATATTGCGATCTCACCCGACAGTTCTCTGCTTGCGTACACAGCCATTACTGACGGACGCACGCGGTTATACCTGAGACCAATCAATCGATTTGATGCAACAGAAGTAACAGGTAGCATCGGAGCCACACAACCATTCTTTGCTCCAGATGGTTCATCAATTGGATTTTTTGCCGACGGTTTTCTTAAAACCACGAGCCTTTACAGTAACGGGACTTCCCCTCTCACCATCTGTGCTGTTCCCGGAACTCCAGCAGGCGCCGCTTGGCGCACCGATGACGTAATCGTCTTTGCAGGCCCGGGGGCAACAGGACTGCGCGAGGTCGCAGCCACAGGTGGAACACCGGTGATGCTTACGGCCATTGACAAAGATGCTGGAGAAACTGCGCACGGTTGGCCTTCGGTCATTAATGACCGCTTTCTTCTTTTCACCGTTAGCAGGCACGGGTACGACCCGCGGTTAACACTTCTTGATCTTGAGACTAAAGACACGCGCCCTCTCCGATTGGCGGACGGTGGGGGCTTCGTCGTAACGCCATCAACTATTGTGTTTGCTCGCCGGGGTGAACTCTTTGCGGCACCACTTGAACTCGAGAACCCTCAAAGCGCGCCGGCACCAAAGCCCATTTTGAACGGTGTCGGAAGCAGTGCCATTGGATACCAAGGACTCGGCAGGGCACGATTCTCGGCGGCTCAGGATGGAACAATGGTCTTCATCCCACCGCCAGCCGATGGCGCCGGAAATCAACTCGTGTGGGTTGACCGAGGTGGTCAAGCCACAGTTCTTGACGATGTAATCGACGAACATGGAACACCACGACTCAGCCCCGACGGCCGGAAGGTGGCATTCAGCGCGATGAGCGCACTTTTTCGACGAGACCTTATGGTTGTATGACTTGTCATCCCAGCGTCGCCAGCAAATCACACAAGATGCCGGTGACAATCACTCACCACTATGGTCAATCACCGACCCAATCCTGACCTTTGCATCTTCGCGTAGCGGACTACAACGGCTCTTTCAAATAACGCTCCCCAGTATGGACACCACTGGTCCACTTTTTGAAGGTGACCTTCGTACGCCCGGTTCATGGTCGCGAGATGGAAAAACTTGGCGTTTCATGAAGTACACCCATCGCGCGGACGAGACATTTGGACTTGGTCCATTGAGCGGGGTGCTGAACCATGGCGCGCGACGGACTATAACGAACGCGCCCCTCGCTTTTCCCCTGATGGCCGCTGGATCGCGTACGTCTCAGACGAAGAAGGAGAAGGAAACCAGGTCTATCTGCGAAGCAGTGTTGGTGACCCACTATTAGGTCTTGCTGGACGTGTGTCGCCAATCGGCGGCACCGAACCATTTGGAGTAAGGACGGTGCCCATCTCTTTTTCCGGCGCGGCCGGGAATTCTACGAAACCACAATTACTGGTGATAAGCCGAACATCGGTCAACCAGTACACCTGTTCGACGGTGTGTACGTAAATGATGTTTTAGACAATCTCACCTCATATGACGTCACAACAAGCAACAATCGCTTCCTGATGCTTCGCCAACCCCATCCCGTACGAATCATTCATTTGATTAGCGGCTGGCAGTCCTCGGTCTTTCCTCCCCCTGATAACTGATCCACAAAGTCAATGACCGGCAATCTCGCGCTTCCAGCTATAACCACCTTATAGTTGTCAATGAATCGCAGCGTCTTCGCG
>Ga0066382_10000442_pt1 | contig 14199 bp, 17 predicted proteins | sample Knorr_S23_td_NAD_FD_71218 | JGI IMG/M metagenome (GOLD analysis project Ga0066382, IMG submission 71218) | Marine microbial communities from Southern Atlantic Ocean transect - Knorr_S23_td_NADW_ad_2500m_LV_B | ecosystem: Environmental > Aquatic > Marine > Oceanic | place: Southern Atlantic... | reverse complement strand
CTATTTGTGTATTTTGTAATTTGTATTGATTATTCATTTTAGTTAACCTTATTCTCCATCGCTGGAAAACTTGGCTGGAATATTACAGGACAATAAATATATGTACAATATATTTATCATTGAATTACACTTAAGAATCATTTACTCCCGATAATCTTGTAATTCCCGAGCAGATGGATCAATTACGTCTGTCCATTTAGGCATCCAAAAGTGTGGGATTAATTTTTCATTCTTCCCAAAATAAGAATCAAACACTTTGCGGTAGTAATAGCTCTCTTTTAAAACAGGTGTACAGTGGCTAATCTTTTTACTTTCTTGTTGAAATTCATCATTCGATATTTTTTTGTCAACATATGCTTGAATAATATGATGCCAGGATTTCTTTTTGGCACTGACACCATCAGAAAATGCACATTTCCTTCGCCATAATACTTCGTCCGGTAAGATTCCTTGGCCATTAAATGCTTGTCTTAGTAAATATTTTTCCAACCGGTTTATACCATCAAATGATTTTAATTCTGGAGGAATAGAGAGGTAATATTTCACAAAAGCTTTATCTAAAAAAGGCGTCCGCGCTTCCAACCCGTTTGAACTAATACTTCGATCCGACCGCAACACATCAAAATAGTGAATCTCTTCTACCAGTTTTTCACTTTCCTTTTGTAGGTCTTTTGATGTTGGCGCATTCTTTAAATACACATAACCGCAACAAGCTTCATCGGCACCATCGCCATTAAAGATCACCTTACAATCAGAATTTTCTGAAATGTATTTAGAGACAAGATAATTTCCCACACTCGCCCTAACTGTTGTAGTATCATAAGATTCAATATTATAAATAACTGTTTCAATAGCATCTAAAAACTCATCTTCAGATACTTCGATCTGATGGTGTTTTGTGTCCAAATGATCCGCCACAATTTGTGCATATTCAAGATCAATGCTCCCCGGAAGTCCAATAGAAAATGTATTTAGTTTTGGTCCTTTATAATATTTATTCACCAAGGCGCAAATTAAACTTGAATCCAATCCGCCGGATAAGAGACACCCAATCTCACGTTCGGCCATGAGTCGCTTCTTGACTGCATCTGTTAATAAAGACCGAATTTTATCGCAAATATCTTCTTCACTGTGTTCCTGAATTTTGATACCATTGTAATGGAAATAAGGGTTGAATGTATCTGGGGCGTTGGAGCACCACCAATTCCCTGGAGAGAATGGTATAATGTCTGAACAATGATTCACCATGGGTTTTACTTCCGATGCAATCATAATCTCATCTCCATCTCTGCCCATAAATCCTGGTCGGACACCCATGGGGTCCCGCCCAGCGAAAAGTAGGCCAGTATTTGCTTCGTGTATTGCGAACATGAATACACCATCCAATTCTTTCACTGTTTTTTCAATACCAAATTTTTTAAACAGGAGCAAAATAATTTCACAATCCGAACCGGTCACCAAATTGAAACCATATTTGTCAGCCAGGTCTTTATAATTATAAATTTCGCCATTACAGATCAGAGTGAGTGAAGCATCATTGGGATGCTTCATGGGTTGATCACCCATTTCTGTTGTACCCATAATTGCTAATCGATGGAACGCAAATAACACATCATTCCCAATCATTTCATGGTGTGTATTATCGGGGCCACGATAACCGATCCGGTTAATATCAGGTTCCAATGAATCCCAATCTTGTTTTCGCCCTTTGTATAAAAATATGCCACACATAATTTTTCCTTCCTTTTATTTGATATAAAAAAAAACCCCCAAGAATTGAAATCCTTTGGGGGTTTTTATTAAAGCTTAACCTTATGGTTACAAAGCTTCGCCCCCACTCATATTATTATTATTAAACAAAGTGTTAAACTGAATCATTTTATTGGGGCGCTTACGCCATAAGATATTTTGTAATTCCATGATCAATTTTATGAATAAATTTTAGTGATACCAATACTAAGATTTACTTTTTTATTATTCTCTAGCAATATCATTAATTTTATTAGACGATTTGACAATCGCCCTAATCATTGCTGAACTGAATCCTTGATGCTCCATCTCATTTAATCCTGAAATGGTAATACCTTTTGGTGTAGTCACCTTATCAATCTCTGATTCAGGATGCATGTTAGAATTAATGGTTAAGGATGCTGCACCCCTGGCCGTCTGAGCTGCAAGTAATATTGCTTCTTCTGCATGGAAACCAATTTCCGTCCCACCTTGTGATGCTGCCCGTACTGCTCGGAGAAAGAAAGCCAATCCAGAACCACATAAAGCTGTTGCGGGGGCAATCAAACTTTCTTTAACAATTAATGTTTGACCCAATTGGTCAAATAGCTTTTTTACAACTGTCAAAGATTTAGAATGCTCATCCGTAGCTGCAATACATGTCATGGATTCGCAAATCGCCACAGCTGTATTAGGCATGATTCTAACAATGGGTAATTGTAAGCCAACTATAGATTGAATCTTTTGGATCGATACCCCTGTGATAGTAGAAATAAGAATGTGCTTATTCGGATTCAGATTATCCTTAAAAGAATCTAATACTTGTTCGGCATCCTGTGGACCAACTGAAACAATAATCATTTCGTTGACTTTCACAGCAGATAAATTATTATCAGTAATTGAAAACCCATTGTTTTTATATGGGCTTAATTCCGAAAGAGTGCGTCTCGTTAAAGTAATGTTCTCTGGTAAATACTTTCCAGACTTCACCAGTCCCTTTGCAATGGCTTTTCCTAAATTTCCTGCGCCAATTATTGCTATTTTAGAATTCATTTTTTAATATGGCATCGTCGTATGTTCATAATAGGCCGAAAGTTTATAACAAATTCTAATAAAGGTCAACATTCAAATATAATTATATTAATTATTTACGTTTTATTCTTTATTATATTTTATATATTTAAGAATTTATCTTAAATTTTTTAACTATATAGTATATTATACTTTCTTTATTTTATTTACGTACTTTACACCAATTGTAAAGTTTGGGAAGGGATTAATTCGATCACTAAGGATTATAATCGGTGTAGGATTATTCACGCTACCGATTAAATCCGTAATGCTATGATAAAAAATTTTGCTATTTTGATTATTGTTTAACATTTTTTCCTCAATTGTTTAAGTAGTTTAAACTCTTCGATCTCCAATCATTTCTAATTCCCTACTGGAAATTTTTCTATAATAACAAGTGGGTCTATCCGTATGGCAGGCATTTTTATTTTTCGGGATAACCCGGTACAGCAGAGAATTTTGATCGCAGTTTACACGGACATCTACCAATTCTAATGTATCCCCCGATGTGGATCCTTTTACCCATAATTCATTCCGTGACGTGCTCCAGAAAGCCGCCACATTATTTTTTATTGTATAGTCCAACGCTTTTTGATTTACATAAGCAATTATTAAAACATCTCCGGTTTCTATATTTTGTACAGCCACAGGAATTACATCTTCGTCAATGGATGCAATCTGTTTTAATTTTGAGTAATCCAAATTGAGATTTAGACCTTCTTCTTTTTCTTTCATTGTTTTCCTTTTTTATCGGACTTGAATGCCGTTTTCTGCTAAATATTTTATTACTTTTTTTACGGGAATTATATCTCTATGAAAAACAGAAGCCGCAAGAACTGCATCTGCTTTCCCAATATTAAATGCATCTTTGAAATGGTTAAGAGTTCCGATTCCACCTGAAGCAATTACAGGAATAGATACCATATCACTAATCATTCTTGTAATCTCTAAATCAACGCCTGCCTGTGTTCCATCTGCATCCATACTTGTGAGCAATATTTCACCAACGCCACGATCTTCTGCTTCTTTAATCCACTCAATAGCATTTATATCCAACGACCGACTTCCGCCATGAGAAAAAACATTCCATGAACTTCCAGTTCGTTTTACATCCACGGCCAAAACAATGCACTGGGATCCAAACCGGTTTGAAGCATCATTGAGCAATTTAGGATTTTTTAATGCGGCAGAATTAATAGATACTTTGTCAGCTCCGGCATTTAACAATTCAGAAATATCTTTAACAGACCGAACACCGCCCCCAACGGTAAATGGTATAAATACTTTTTTGGCGACTTCTTTTACTAAATCAACAACATTATTTCTGGATTCCAATGTGGCAGTAATATCTAAAAATACCAGTTCATCAGCGCCTTCTTTTGAATATTTTTCAGCCAGTTCTACAGGATTTCCTTCTGATGTTAAATTAACAAAGTTTATACCTTTTACAACTTCACCATCCTTCACATCAAGGCAGGGAATAATTCTTTTTGCTAACATTCGCTTAATTCCTTTAATGTGATTTTTCCGTCATAAATAGCTTTGCCCAAGATGACACCATTAATATTGTTCATTGATAATGATTTAATATTTTGAATATCCGTTATAGAACCAACACCACCAGATGCAATCGTGGAAATCGGAGAATATTCTGCAAATGATTTTAATTGTTCTAGGTTTGGGCCGGACAACATTCCGTCTCTTTGAATGTCTGTATAAATTGTTCGCTTGAAGCCTTTTTCACCAAGTTGCTTTATTAAATCAATGGCAGACACAGTTGAGGTCTCTTCCCAACCTTCCACAGCAACTAATCCATTTTTTGCATCAATCCCAGCAACCAACTGATTAGGGAACATTGAAACCCATTCATTGATTACAGATCCAATATTTAATAATTTTGTTCCAAGAATTAAATCTTGAGCACCAGCATTTATAGCAGATGTAAGATGGTCTTCAGTTCGAAGCCCACCACCAAGCTCTATGGTAATTCCACAGGAAGCAATATCTTCTATAGATTTTAAATTTTTTGGTTCGCCATCTTTTGCTCCATCCAAATCCACAACATGGACCAAATCAAATCCTGCGTCTAAAAATTGTTCTGCTGTAGATCTTGGGTCAGCATTATAAATAGTTTTTTGTGCATAATCACCTTGGATGAGCCTTACACATTTTCCATCAATTAAGTCGATGGCTGGAATTATTTTAAATGGAAACATCTGCAAAACTCTTTAAAATATTTAAACCAAAATCCTGTGATTTTTCAGGATGGAATTGCACACCTATAACATTATCTTTTTGAATAGCAGATGCAAATGATTCTCCATATGTAGTTTGGGCAATAATGTGGGATTCATTTTCTGGCCGACAAGCATACGAATGAACAAAGTAAGCAGACCCCGATTCATTAATAATATCATTTTTCCCGAGTGGTTCAACTTTATTCCATCCAATATGAATTTTTCGATCACTCTTCTGTAATGGTGAAACATGTCCTGAGATGAGATCTAACCCATTTGTAACTACTTTTTCTTCACTAATGGAGAGTAGAAGCTGCATGCCTAAACAAATTCCTAAAATCGGTTTTCCATCATTAGCCCAATCTTTGATAAATGAATCAAATTTCAAATCCGACAAAATGTTCATAGCAGGCTCGAATGCACCAACACCGGGAAGGATTAATCTATCGCAGGATGACAATTGATTTTGATCAGCCGTTACCACATTAGCGATATTTAAATGATCCAATGCATTTTTTACAGATCCAATGTTTCCAATTCCATAGTGTATTACACCAATCATAATGTCCCTTTAGTAGATTGGATTTCAGTTCCAGTGATTGTACAGGCTCGTTTAAGGGCAAGTCCGAGACCTTTGAACATTGTTTCAATAATATGATGAGCATTCTTTCCGTGAAGCATATGAATATGTTGTGTGATCCGGGCTTCCTGTGCAAACGAATGGAAAAAATGTTCGGTCATTGCTGTTTCATATTCGCCCACTTTTTCAACATTAAATACTGCTTGGAATGTATTGTAAGGGCGATTGCATACGTCCACAACAATGCGAGTCAATGCTTCGTCTAACGGACAAAATGCGTAAGCAATTCTTGTTATGTTTTTATTTTTTGACCATTCTTTATAAAATGCTTTTCCCAAAGAAAGTGCAACATCTTCAATGGTGTGGTGAGTGTCAATATAAAGATCACCTTTGCATTTCAGGTTTAAATCCCAATTGCCCCAAAAAGCTAAAGAAGTAAGCATATGATCAAAAAAACCGATACCGGTTTCTACGTTGATTTTTTTATTCCCCCGGATATTTAGGGAAAGTTGTATGTATGTTTCTTTTGTTTTACGAGAAACATTTGTCATAATTTGACTCCATATTTCTTAAAATATTCCATGATATCATTCACTCTATAATCACATTCTGGAATACCATTGTTTTTACCAACACAGCAAAATTTTATTTGCATTTCAGATTGATCATTAAAGTTTTTCACCAATAAATAATCATCAATTGAATCACCAAAATAGATCGGAGTTTGGCTATCTAATTCACCAATTATTTGTATCAGTTTTGTGGGATTGGGTTTATCCAATTTTGGATTATCAGATACCGCAACACGTGGCTCTGGTAAATTCCAACCAAGTATTTGGAAGCCTAATTCCATTTCAGTGTTATTTCGACTCGTTACAATTCCGGATATGGGTAATATGTTTTTAATGTCATTATTATTGATGTATGCCGTTTCATTTTTCCACATTCCACCAATTTTAATGGATGTTGGTTTAAATCCATAAAGTTGCTCACACGCTGTAATCCCGCCATAGGCTTCCATAGCTAACCGTGATACGTTTTGAATCAATGAATCTGTTATTTTCGGAGTGGCAGCTTTTAATGAATTAAATCCATTACCCTTATGTATTACCAGTTCAAGAAAGGATTCAAATGAAGATGATTGATAAAATGTTATCCAAGCTGCACCGGTAATGGCTACGTTCCAGTCATTATTGAATCCTGATATATCTTTCAATGAATTGTAATGGTATAGTTGGAATTGGGTAGATGCAGTTGCCTTTTCAACTGCATATATAACAGCTGAACTAAAAGATTGGCTCGTATCGATTAATACACCATCTACATCAAATATGTAAGCATCGTAATTCAAGGCATTTCCTTTAGAATTTGTATGAGAGTATTATTTTCGCCAGATGTGCCCACCGTAATTCGATTATAATTTTCAAGTTCTTTATACGATGATACATTCCGAATGAGGACACCATTATTGGCGCAATAGTTGAATATATTTTCGGGCGTGTTTTTGGATGAAACCAGAAAGAAGTTTGAATGGGATTGAATAGCCTTTAAACCAGGAATTGTATTCAGTTCAAAAATGATACGATCCCTTTCAGCACATATCTTTTCAGTTTGATTTCGAACTATTTCTGAATGATCTAAGAGTGCGTTTAATGCTATAAGTGATGGCCTATCTACATTAAAGGGTAGAAGGCATTTTTGGATTTCAGATGCCAACTCATTGTGCATTAATCCATAGCCAATTCTGAACCCAGCCATAGCAAACGCCTTTGAAAAAGTCCGCGTAATAATTAGGTTTGTATAGGATGACAATAACCCAACAGCAGTAACATTTGAAAAGTCTACATAAGCTTCATCAACCACTACCAACCCAGAAGTATTTTTAGCTACTTTTTTAATTATACTTAAAGGGAGTAATGAACCAGTTGGAGAATTTGGATTACAAATAATCGTCAATTTTGCACGTCTTGATCGAGATAATAAATCTGATAGGTCGATTTCAAAATTAGAATCCAGTTTTGATTCAATATATGTTGCGCCCTTTTGTTCTGCCAGCATTTTATAAACTGCAAAAGTTGGGGATAAGGAAACCACCGTATCCTTTGAACGAATACTCGCTGTAAAAATAGCCTGTAATATTTCATTGGATCCCTTACCAATGACTACACCATTATTATCAATATGATTTATTTCCCCAATTTTCTTTTTTAATTCCGTTGGAATTAAGTTAGGATATCTATTCCAATCACTAGCTAGAATCGATTTGCCAATGCGCTCCTTAATGTCAATCGGCCAATCCCAGGGAGATTCGTTTTGGTTTAACTTAATTTGATATGGGATAGTTTTTACTTTATAGGGTGGCTGGTTAAGCACATCTTTTTTGATCCAATTTTTTAACATAAAACATACCCTTCACGAAGACGCGTAGAAAGCGCATGACCCGTTAATCCTTCAGCTTCCGCCAAAAAACTAATCGCTTGAATACTTTTTTGATTTACACTGCCTTTGGTCACTGAAAATGGCACAAGAAAATCTAACACATTTAATAATCCGCGATAATGAGCTGCACCAGATGTAGGTAATGTATGATTCGGCCCAGCCCAATAATCTCCCCAGGCGACTGGAGTTTCTTGCCCAAGAAAAATTGCCCCAGCAATGCATTCATTATGAAGTGTTTCTACATTCTTTGTTTGGATTGAAAGATGCTCTGGCGCAATATGATTTGATATTTCAATACACTCGTCAATGGAATTGGCTAAAAATGCAAAACCATTATTTAGGAATGATTCAGCTGCTGTATCTTTTGTCTTTAACGTTTTAAGCAATCGATTAATTTCATCCTGTGTTTTTTCAATGATATTTTTTTCAGTACTCAGTAATAATGTAAGAGCATCCTTATCATGTTCTGCTTGAGATATAAGATCGGCCGCAATGAATGTAGGGTTAGCGGATTCATCAACAATAATAACAAGTTCAGTTGGCCCCGCTACCATATCAATGCCAACACAATTTGATACATATTGTTTAGCAGCTGCAACGTATCGATTTCCTGGCCCAACAATTTTATTTACTTTAGGAATTGTTTCCGTACCATAGGTCATGGCGGCAATTGCTTGAGCACCGCCAACTTGAAAAATATCTTTAATCCCAAGATTTTGACAAACTGATAAAATATTAGGGTCGATATCTCCATTAGTTTGGGGTGGCGTGCATACTATGATTTGATCAACTCCGGCAACTTGCGCTGGTATTACATTCATTAATACGGTAGACATCAATGGATAGTTACCACCGGGAACATATACACCTACCTTTTTAATTGGTCGCCATTTAAAGGAAACTTCAGTGCCATCTTCTTGTTGATGATCAAATACCTTTGGCATTTGTTTTTGGTGAAATGCCATAATATTCTTTGATGCTTGGATGATCGCATTTTTAAGAGCAATATTTTCTAATTCTATGGAAGGCGCATCTACTTTTATGCTATCCAATAAAATATGATCAAATTTTTGTGTGTATTCAATCAATGCTTCATCTCCGCAATCACGAACAGATGAAATAATTTTTTCCACTATTCGCAAAACTTCCGAAGAAGATTGTTGTTGAACCAAAATGGTATCTAATAATTCAGATTTATTGTGGAATGTCTTGAACATTAAATGATAACTTTATTTAATGGATATTCAATAATATCTGTGGCACCATTTTCAATAAGGAGCGGAATAAAATCTCGAACAATTTTCTCTTCAACGATGATTTCTACTGCTGAACCGGACCCATTTATTAATTGACTTATGGTTGGTTTTTTCATAGCGGGTAATACTGAAACGAGCGAATCAAGGTTTTCGAAACTAACATTCATTTTTAGTCCAACTCGAGCAGTCGCATTAATACTACTTTGGAGTAACAGAGCAATATTTTCTATTTTTTTCTTTTTCCATGGGTCTTTGTATGCTTCTTCATTTGCGACTAAACGCGTACTGGATTCCATGATCGTGTCAGCAATACGAAGATTGTTTGCTTTAAGGGATGAACCCGTTTCAGTTACTTCAACAATGGCATCTACGAGAATACCAGGTTTTACTTCAGTTGCTCCCCAAGAAAATTCTACGTAGGCATTTACATTATTTTTCTCCAAATACTTTTTGGTAATGTTCACTACTTCCGTGCTGATGCGTTTCCCTTCTAAATCTTTTACAGATTGGATATTGCTTTTTTCGGGTACTGCTAAAACCCACCGAACCGGTCGCATATAGGATTTTGCATAAATGAGTTCACAAACTTCAACCACATTGGAGTCGTTTTCTTCAATCCAATCTTTCCCTGTAATACCCATATCAAAAACACCCTGTTCAACATAGACAGACATTTCTTGAGCTCGGATGAGCCAAGCTTCTAACTCATTATCGTCACAATATGGCTTATAAGCTCGGCTAGATAAGTTGAAATTCCATCCCGCTTTTTTCAAGAGTTTTAAAGTCGTTTCTTGGAGACTGCCTTTTGGTAATCCCACCTTTAATGTTTTATTCATTGTTTTCCTTTTAGTAAAAAAAAGCCCCCCGGTTGTCCGGAGGGCTTTTATAATGATTGAAATATTGTTAAAAAATTATGTAGCTCTACCAGACCTTCCTTTTAAAGTAAAGGGATGATGATGATGGTTATGGCGGCGGCGCATGTTCATAATAGGCTGGAAGTTTATAACAAATTCTTATAGAGGTCAACATTTAAATATAAATTATAATCGTTTTATTATTTAATAATTTTTATAATATAATAGATTATAATTAAATATATTAATTAAATATTAATATTTTCTTGCTTTATTTTATTTTCGTATTTAACATTCCGAACAAGTTTTTTACGCTTTTTGACAGTTCAGCACCGGATTTTATCCAGAAAGGTGGAGGGATCAGGCCCTACGATACCTTAGCAACCGGCTCCGCGCAATGCGGTTCAAGGTGCTAATTCCTGCTTCGAGTGTTTTTCGGAGATAGATAACAGATCACGCTGTTTCTGTCTACTAATCGCCCTGACAAATAATCCTTAATTAATTCCGTAGATGTATTGCATCCTTTATTGCAATATATCACCAATTAAGACATCCCTAAATCCAATTTCATTTAGCAAAAAGTAAGGTGGCCCTTATGACTAAAATCAACCAAAATAATCATAAGGCCAGCCCCTAACCTGCTTGGAAAAATCAACGCTGGCTGTTCATGGTAGTGAAAAAAAACTTAGTTGATAAATATGGTTATTAAAAGATTATTAAATATGCGACGATACCCAAAATAATTTTTGGCATTATCAAAATTTAATTAAATAAGGAAATTAAAATGAATACTCTACCAATAGGCGTTTTAGATGAACATCCGGATTGGCTCGATCCTTTATATTCAGTATTTGATACATGGTGTATCCCATATGAAAAAATTGATATCAGTAATTTTTCATATGATCCTCAAACAAACGACTGTCTTCCATTTTATATCAACAGATTGAGCCCTAGTGCTTTAAATCGTGACCATGATTCTGCTTTTGCATTCACCTTAGACTATATCATTCACTTAGAGTCTTTGGGTGCACGTGTTGTTAATGGCTCGCATACAGTTCTGATAGAAACCAGCAAGGCAAAGCAAGCTTCGATCATGAATAAGTTGAAAATTCCGCAACCCAAAACGGTCATACTGAATCATATTTCTCAAATCAAAAAGTATATTGCAGATTTTCAGTTTCCGGTTCTTATCAAACCCAATTGTGGGGGATCTGGGACTGGAATTCAAAAATTCGACAATTCGGGGGATTTACGGGTTGCTATAGATATAAAGAAAATTGATATTCCCACCAATCAGCTATTTATAATGCAGGAATTTATCCAACCCAAGGATGGATATATAGTCCGCATGGAAACTATAAACGGAAAACTGGCCTATGCCATGAAAGTATTCACGGATGGGACCTTTAACCTGTGCCCATCTGATAGTTGTGATAATGTCCGCTCATCACCTACTTTAGATGAATTGGTAAATTGCCCGGCCACATCTGATTCAAGTGTGCGATTTGAACTCTACGAGAACCCTCCAGAGGATGTAATTAATGCAGTAGAACGTATTGTAGCATATGCAGGTATGGAGTGCGGTGGTATTGAATATACCATTGGGAGAAATGGACAATGGTATATTTACGATATCAATCCATTGTCAATTTTACGAGCTAGTTTTAAGGAAGAATATGGTGTTGACGGCTGGGGTCTACTGGCTGATTTTTTCATTGATGAATATCATAAAATAGTCGCAGATGTTTTAACTGTTTAATTAGAGTCTGTCTTTAAACTCCAAAACAGGAGCCATTATAATGAAGTATTGTTCAATTACTGAAACCTTTCAAAGGTTTCGAACCTTTGAAAGATTGGATGATTAGACTTTATGGACAGACACTAATGAGCATTCATAACAATACCAAATACAATGGGGTTCATGGACGGATTAGGAGCATGGTCTGTTAAAGTTGCGATAAGTTAGTAACGAATAGAAATTGTGAGGAATAATTAATGAATAAAGTAAAATTGGGAGATGTATTTTCATTCCCTGAAACAGTAAATGAATACGCTGCAAGAGTTGTGGCGGGGTTGGTGGTTACGCTATCTGCCATTATTCTAACAACCCAAAATATTTGGCTTTTGGGATTTTTGGCGTACGGATTCTGGGCACGGGTATTGACTGGACCTACCTTAAGCCCTATGGGATTGTTGGCCACAAAAGGAATTATTCCTGCGCTGGGGAATCTACGTAAAACAACCATCGGCGCACCTAAAAGATTTGCGCAAGGTATCGGGGTTATTTTTTCATCTTCAGCACTTTGGACTGCCCTTTCAGGATTTTGGCTTTTAACAGTTTGGTTATTAAGTATACTAACCTTGTTTGCCACGTTGGAAGCAGTGATTGGCTTTTGTGCCGGATGCTGGGTGTTTAAATACCTGATTCGTTGGCATATTATCCCTGAAAATATTTGTATCCAGTGCCAAAATTTAGAATTGTCATTATCGGAGGAAAACACAGTCCATTTATGAAAACAATGCAGAAAAAACAACCATCAACCGCTGTTGTGTTAGAATTAGTGGGTCAAACGCCACTAGTAGACCTTTCCAACCTGTTTTCAAAGGACAAAGTCAAAGTCTTTGGAAAGGCAGAGTGGATGAATCCCGGTGGCTCCCTGAAGGACCGGCCGGTGAAAAAAATGATCACGGAAGCAATAAAGTCCGGAGAGTTAACGACAGGTAAAACCATCCTGGATTCCAGCAGTGGAAACGCGGGAATTGCATACGCTATGATTGGCTGTGCATTGGGATACGAGGTGACCATTGTTCTGCCGGGGAATGCAAGCGAAGAACGGAAACAACGCATTCGTGCCCATGGTGCTGAAATTATTGAAACTGACCCATTAGAAGGCTATGATGAAGCACTGCGTCATGCGCACCGCTTGCATAATGATAACCCAGAAAAATATTGGTTATGCAATCAGTATGAAAATAACAATAACTGGCGGGCCCATTATGAAGGTACAGGCACTGAATTAATTGAACAAGTTCCCGAAGAAATTACCCATTATGTGGGTGGTGTAGGTACCGGTGGGTCCCTGACAGGAATCGGCCGCCGCTTAAAAGAAGAAATTCCAACTGTGAATATCACATCTATTCGACCGGAAGTGTGGCCTGGAATTGAAGGTTTGAAGCCTCTGGGTTCACCTGAGGATATTGTACCCAAAATTTTTGATGAAGCAGTGGTTGATCAATGGATTAACATCACCGCCGACGAAGCCCGAGACTGGTGCCACAAACTTTCAAAAACGGGGATTTTTGTCGGGCAATCATCTGGGGCTTATTTAGCCGGAGTAAGCAAAGTGATTCAACATTTGGATGAAGGTGTTGTAGTTACCTTATTAAACGATATTGGAGATCGGTATTTTTCAGCGGGATTGTGGCGATAAATTATGGCAATTCAGCTTACACAAAAAATTGTACAGCAATTTCAGCACCATGCAGAAATTGATTATCCCCACGAATGTTGCGGCATTATTTTGGGGCGATGGAATAACAACGGGGCCGAAGCACTGGAATATATCCCGGCAGAAAATACAAAGAATAAAAATCGGGAGCGCCGTTTCCTGATTGCTCCCAACGCTTACCAGGAAATGGAAGATGAGGCTGATAAAAAAGGACTAGCGGTGATCAGTATTGTTCACTCCCACCCGGATCATCCAGATGAGCCATCGGAGTTTGATCGTTTATACGCTTGGCCTGGATTCAGTTATATTATCATTTCTGTGGATTCAGGCAATGTTGCCCAATTTCGCTCCTGGCTCCTGGAGCCAGATCGAAGCCGTTTTGTTGAAGAAAAAATTACTTTTAAAGGAGAATAAATGAGTAGCCAAATAAAAATACCATCACCTTTGCGAAGATTTACTGATGGCCAATCTTCTGTGTCAGTAGAGGGAACAACCGTTAGCGAAGTTCTGCAAAATATTTTTAATCAATATCCGGAAATTCGTGGTCATCTGTTGGATGAAAATGGTGTCATCCGCAATTTT
>Ga0066382_10000435_pt1 | contig 14278 bp, 14 predicted proteins | sample Knorr_S23_td_NAD_FD_71218 | JGI IMG/M metagenome (GOLD analysis project Ga0066382, IMG submission 71218) | Marine microbial communities from Southern Atlantic Ocean transect - Knorr_S23_td_NADW_ad_2500m_LV_B | ecosystem: Environmental > Aquatic > Marine > Oceanic | place: Southern Atlantic... | reverse complement strand
TTTTTATATTTTCTAATTCAGTTTTTATAGCTTGTTCTTCAATGTCCTCAATCGGATTTACTTCAATATCATGTTCAATTCCTCCTGCTCCCCAAGTTTCTCTTCCCAAACCTCCTAAGCCAGCAATTAATTTATTTTCATTAGAAAAGGAACAAAAAAATAAGAAAAAAAAGAAAAAATGTAAAATTAGTTTCATTTAAATAAAAAAAAAAATTATAAATATATAATTAGTTTTTAAATTGAGATTTTTCTATTATTTTTTCAATTCGTACCTCAGGAGCAGATACAAATAATTCTAAGAAAAAAAATAATATAAATAAAACTATAACGATTAAAATCATAAAAATATTTAACTTTTTTTCAAAAAAACCATATCTTCGTCGTCTAAACATACTATATATAAATTAAATAAATAAATTTTATCCTTAAAATAATATCTATCAAAGAAAAAAATTAAAAAAAATATTATGTTAAAAAAAATAGTCTTATTGGGGATGATGGGATCTGGAAAATCTACCCTTGGAAAAATTTTATCTAAAAAAATAAAAATAGATTTTTTTGATACAGATACAATAATTAAGAAAGAATGCAAAATTAATATAAAAAAAATATTCGATATTTATGGTGAAAAATATTTTAGAAAAAAAGAAGAAAAAGTTGTTTTAAAAATTTTATCTTATAAATCAGCATCAATAATTTCATTAGGCGGGGGAGCTTTTTTAAATAACAAATTGCAAAAAGAAATTTTAAAAAAAACAATATCAATTTGGTTGAAACCTGATTTTAAAACTATATATGCTAGATGTAAAAAATCTAACCATAGGCCTTTGATTGCAACTGATAATAACTTGAAGTTTAATTTAAAAAAACTTATAAAAGAAAGATATTCTGTTTATTCGAAAGCAAATTTAACTATTACATTAAATAAAACGCCTAGTGCAATAGGTGATAATATTATAAAAAGATTAAACAAAATAATAAATTTATGATTTCAAGGCAAACAATTGAATAAAATAGATTCTGTCAAAGTTTTCTTAAAAGAAAAAAGTTATAAAGTAATAATTGGTAGAAATTTGCTTAAACGTGAAAAAAATAAAATTTTTTCAAGTATTAACAAAGCAAAAAAAATTTTTATAATAACTGATTTTGTTATAAAAAAACTCCACCTGAAAAGTTTTTTAAAATTTATCCCAAAAAAATTTATCATTGAAACAATAGTAATAAAAACTGGTGAAAAAACTAAACAATTAAAAACAGTTGAGCAAATTTTAAACTTTCTTTTAAAAAAAAAAATTTCAAGAACAGATGCTATTTTTGCACTTGGAGGAGGTGTAATTGGAGATATTTCAGGCTTTGTTGCAAGTACTGTGCTTAGAGGAGTAAGTTTAATACATTTTCCAACAACTTTACTTGCACAAGTTGATAGTTCAGTAGGAGGAAAAACTGGAGTAAATACTATACATGGTAAAAATTTAGTAGGAACATTTTATCAACCCAAGTTGGTAGTTTGTGATATAGATTTTTTATCAACATTACCAAAAAGAGAAATTTTATCAGGATATGCTGAAGTAATTAAATATGGTATTTTAGCCGATAGAAAATTCTTTTTTTGGTTAAAAACAAAATTTGGTTCTTTTGGGAAAAAAATTAATGATCCAAATATTTTACAAGAAGTGGTAAAAAAAAGTGTATTTATTAAAGCTAGTTTAGTAGCTAAAGATGAAAAAGATGTAAAAAATAAAAGGGCACTTTTAAATTTAGGTCATACTTATGCCCATGCATTAGAAAAATGTTGCAAATATTCTAGAAACTTACTTCATGGTGAAGCAGTATCTATTGGAATATGCATGGCTAGCAGACTTTCACAAATTTTATGTTTTTTACCAACATATGAAGTTGAGGAGATAGAAAAATTATTTGTTGTTTTAGGTTTGCCAACTAATTTATATTTTTTAAAAAATTTTAAAGTAAAAACAGATGATATAATGAAAAATATGATGTATGACAAAAAAGTTCTTAATGGAAAATTAAATTTTATTCTTTGCAAAGAAATTGGCAAAACATTTGTTTGTAACAAGGTGGATTTAAATTCAATTAAAGAATCAATTAATTGAAATAAAAAAAAAGAATGGATTCGTACACAATAACATTAATACTTGTCATCACTTTTTTACTTGTTATATCAGCCTTTTTTTCAGGTTCTGAAACAGCTTTAACAGCAGCATCTAAACCAAGGATGCATCAATTAGAAAAAGAAAATAATTTAAAAGCCAAATTAGTTAATTTTTTAAAAAATAAAAAAGAAAGATTAATTGGAACACTTTTACTAGGTAATAATTTAGTTAATACTTTAGCAACGGCAATTGCGACAAGTTTTTTTATCAATTTGTTAGGAGATAATGAAAAAGGGATTTTATATTCTACTATTACAATGACTTTGTTGATTTTAATTTTCGGTGAAGTCTTACCAAAGACCATTGCAATAAATAAAGCAGATAAATTTGCTCTTTTATTTGCTCCATTAATTAAATTTTTAGTACAAATATTTTCACCAATAACACATTTAATACAAATTTTTGTCCATAATCTGTTAAAAATTTTTGGTTTTAAAATTTCAAACGAATTATATAAAACTGAAGAAGAGTTGCGTGGTGCAATTGATTTACATGCTAAAAGTGAAGGTACAAAACATGAAAAGGATATGTTACAAAATGTTCTTGATTTAGATGATATAGAAGTAAAAGAAATTATGACACATAGAAAAAATATTGAAGTTATATATGTAGATCAGCCTTTGAGCAAAAATATAAAAAAAATACTTTCAAGTCAGTACACAAGGTTGCCTTTATATGACAAAAATTCTGACAAAATTATAGGGATTTTAAATGTAAAAGATGTTTTAAAAAAATTAAATAAAAAAAAAATGAAAAATGAAAAAATTAATTTTAAATCATTGGCAAAAAAGCCATGGTTTGTTCCTGAAACAACTTCTCTTCTTGATCAATTACAAGAATTTAAAAAGAGACAAAGGCATTTATCATTTGTTGTTGATGAATATGGAACACTAATGGGTATAGTGACATTAGAAGATATTATTGAAGAAGTTGTGGGAGATATAGAAGATGAACATGACATTCCGATTATGGGTGCAAGAAAAAATAAAGATGGTTCTTATAATTTAAATGGAAATATAACAATTAGGGATATAAATAGAGAATTTGGATGGAAATTACCTGATGAAAATGCATCTACAATTGCAGGATTAATTTTTTATGAAATTAAAACAATTCCATTACCTGGACAAATTTTTAGTTTTTATGGATTTAGATTTGAAATATTAAGAGCAAAAAAAAACCACGTCGGACTTCTTAAAGTAACACAGTTAAATTAAAGTTAAATTATTTAATCTTTTGGAGATTTCAAAATTGTCGATATAGAATGTGTTTTTTTTATTATATCGTTTCCAATAATATTAAAAAATTTTTTTTGTCTTTCAAGAGATGAGAGATTCGAAAATTCTTTAGATAAAATATAAATTACAAAATGAGATTCTGTTTTAAATTTGTTCTGTATATGTTTTTGATGTTTAAAAGAAGTATCTTCAATTTTAAATTTTGAATTAGGAAATTTTTTCTTTATTCTTTCCTCAATAAGATTTTTTATACTAATTTCTTTTTCCATCAACCAAAACTTGCTTATTAAATTATAGATGTTCATAATACAGTTTATGTCAAAAAAAATTAAAAGTTTATTTAATAATAAAAAAGAATTTCTTTATAAAAATTGTAATAAAGAAAATTGTCACAAACCTGGTAAATTTAAAGCCCCAAGATCACCAGATAATTTAAAAAAATATATCTGGTTTTGTGAAGAACATATACGTGAATACAATAAATCCTGGAATTATTGTAAAAACATGAACCAGAAAGAAATTGAACAACATATTAAACAAGATGTTGTTGGTTGGCGACCAACTTGGAGCTTTTCATATAGAACTCCAAATATAACCGACTTTAAAAAAATATTTTCTAACTATTTTAATTTTTTTAGTAACAAAAAAGATAAGTATAAAAAAACAAAAAGAAAATCAGAAATACAAAAAGCTTTTAAAATATTAAAAATTAATAATGAATTTTATTCATTAAAAGAAATTGATATTAAATATAAAAAATTAGTAAAAAAATATCATCCTGATAAAAATAATGGTAATAAAAAACACGAGGAAACTTTAAAAAAAATTAATCAAGCATTCACAATTATTAAAAAAAGTTTTTCTAAAAAAATAAGTTTAAGTAATTTAAATGGATAATCTATTAACTGAAGAAAGAACTTATGTTCCTGATATTAAAATATCTGCAAAACAAGTTTTTGGTATAAAATCAGATATTAGAATTCCTGCGTTTAGCAAAAGCAATCCGCTTGTTCCAAAAATTGATAAAAATTATTTTTTCGACAATGATACTACATTAGCTATTTTAACTGGATTTTCGAAAAATAAAAAAATTTTAATACAAGGATATCATGGAACAGGAAAATCAACACATATAGAACAAGTAGCATCACGTCTTAATTGGTCTTGTGTGAGAATAAACCTTGATAGCCATATTACAAGAGGAGATTTAATTGGAAAAGATATTATAAAAATCGAAAAAGGAAAACAAATAACTGTTTTTAAAGACGGAATGCTACCTTGGTCAATAAAAAGGCCTACAGCACTTGTTTTTGATGAATACGATGCAGGAAGACCAGATGTTATGTTCATAATTCAAAGAATACTAGAAACAAATGGAAAATTTACATTGTTAGATGACAACAAAATTATCGATCCTCATCCAGCCTTCAGACTTTTTGCAACGGCTAATACTATCGGACTAGGAGACGATATGGGCATATATCATGGAACAAATCAAATTAATCAAGGACAAATAGATAGATGGAACATTGTAACGGTTTTAAATTATCTTTCACCTGAAAATGAACTAAAAGTTGTTCTTGGTAAATTAGATGAATTAAAAGAAAAAAAATATATTGAAAAAATAAAATTAATGATTGCTCTTGCTGGATTAGTAAGAAAAGGATTTGTCCAAGGCGACTTAACAAGTGTCTTGTCACCTAGAACAATAATAAACTGGGCTGACAATTATAAAATCTTTGAAGATTTGATATTTTCATTTAAATTAACTTTCTTAAATAAATGTGATGAAAATGATAAATCCATTATAGCAGAATATTTCCAAAGAGTTTTTGACATTGATTTGCCCGAAAGTGAATTAAATAAAATTAAAAAAGAATAAGTTAATAAATGAAACCTTTATATTTAGATGAAGAAAGTTTTAACAAGTCAATAAGTTCAACTATCAAATCTATTTCAAATAAAAAAAATTTATATTTTTATTATAAAAAAGACTCAACAAATATTGATGGTAACAAAATTTATTTACCAGAAATAACAACTATAAAAAATAAAGAAGACCTAAGAAATTTTAGAGGTATTGCTGATTTTATTGCATTAAAATTAAAATTTCATAATGAAAAAATCCACAATTATTTTAAACCAAAAGAAAAAATCTTTTTAGAATTATATGAAGCATTAGAAGAAACAAGAATAATGTCTTTAGGCGCAACATCTTTAAAAGGAATATCATCTAATTTGAAAACAAGATTAAATAATTTTTGTAAAACAAATCAATTTGAAAAAATAAAAAAAAGAAAGAACGCACAAATAACCCAAGTTGTCAAATTGTTTTCGATAGAATATTTTCTTGAAGAAGATTTACCTAAACCAGCAATTAATCTATTAAATTTATGGAAACCTATAATATTTTTAAAAATATTAGAAAACTTAGATAATTTAAAAAATAGCATACATAATCAAAAACTTTTTGCTATTGAATCAATTAATTTAATTAAAGAATTAAAAAAATTCATCGATAAAAATCTTTCTCCTAATAAAAAAGAATCAATATTAAAAAAAAATGAGAATAAACAAAATAAATATGAAAACATAGACAAGGAGAAAAATAAAGAAAATTTATTCCTAAGTACTACAGAAACAAAAAATAATTTATTTAAAAAAAATAATGAAAAAAAAATTCCAGTTATTTCAGATAACGGAAAGTTTAAAAAAAAATCAAATTTAAAATTAAACAATATTGTAGAAAAAATTAAGAAATTAAAATATAAAATTTATACTAAAAAATTTGATGAAATAGTTAAAGCGGAGAAATTCTGCAAGAAAAATAATTTAATAAAGCTTAACAGACAATTAGAAAGTGAATCAAATGATATTGACAAAACTATAATAAAACTGGCAAGAAAACTTCAAAATAAACTATTAGCAAAAAATTATGGTCTTTGGAAGTTTGAAGAAGAGGAAGGTTTTTTAAATAATTCAAAATTATCAAAAATAATAACTAACATAAATTTTAAAAAGATTTATAAGAATTACGAAGAAAAAAAAATAAAAGACACAATTGTAACTTTGTTGATAGATAATTCAGGTTCAATGAGAGGCAGGCCAATAAATACAGCTGCAATATCAGCGAAAATTATTGCTCATACATTAGAAAAGTGTTCAGTCAAAGTTGAAATTTTAGGGTTTACTACTAAAGAATGGAAAGGCGGTAAATCTAGAGAACAATGGTTAAAAAATAATATGCCTTCAAACCCAGGTAGATTGAATGATTTGATGCATATAGTATATAAAACGCCAGAGGATTTAATAAAAAAAATTAAGAATAATTTTGCATTAATGTTAAAAGATGGTTTGTTAAAAGAAAATATTGATGGAGAATCGCTCTTGTGGGCATTTCAAAGAATTGTAAAAAGAAATGAAGAAAGAAAAATTTTAATGGTTATATCTGATGGCGCTCCTGTTGATGACTCAACTATATCTTCAAATTCATCAAATTATTTGGAAAAACATTTAAAAAAAGTTATTGATATGATCCAAAACGAAAGTAATGTCGAAATCATTGCAATTGGCATAGGGCATGATGTATCAAAATATTATAAAAAAGCAGTTACAATTCATGATCCTGATCAATTAGGGGGAGTTATGGTCGAGAAATTTTCTGAATTGTTTAAAATAAAAAAATAATTTACTTTATTTTTTTTTAATACTAGTTTCTTTTTTTTTAATATTTGGTGAAACTTTTTTTTTTATTTCATTTTTAACTTTTAAAGCTTTTTTTGATAATTGATTATTTGGAATTGATAGAATATATTTGTCCAAACCACCAGCAAATTCTATTGACCTAATAGCTTTTATAGATAAATTTAATCTTATCATTCGATTAAGTAATTCTGAATATGTATTTTTTTTTTGAATATTTGGTGCAAATGTTCGTCTTGTCTTATTATGTGCATGACTAACATTGTTTCCAAATGTAACTTTTAAACCCGTTAATTCACATTGTTTTGCCATTTTTTTTTTATTTTAAACTATCTTTTTATTATTTTTTATAAACTCTTGCAAGATTTTTTTTGACGCCTCCATAGGTGAAATTTTTGCATTTAATACCTGTGCTTCTAAAATACTAAATTTTTTAAATAATTTTTGACTTTTTTTAAGATCATCAAAAAGATTTATTTTTAAATCTTCCCACATCCATTTTATTAATTGAGTAGATCTTCTTTTCTTTAACCATCCATTTTTTTTTCTCGAAGAATAAAAATCATTAATTATTTTCCATATTTTATCTATACCTTTTTTTTCCAACGATGAACATTTTACTATACTTGTAACAAATCCTTCTTCATTTTTATTTAGTAAACTTAAAGCACTTTTATATTCTGACACTGTTCTTTCAACTTCACTCTTCAATTCATCCTCTTTATTAACAATTAATAAATCAGCAATTTCAATAATTCCTTTTTTAATGCCTTGCAATTCATCACCTGATCCTGGTTGAAGTAAGACAATAAACATATCGACCATTTCAGCAACAGTTGTTTCTGATTGCCCAACTCCAACAGTTTCTACAAGGATAATATTGTATCCAGCTGATTCCGTTAGAATCATGGTTTCTCTTGTTCTTTTAGCAACCCCACCTAGTTCTCCTTCACTTGGTGAAGGTCTTATAAAGGCAGATGGTGAAATTGACAATTCTTGCATTCTTGTTTTATCACCTAGGATTGAACCACCACTTTTTTTGGATGATGGATCAACTGCTAAAACTGCAACGTTATTTTTTTTTTTAATTAAAAATAGTCCTAAAGTTTCTATAAATGTAGATTTGCCTACACCAGGAGGTCCGGATATTCCGATTCGTAAAGAATTCCCAGATTTTTTGTATAATTTTTTTATTAATTCCTCAGCTTTTTTTCTATCATTGACTTTAGTGGATTCAATAAGTGTAATCCCTTTTGAAAGAGCAACTCTATCAGATAATAATATTTTTTTATATAAATCTTGCATTAGTAAAATTGTAAATATTTATAAATTTAAAAAAAAGAATTAGGCAGCAATATTTTTTTTTTTTTGAATTAGCTGAATTATATCATCTGCAGCTTGTGGAATATTTGTACCTGGTCCATAAATAGCTGCCACGCCTTTATCTTTAAGAAATTTATAATCCTGTGGAGGTATAACGCCACCGCAAACTACCAAAATTTTATTATTTTCTTGCTTTTTAATGCTTTTTAATAATTCTGGAACCAAAGTTTTATGACCAGCTGCTTGGCTCGAAACTCCTACAATATGAACATCGTTTTCAATTGCTTGCTTAGCTGCTTCAGCTGGTGTTTGAAACAATGGTCCAATGTCAACATCAAATCCTATATCAGCAAATGCTGTTGCAATAATTTTAGCACCTCTATCGTGTCCATCTTGACCTAATTTAACAACCAACATTCTTGGTCTTCTTCCAAAATCAGAAATAAATTTTTTAATTTGAGATTTAATATCAACTAATCCTTCTTTTCCTTCAAAGGCAGAATTATATACTCCTGAAACACTCCTTGTTATTGCTCTATGTCTACTAAAAACATCTTCCAATGCATCAGATATCTCTCCTACCGATGCTCTATTTCTTGCAGCATTAATTGCATGTTCTAATAAATTTGTAGTATTTGGTTTTTGCCTAGCAGCATTAGATAATGCTTCTAGAGAAGCAAAAACTTTTTTGTTATTTCTAGACCTTCTAACTTTTGAAAGTTTTTTTATTTGTTCTTTTCTAACTTTAGTATTGTCAATATTAAGTATATCTACTTTTTCTATTGTATCTGGTTTATATTTATTTACACCAACAAGAATTTCTTCACCTTTATCTATTCTCGCTTGTTTTAAAGTTGCCGCTTCTTCAATTTTTAATTTTGGAAAACCTTTTTCAACAGCTTTAGTCATCCCTCCTATCTTATCAATTTGATTTATAAGTTTTTCAGCTTCTTTAACTAAGTCATGGGTCAATTTTTCAATAAAATAACTTCCACCTAAAGGATCAATGGTTCTAGTAATACCTGTTTCTTCGGATAAAATTAATTGTGTATTTCTTGCTATTCTTGCAGAAAATGGTGTAGGTAAAGCCAATGCTTCATCAAAAGAATTTGTATGAAGTGATTGTGTGCCTCCGAAGACTGATGCCATAGCTTCAATAGTTGTTCTTATAATATTATTATATGGATCTTGTTCAGTTAAACTTGCACCTGAAGTTTGACAATGTGTTCTTAAAATTAAACTTCTAGAATCTTTTGGTTTGAACTTTTTTATCAATTTAGCCCAAAGCAACCTTGCGCCTCTTAATTTTGCAACTTCCATAAAAAAATCCATTCCTATGGCAAAGAAAAAAGAAAGTCTTGGTGCAAAATCATCAACTTTAAGCCCTTTAGATAATGCACATTTTACATATTCAACACCATCGGCAAGAGTAAAAGCTAACTCTTGTGCTGTTGTTGAACCAGCTTCTTGCATATGATAACCAGAAATTGAAATTGAATTAAATTTTGGCATATATTTTGAAGTATATTGAATTATATCTGATACTATTCTCATACTTGGTTCCGGCGGATATATATAAGTATTTCTAACCATAAATTCTTTTAAAATATCATTTTGAATTGTTCCTGATAATCTATTTTTAGAGACACCTTGTTCTTCACCAGCTACAATAAAATTTGCCAGTACTGGTAATACAGCGCCATTCATAGTCATTGACACACTCATTTTTTCTAAAGGAATTCCTTTAAAAAGCAATTTCATATCTTCAACGGTATCAATGGCCACTCCAGCTTTTCCAACGTCTCCAATTACTTTAGGATGATCAGAATCATATCCTCTATGTGTTGCTAAATCAAAAGCAACAGATAAACCTGTTTGCCCGCTTTTAATATTCTCCTTATAAAAAGCATTTGACTCTTCTGCTGTTGAAAAACCAGCATATTGTCTTAAAGTCCAAGGTTTGTTTGGATACATTGTTGCCTTAGGCCCTCTCAAATAGGGTTCAATACCAGGATAAGAATTTATATTCTCTAAATTTTGAATATCTTTTATAGTGTATAATGATTTAATTGTTATTCCATCTGGCGTTAAAGAATCTAAAAAGGAAAGATTTTTTCCCTTAAGTTCGCCTTTGGCTAATTTTTCCCATTCTATTTGAATTTTTTTCGAGTTTTTTTTCATAAAAAAATATTTTAAAAAAATAGAGTACTTTTTACCACTCTAATCTATTTAATAAGAACTTTGGATATATATTTGCGTTTCTACAAAAATTTTCAATTTCTTTTATATTCTTAAGTATTCCAGTTAAAACTAAAGCAGAATCTAATCCAAATTTATTTGCACCATTTATATCTGTTCTCAAAGAATCCCCGATTGCTAAAATTTTTTTTTTATTTTTAATTTTAATTGTTTCGTAACTTTTTTGATAAATTTCTGAATATGGTTTACCGTAATATTTTACTTCACCACCTAATTGCTCATATCTCATAGCTATTGAACCAGCGCAAATCTCTTTTTTTTTTCCTCGAATAATTTCTAAATCAGGATTAGAACAAACCATTTTAAGTGATATTGATTGTGCTTTTTTTAAAACATTTTCGTAATCTTCAACTTTTGCATTTTCATAAACTCCAGTATTTAAAATAAAATCTGACTTTCCTAAATTTTTTTCTTCTACAATTGCATTATTTAAACCTTTAAACATGTTTTTATCTTTTACAGTACCTATATGATAACATTTAAGATTATTCATTTTCTTTAAGAAATATTCATAAGTTATATCTCCTGAACTAATAACATCTTTATATAAAAAACTTTTTAAGCCAAAATTACTTAAAACTTTTTTTATACTACTTGATCTTCTGGGTGCATTCGAAATAAAAATCACAGTTTTATTTAATTGTTTTAATTTTTTTAAAACATTTAAAACACCTGGAAATAACTTAAGACCGTTATGAGTTACACCATATAAATCTAGAAAAAAAGAATCGTATATATGTTGTATCTCAGAAAATTTTTTTTTTATAAGAATTTTACTCATATTTAAATATTATCATTTATTTAATTTTCCAACCGCTGAACTAATTGATTTATATTTATCTTTTTTCAAAAGAAAAATTAATTCATCTTTAATTTTTTTAATAATTCCTGGTCCATAGTAAACTAAAGCTGTATACATTTGCACCAACGAAGCACCGTTAAGAATTTTTTCATACACATCTTTCCCAGATGAAATTCCTCCAACTCCAATTAAAGGAACTTTGCCATTAGTTAAAATATAAAATTTTCTCAAAACTTCGTTAGAAATTTCTAAAAGAGGCTTTCCACTAATACCTCCTTTTTCTAATGCATATTTGCTTACCAATTTATTTGATCTCTTAATGGACGTGTTTGATATTATTACCCCATTAATATTTGATCCTAAAACAATATCTGCTATATCTTTTAATGAACTATCAGATAAATCCGGATCAATTTTTATAAAAATTGGAACATTAAGTGAATATTTTCTTTTTTCTAAACAAATACTTTTAACTAATTGATCTAAATTATCTTTTTCTTGTAATTCTCTTAATCCAGGAGTATTTGGGGAAGAAACATTTAATGTGATATAATTAGAATCTTTATAAAAAATTTTTAATAAAATTTTATAATCTTCAAAAAAACTCATTGTATCAAAATTTTTACCTATATTCACACCTAAAATTCCAAGACTCTCAGAACTATTTTTTTTTTGGATTCTCTTTAAAATATTTTGTGCTCCATCATTATTAAAACCAAGTCTATTTATTATTGCCTTATCTTCCAACAAGCGAAATATTCTAGGTTTTTTATTTCCAACTTGAGGCTTTAAAGTAATTGTTCCAATTTCAACAAACCCAAAACCTAAATTAAATAATCCATTAAAAGATTTACCGTTTTTATCAAAACCAGCAGCAAGACCAATCGGGTTAGCAAATTTTAAATCACATACATTAGTGTTTAAAATTGGATCATCTAGTTCTGTTTCTTTTTTTTTGTAGTTAGAAAAATATCTGATAGCTAAATTATGAGCTAATTCAGGAGGAATCAAATTTATTAAGGGAAAAAAACTTTTATATAATTTTTTTATCAATTTTTGATATTAATTATAAAACAAATTACTTTAACTTGTATATATGATACATTGATATATTTTCTATTAATTAATATGAAAAAAAACATAAATGAAGAACAAAAAGAATTAATAGAAGAATTTTCTTTTTTTGAGAATTGGCAAGAAAAATATGAACATATTATTGATATGGGAAAAAAAATGCAAATGCTTCCAGATAAATTTCATAAAGATGAATATAAAGTTGAAGGATGCGTATCAGAAGTTTTTTTAGTACCAAACAAAAATAATAATATTTTAAATTTTCAAGCAGATAGCAATTCAGTAATAACAAGAGGTTTAATAGCGATGCTTTTGAGAATGTACTCTGATAGAAAACCTGAAGATATACTTAATAATCCGCCTGAATTTATTGATAAGGTTGGGTTAGGGGTACACCTGACACCAAGTAGAACAAATGGTCTCCATTCTATGGTTAAAAAAATAATGGAGTATGCAAAACAATATTCAAGCAACTAACATTACCTAGAAAAACTATCTTCAATTAATTTGATTGTTTCCTTGATACTCAAAAGCAAAATAAAAGTACCTAGTCGGGGACCATTTTTTTGACCTAACAAAATTTGATAAAGAAATAAAAACCAATCTTTTAATTCATATTTATATTTCTTTCCTAATTCATAAATTTCAGTTTGTATTTCTTCAGCAGTAATTGTTGATTTACATTGTTTTAAGAAATTTTGTAATTCTTGAAGCACTTTTTTTTCTTCATCAGAAGGTTTTTTATATTTTTTATTTGGTTCAATAAAATCTTTATAATATTGAATAGAAAATTCAACTAGTTTATCGGTATATGGGTTATCGGACGGTTTAATGTCAGGTATATATTCTTTAATATAATTCCATATAATATTCTTGTCATCACTTTGACATGCGCTTACTAAATTTAAAATTAAAGAAAAACTTATATCAATCTCAGTTTTTGGTATTGTATCATTGTGAATATGAATTACCGGATTATTTAATTTTTCTATATCACTTTGATTATGAAATTGTCTTAAATGTCTAAGATATTCGTCAACATGTTTTGGTATAACGTCAAAATAAAGCCTCTTTGCTTTTTTTGGTGTATAATACATAAATAACAATAAACTTTCAGCAGGTCCATATTTAATCCACTCCTCAATTGTCATTCCATTTCCTTTTTTTTTTGATATTTTTTCTCCTTTTTCATCTAAAAAAAGTTCATAATTAAATCCTAAAGGAGGTGACTTTCCTAATATTTTACAAATTTGCGCTGTACTTCTTATGGAATCAACTAAATCCTTGCCATATAATTCATAATCAACATCTAAAGCGTCCCATCTCATTGCCCAATCAATCTTCCATTGCAACTTGCAATTACCTTTTAGAATAGTAGTTTTATAATTTTCTCCATCTTCATCAGTAAAACTTATTTCTCCTTTTTCTTCATCTTCTATTTTGATAGGAACCTGGAGAACTTTACCAGTTTTTTTACTTATTGGTAGAATAGGACTATATGTTGTTCTTCTTTCCGGTCCAATTGTTGGCAGTACTATTTCATTTATTTTTTTATAATTTTTAAGAACTTTTAATAAATACTTATCAAAAAAACCAGATTTATATAATTCTGTAGCGCTTTTTAACTCGAACTTAATTCCAAAAGAATCTAAAAAAGTTTTTAATTTATTATTAACGTTATCTGCAAAAGTTTCATATTTTCCAAA
>Ga0066382_10000427_pt1 | contig 14413 bp, 11 predicted proteins | sample Knorr_S23_td_NAD_FD_71218 | JGI IMG/M metagenome (GOLD analysis project Ga0066382, IMG submission 71218) | Marine microbial communities from Southern Atlantic Ocean transect - Knorr_S23_td_NADW_ad_2500m_LV_B | ecosystem: Environmental > Aquatic > Marine > Oceanic | place: Southern Atlantic... | reverse complement strand
TTTTTTTTTTTTTTTCTTTTTTCTAATTAAGGAAAATATTTTGTTACTTTCTAGTCTTTTACATAATATTAAAGAACAAAACCAGTTAGATTTAACCAAATTTAATCCTTTAATAAAAGGGTTATCATTTGATTCAAAAGAAATTAAGAAAAATTTCATATTTTTTGCAATTAAAGGAACAAAGCAAGATGGCCATCAATTTATAAATGAAGCCATCAAAAAAGGAGCAATATTAATAATAATTGATAACAAAAAAATAATTAAATTATTAATTAGAAAAAAAATTAATTTTATTTTTTGTAAAAATTCAAGAATTTTATTATCAAAAATTTCTTCAAATTTTTATCCAAGACAACCAAAATTTATCTCTGCTGTTACTGGCACAAATGGGAAAACTTCTGTTTTACATATTACTAAAGAAATTTGGAAAAATTGTAATATAAATTCAGCTACAATGGGTACTATTGGATTAATTACAGACAATTTTAAAAAAAATTTATCATTAACTACTATGGATAGTATTAAATTACATCAAACATTATATTCTTTATATAAAAAGAAAATTCATTATGTTTGTATAGAAACTTCAAGTCACGGATTAGAACAAAACAGAGTTGACAATGTAAAAATAAATACAGCTGCTTTTACAAATTTCTCGCATGATCATTTAGATTATCACAAAAATTTTAAATTATATTTTAAATCCAAAATGAGACTATTTAAGGATCTTTTAATGAAGAATGGAAATGCAATAATCAATTCTGATATACCAGAAAGTAAGTCAATTGAAAAATTATGTAAAAAATATAATAAAAAAATTGTTAGCTATGGATTTAAATCAAAAAATTTACAATTGTTAAAATATAAATCTGAAGAAGATTACCAGAGAGTTTTTTTTAAATATAAGAATAGTGAATTTAATTTCAAACTTCCTTTATTTGGAAATTTTCAAATATATAACGCATTATGTGCATTTGCTATAATTTTATCTTCAGGTTTTACAATAAAACAATGTATTAAAAATATTCAACAAATTAATCAAATTCCAGGAAGATTAGAAAAAATAAATACACCAAAAAGATTGAAAAAAAACAATATTTCAATTTTTATTGATTATGCACATACTCCGGATGCATTAGAAAAAGTACTTAGAACGCTAAAAACAATGAGCATTAATAAATTATCAGTTGTTTTTGGTTGCGGCGGTAATAGAGATTTAAAAAAAAGGCCATTAATGGGAAAAATTGCTAAAAAGATAGCTGATAAAATTTATATTACGGATGACAATCCAAGAAATGAGTCACCAAAAAAAATTAGGAATGATATTCTCAAAACTTGTCCTGGTGCAATAGAAATAGCTAATAGGTTCCAGGCAATAAAATATGCTATAAAAAAATCTGAATTTGGAGAAATTTTATTAATAGCAGGGAAAGGGCATGAAGATTATCAAATTCTTGGTAAAACTGTTAGAAAGTTTAGCGACAAAGATACTGTTTTAAAAATTTTAAAAAATAAATCATTTTATTCATGAAAAGCAATAACTGGACACCTGAAGAATTAAAAGAAGCATTATTGACTAATTCTAAAATTAATTTTCCTATTTCAAATATTTCCATTAATAGCGAGTTAGTTAAAAAAGGTGAATTATTTATTCCTATTAAAGGAAAAAGATATGATGGGCACCAATTTATATCCCATGCATTATCAAAAGGTGCCAATTATTCTCTAGCAACTGGAAGCAACTACAAAAAATTTAAGTTAAATAAATTTAAAAAAAAAATTATTTTAGTTAAAAACATTAAAGATTCTTTAAATAATCTTGCTATGTATTCAAGAAAAAGGATTAAAGGTAAAATTTTAGGCATCACTGGAAGCTTGGGTAAAACAAGTATTAAAGAAGCCATTTATTTTATTTTAAAAAAAAGAATTGATATTCAAAAAAATGATGGAAATTTTAATAATTTAATTGGCATGCCTATTAGTCTAGCAAAATTCCAAAAAAATATAGATTTTGGAATTCTTGAATTAGGTATGAATCGCAAAGGGGAAATAAAAAAATTATCTAATATTTGTATGCCCGATATTGCATTAATAACAAAAATTTCTAATGCTCATATTGGAAATTTTAATAACTTAAAAGATATAGCATTAGCAAAATCAGAAATTTTTTCTGGTATGAATAATTCTGGGATAGCTATTTTAAATGATACAGATACATATTTATCTCTTCTTAAAGAAAGCGCTAAATTATCTGGGATAAAACAATTTATTTTTTTTGGTAAATCTAAAAAGAGCGATATTTCATTATTAAAAGTAGAATATCAAAAAAATAATAAGTTTAAAGTTTATGTTAATGTTCCTGGTAAAAAAATTAATTTTTTACTAAATAATCTTGGAACACATTGGATAGAAAATTCCTTAGCTATTATTTCAGTATTATTTGCTATGGGTCAAGACATTCAATTATTTTCCGAAAAAATTAAGCATTTTCAAGCAATTAAAGGTAGAGGCAAATTATTAAAAGCTACTTTTGATAAAAAGAAGTTTGAAATTATTGATGATAGTTACAATTCTAGCCCAGAATCTTTATCATCATCTATGTCTTTTTTACATCGTTATGGTGTTACAAGAAGAAAAATATGTGTATTGGGTGATATGTATGAATTGGGAAAGTTTTCAAGAAAATTTCATTTATCATTAAAAAAAGATATTAAAGATAATAAAATATTTAAAGTTTATACAATTGGCAAACAAATGAAAAATTTATATGATACATTGCCGTTGGCGGTTAAAGGCGAACATTCTAAGGATTTAGAAGAACTTTTTGCAAAGTTAAAGGAATTAATAAAATCAAATGACGTTATTTTATTTAAAGGCTCAAGGAGTATGAAGTTAGACGAAGTAATTGATAAGTTTAAATAATTAGAAAAAAAATGTTTTACTATATTTCACAATTTTTTATTCAAGATTTATCATTTTTAAATGTTTTTAAATATATAACTTTTAGATCAGGAGGGGCACTATTAACCGGATTGTTTCTTAGTTTTATTTTTGCACCTTTAATAATTGAATGGCTAAAAAAAAATCAAAAAAGAGGAAGAAGTGTAAGAGAAGATGTTCCTAAATCTCATTTATTTCAAAAAAGAGGGACGCCTACAATGGGTGGGTTGTTAATACTAATTTCATTTCTATTAAGCACTATATTATGGACGGATATAAAAAATTCATATATTTGGATAGTCCTATTAATAACTTTTGGGTTTGGTGCTATAGGATTTATTGATGATTATTATAAAGTGACATCAAAAAACGGGAAAGGATTAAAAGTTGGAACAAAATTGATATTTCAATTTTTAATTACCGCAATAACGCTTTTTTTATTATATAATTTTACTGATCATCAATTGATTAATAAATTAGCTATTCCTTTTTTAAAGGATTTTTTGCTTGATTTAGGGGTATTTTTTCCATTTTTTGCTTTTTTAGTTATTATTGGAACTTCAAATGGAGTTAATTTAACCGATGGGTTAGATGGATTAGCAATAGTTCCAGTAATTTTAACTGCTGTATGTTTAGCTTTAATCGCTTATCTAGTTGGAAATAAAATTTTTTCTGAATATTTAAATTTATTTTTTATTCCTGGAGTAGGCGAATTAGCCGTATTAAGTTCTTCATTAATTGGCGCTGGTTTAGGCTTTTTATGGTTTAATGCTCATCCGGCCAAAATTTTTATGGGAGATACCGGATCTTTATCTATTGGCGCAGCTATAGGTTCAATAAGTATAATTATAAAACATGAATTAGTTTTGTTTATTATTGGCTTCTTATTTGTTTTAGAAACTTCTTCAGTAATTATTCAAGTTTTGCATTTTAAATTATTTAAAAAGAGATTTTTTTTAATGAGTCCATTACACCACCATTTTGAGAAAAAAGGATGGCATGAAAATACAATTGTAATTCGCTTTTGGATACTGGCTGTAATTTTTGCGTTATTAGGTTTGGCTACACTTAAAATTAGATAAATTAAATGACTCTGGAATTGTTTTCTAAAAAAAGTATAGCCGTTTTAGGATTAAGCAAATCCGGTTTAAGTACAATAAATTTTCTTAAAAAAAAAGGGTTCAATCCCATTGGTTGGGACGATAATTTAGATATTAGACGCAAAGCTAAAAAAAAAGGAATTAAAATTGAAAATTTCAAAAATATAAATAAAAAAAATATTTCTCACTTAGTTGTTAGTCCTGGCATACATTCTTCAGGTCCCTCAAGACACACTTTAATCAAGAAAGCAAATTTAGCTGGTATAAAGATTATTAATGATATCGAATTATTTTTTCAATTTTACCCAAATTCAAATTGTATAGGTGTAACTGGAACAAATGGAAAATCCACAACAGTTTCTTTGCTGCATCATGTTTTTAATAAAATAAAAATTAGAAATAGTTTAGGGGGAAATATAGGAAAACCAATTTTTAGTATAAAAAATCCAGGAGATGGGTTTTATATTTTAGAAATTTCATCATTTCAATTAGAATTAATAAAAAGTGCAAGATTTAAAATTGGGATCATTTTAAATATAACTAAAGATCATATAGACAGGCATGGCAGTTTTAGACAATATGTTTTAGAAAAAATAAAAATTTATAATAATCAACAAAAATCTGATCTATCTATTCTAGGAATCGATGATGAGGTGTCTCAAAAAATATTAAATAAGATTAAAAAAAAAAATATCTCAAAAGTTGTAACAATTTCAAGTCATTATAAAACAAGCGATATATATGTTAAAAACAATTATCTTTATATAAAAAATATTTTTAAAAATAAAAAAAAAATTTTTAAGAAAATTAATTTAAGGCAATTTGAAAATATTAAAGGTCGACAAAATTATCAAAATATTGCTGCTGTTTACGCTGTTTTGATTAAAATAGGTTTTTTTGATTGGAACAAAATTGAAACTGCTCTTAAATCTTTTGTTGGCTTACCCCATAGACTTCAAACAATTAGAGAAATAAATAAAATATCTTATATTAACGATAGCAAAGCAACTAACTTAGATTCTACTGATAAAGCTTTATCAAGTTACAAAAAAATTTATTGGATTTTAGGTGGTAGAGCAAAAGAAAAAAACTTAAGAATTTTAAAAAAACATTTCTTTAAAATTGAACACGCTTTTTTATTAGGCGAAACTAAAAAAATATATCAAAATTATTTAAAAAAATATTTAAAATGTACTGTAACTAAAAACTTAAAGGAGGCAGTTTTTTTGTCCCATCAACTCGCACAAAATGATGGAATGAAAAGTAAGTTTAATAATGCAGTCGTTTTATTCTCTCCTGGTTGTTCTTCTTTAGATGAATGGAAAAATTTTGAAGAAAGAGGCAATGCCTTTATTAGATTAGTAAAAAAACTTAATAATTAATATTATAAATTATGGATTCAACTTCTTTTCAAAATAGATTTTTTTATAATTGGTGGAGAAGTATAGATAGAAAAGTATTGATTTGTATTTTTTTTCTTATAATTATTGGCGGTTTAATATCCTTTGCTGCAACTCCCGCAGTAGCTCAAAAATATAACTTAGATCCAAATTTTTTTGTCAAAAAACATTGGTTTTTTATATCTGTAGTTCTTTTTTCTATTTTTTTTACTTCATTATTTTCAGAATTAGGAATAAAACGTTTTTTTTTATTTATATTTTTAATTTCTATTTTTTTTATTATTTATTCATTTTTCTTTGGAATTGAGATTAAAGGTGCTAATAGATGGTCATATCTTTTTGGATATCGGTTTCAACCATCAGAATTTTTAAAAGTTTCTTTCATCGTTATATCTGCATGGATCTTTTCATCCAATACTTACTTACAAAATTTAAATAATAAACTTATATCATTTTTATTATATTTACTTGTATCTAGTTTAGTATTGTCCCAACCAGACGTTTCAATGTTTTGTATAATTTCTTTAGCTTATTTTGCTCAATTATGGATTTCTGGATTGAAATGGAGATGGTTAGGTTTTGTCGTTTTGTTTTTTGGAAGTATTTTTTCTTTATGTTATTTAATTATTGATAATGTTAAAAGAAGGGTGGACATTTTTTTTAATCTACAAGTTGGTGATAATTATCAAATAACCAAGTCTTTAGAAGCTATAAAAGAAGGTGGGTTTTTTGGAAAAGGTCCTGCAGAGGGAACAATTAAAGATATTTTACCAGATGCCCATACAGATTTTATATTTGCTGTAGTTGCCGAAGAATTTGGTTGGGTAACTTGTTTAATTATAATTTTTATATTTATTTTTTTAATTTTTACAATTTTTCAAAGAATAAAAAAAACAAATAATATGTTCGCTTTAATAACTGTGTCTGGTTTAATTATACAATTTGGATTTCAAATTTTTGTTAATATAGGATCGACAATTGGTCTTATTCCAACAACCGGCACTACTCTTCCATTTATAAGTTATGGAGGCTCATCAATGATTTCTAGCGCTATAAACTTAGGAACTATTTTAAGTTTAACACGGATAAAATATATAAATGCTTTTGAGCAAAAATAAAAAAATCAAAGTTGCTATCGTTGCAGGTGGTACAGGCGGGCATGTTTTTCCGGCAATATCATTAGTAGAAGAATTAATTAAACAAAAAAATGAAGTTATTTTTGTATCTGATCCCAGAGTTAAAAAGATTATTTTTGAAAATAAAGACATCTTAAAAAAAAAATTTATAAAATTTTATATTTTGAATATTTCAAAAAAATTTAAAAATATTTTTTCTAATATATTAAGTTTTTTTAAAATATTTTTTATTTTAATTAGGGAAAGACCTAATGTTATAGTAGGTTTTGGTGGATATACATCTTTTACAACATTGTTGTCAGCAAAAATTCTTTTAAAACCAATCGTTTTACATGAACAAAATATCCAGATCGGTTTTGTTAATAAATTATTTCTTCCAATGGCAAAAAAAATAATTTTAGGTTGGGGAGATGAAAAAAATTTTAATTTTTCAAATAATAAAAAATATTTTTTTATAAGAAATCCAGTTAGAAGAAAAATTATATTATTGAGAAGAAAATTAAGATTTAAATTTAAACAAGATAAAATAATTTTATTAGTAATTGGTGGAAGTCAAGGTTCAATCGTTTTAGGAAAAGTAATTCCAGATGCTTTAAAGTTGATTCCTAGAAATTTAAGAAAAAAGATATACGTTTATCATCAATGTGCTAAACAAAATATAATGGAAATAAAAAAAAAATATATTTCAATAAATTTAAAAGCTACTTGTAAAGTTTTTTTTAATGATTTACCAGATATTATGTTTAAATCAGATTTGGTGATATCAAGAGCAGGTGCCTCTTCTTTATCTGAAGTAACCGCTTTAGGCAAACCTGCAATTTTGATTCCTTATAAATTTGCAAAAAATGATCATCAAATTAAAAACGCTAAATGGTTTGTGGAAAAAGGAGCTGGTACTCTTTTAAGAGAAGAAGAATTAAATAGTTTGTCACTAAAAAAAAAAATTTTAGAATTTTTAACCAATATTAGCAAACTTAAAAAAGCTGCAAAAAAATCTTATCAATTAGGCGATCCCGAATCAGTAAAAAAAATATTGAAATTGATTAATGATTAAAAATAAAAAAATAGTATGAAAATTTCAGAACACGATATTAAAAATAAAATTCATTTTGTTGGAATTGGAGGGATTGGTATGAGTGGCATAGCTGAAGTAATGCATGCTTTTGGGTACAATGTACAAGGAAGCGATATTGTTAATAATCAAAATATTAAAAGATTAAGAAAAAAAGGAATTAAAACTTTTTTAGGACACTCAAAAAACAATGTTAAGAATGTTAATATTTTAGTTGTTTCTTCGGCTATAAAAAAAAATAATCCAGAGATTCATTATTCTAAAGAAAAAAATATCAAAATTTATAAAAGATCAGAAATGTTATCTTCATTAATGAATTTTAAAGAATCCATAGCCATATCAGGAACACACGGTAAAACAACTACTACTTCATTAATATCTGCTGTTTTAGAAAACGCAAAGTTTGATCCTACAACAATTATTGGAGGAATTGTGAATGCTTATAAAAGTACTGCAAGGATTGGAAAAAGTAAGTGGATGGTTGTTGAAGCTGATGAGTCAGATGGAAGTCTATCTAATTTTTTTCCAAAAATTGGTGTAATTACCAATATAAATAAAGAACATATGGATTTTTATCAATCCTATAATAAATTACAAAATAATTTTTACCAGTTTATTAAAAACATTCCTTTTGATGGTTTAGCTGTTTTATGTAAAGACAATTTAGGCGTCAAAAAATTAATAAAAAAAATCACTAATAGAAACTTTATTACTTATGGTTTCTTCAAAGATAGTGATCTAAGAGCTTTAAATGTTTCATTTAATAAAACATCTTCTTGTTTTGATGTGGAAATAAAACAAAACTTTCTTTTTAAAAAAGAAATTATTAAAGGGATAAAATTGAATATGTTAGGAAAACATAATGTTTTAAATTGTTTAGCCGCTATATGTGTTGCTAAAATTTTAAATATTAAAACGGAAAATATAAAAAAATCTTTTAAGAAATTTAAAGGGATAAAAAGAAGGTTTACACTAATCGATACTATAGCCGGAGTGAAGATTTTCGACGATTATGCTCACCATCCTGAAGAAATTAAATCAACATTGGATTTAGCACAGATACTAAAACCTAAAAATACAGTCATTGTTTTTCAACCACACAGGTATTCAAGGTTTGGTAATTTATATAATAATTTTAAAAAAGTATTAAAAAATTGTGACAAATTGATTGTGGCTGATGTATATCCAGCAGGTGAAACAAGTGTTAATTCTTTATCTAAAGAAAAGTTTGTAAAAGACATTAATAGACTTAAAAATAATTTGGCAGTTCCATTAAATAAAATAAGTGATTTACCTAAAATTATAAAAAAAAATACTAGATTTGGAGATATAGTAATTTTTATAGGGGCTGGAGATATTTCTAGATGGGCTTATAAGTTGCCTACTCAAATGAAAAAAAAATAATTTTATTTTATATATGTAAGATGATAACTCTTCCAAAAATAAAAGAAAATTTTAAAAAAAATTTTTCATTAAGTAAATTAACATGGTTCCAAACTGGAGGGAAAGCAGAATTTTTTTATATTCCCAGCCATATTGAAGATTTAAAAGATTTTCTTAAAAAAGTAAAAAAAATTCCAATTCATATTATCGGGGGAGGATCCAATATTTTAATTAGAGATGGTGGGGTATCAGGAGTTGTAATGAAATTAGGAAAAGGTTTTGATTTTATTAAATTTAAAGAAGATCATATTTTATGTGGGGCTTCAGTTAAAAATATTAACTTATCTAAAACGTTAGCTAACAATAATATTAAAGGATATGAATTTTTATCAACCATACCAGGAACATTAGGGGGTAGCATATTTATGAATGCTGGATGTTTTGATAATGAAATAAAAAATTTTATAAAAAGTGTTTTTGTAATTAATAGAAATGGGAAAGTTTTAGAATTAAATAAAGAGTCAATATCTTTTTCTTATAGATCTTCCGGTATTAAAAAAAATTTATTTATTATAGCAGTAAAATTAAAATTAATTTCTGGCCATGCATTAATTACAAAAAAAAAAATTCAACAATTAATTTCAATTAGAAAGAAAACACAGCCTATAAAAAGTTTGACTGGTGGGAGTACTTTTTTAAATCCAAAAACAAACAAAGCATGGGAATTAATACAAAAGGCAGGCTGCAAAAAATTTAAAGTTGGTGATGCTGAAGTTTCATCAAAACATTGTAATTTTTTAATAAACAAAGGCAAGGCTACTTCGTCTGATTTGGAATTGTTAGGAAATAAAATTAAAAGGAAAGTATTTCAAAAATTTGGGATTAAATTAAATTGGGAAATCAAAATAATAGGTACTAAAAAATAATGAAAAAAATAGCAGTTTTAATGGGTGGCCCTTCATCTGAAAGAGAAGTTTCATTGAAAACAGGAAAATTTGTTTCTAGAGCTTTAGAAGAGTTAGGTTATAAAGTAAAACCAATAAAAGTTTCAAGTAATATAAAATTTCTTTCTTCAAATTTAAAGAAGTTTAAACCGCACATTGTTTTTAATGCATTGCATGGAACTTTTGGAGAAGATGGTTCAGTTCAGAAAATTCTTACAAATTTAAATCTTTTATATACACATTCAGGAATACAAACTTCTGTAATTGCAATGAATAAAAATAAATCAAAAATTCTTTTTAAAAAATTAAACATACCAACTCCAAAAGGTATAATTGTAGGAAAAAATAATATCAATAAATATTTAAAAAAACCTCCCTTCCCATTTCCACTTGTTATTAAACCAACATCCGAGGGATCAAGTGTGGGTGTTAAGATTTGTAAAAATTTAAATAAATTAAAGAAATATAAAATGCTTAAATCAAATAAATATTTAATAGAAGAATTTATTCTTGGTAGAGAGTTAACTGTCGGAATAATGAATAATAAGGTTTTAGATATTATTGAATTAGAAACAAAAAAAGAATTTTATGATTATAAATCTAAATATACTAAAGGTATGACAAAATATATTATACCCGCTAATATCCCAAAAAATATTGAGATAAAATGTAAGAAATATGCTTTAAAAATTCATAAGTATTTTAAATGCAAAGGAATAACACGTACAGATTTTAGATATTATGAAAATGACTCTGCAAAAAAAAAATTATATGTTTTAGAGATTAACACCCAACCGGGTATGACTCCATTATCATTAGTTCCTATGATGGCAAAAAAAGCGGGAATTTCCTTTAATAAACTCGTTGCAAATATTTTGAAGGAACTCAATTAAAAATAAACCAGATGGTTTATAAGCCGGGTTCTGTATTAACGTAATAAAACTTCGAATCTTTTAAAACGTTAGATGATGATTATTCATCTAGGATAATTATTACTAATTACCTCAAGCGACCTACCCAGGTATAAATGTGAAAACTCATTATAACATATACCTCTTTTTGGTCTTGCTCCTGGTGGGGTTTACCAAGCCTTTTTTTGTTTCCAAAAAAGCGGTGCGCTCTTACCGCACCTTTTCACCCTTACCATAAAAAAAATAAATGGCGGTTTTTTTTCTGTGGCACTTTCCCTAAAGTTGCCTTTGCCGGAAGTTATCCGGCACCATGTTTTCATGGAGCCCGGACTTTCCTCTCAAAATGTGAGTAATCATCCAACCATCTGGTTAATATTAAATTAATACTTAATGATTTTTAATTCAAGAAATTTATTATTCAAATATTTTTTTTATTTCTTTCCAATTAAACTTTTCACCTGGGTCTTTTTTTCTCTTAGGAGCAATATCTGAATGACCTAGTACCCATTCTGGGTGAATTTGATACTTTTTATTTATTTTTTTACATAAAAAAATAAGAGATTCCATTTGTTTTTTTGAAAAAGGAATATACCCAAATTCATGACCTGGATTCTCAAGTTCGATTCCAATTGATATATCATTTAGGTTATCAATACCTTTCCAATGAGAAAAACCTGCATGCCAAGCTCTATTTTTTTCATCAACTAAATTCATAATTCTTCCATCTCTTCCAATTAAATAATGAGAAGATACTTTTGATTTTTTATCACATAACCTCTTATATGCCTGATTAAAAGTTTTCATACCAGTGTAATGAATAATAATTGAATTGATTTTTACACCTTTAGGTCTTTTATCAAAATTAGGCGATTTTTTTCGAATGATTTTTATATTCATTAAATTAATTTTGGATTATTTTTTTTTAATCATATTTTTTGGATCCAAAATCTTGTCTAAATTTAATTTTTTATCTAATTTTAATTCTCTTGCTGCTTCTTTTAAAGAAATATTTTTTTTGTATGCTAATTTTGCTACTTTTGCTGATTGATCATATCCAATATGTGGGTTTAAAGCAGTTACCAACATTAATGAATTTTCCAAATTTTTATTTATAATTTCTTTATTTGGTTTAATACCAATTAAGCAATTTTTTGTAAAACTGTATATTGACTCTGATAATAAATTTATACTTTGTAATAAATTAAATATTATTACTGGTTTAAAAACATTTAGTTCTAAATGGCCATTTGCAGCAGATACAGAAATAGCAACATTATTACCCATGACTTGCGCGCAAACCATTGTTAACGCTTCAGCTTGGGTTGGGTTCACTTTTCCAGGCATAATAGATGAACCAGGTTCATTTTCGGGAATTTTTATTTCTCCTATTCCGCTTCTTGGACCAGAAGATAAAAATTTTATATCATTGCCAATCTTCATCAACGATATAGCTAAACTATTTAAAGCAGCTGAAGTATCAACAATTGGTCCGTGAAATGACAACGCTTCAAACTTGTTTTTTGAAGAATAAAAAGAAGTTTTTGTAATTTTTTTTAAATGGCTTATAAATTTACTTTCAAAATTCTTTGGTGTATTTATTCCAGTTCCTACTGCAGTTCCGCCTTGGGCAAGAGCAAGCATTTTTTTATAAGCTTGTTCTATGTTCTGCAAATTGTTTTTTATCTGTTCTTCATATCCTGAAAATTCATCCCCTAAAGTTAAAGGAGTAGCATCTTGCATATGCGTTCTACCAATTTTTATTATTTTTTTAAATTCTTTTGTTTTTTTTTGTAAAATAGAAATCATTCCTTTTATAGAAGGAATAAGTTTTTTTTGTATTTGAATTACTGAAGCTATGTGCATTGCAGTTGGGAAACTATCATTACTTGATTGCGATGCATTTACATGATCATTTGGATGCACAGGTTTTTTTGTACCTAATTTTCCTGTTGCTAATTTATTAGCAAAATTAGATATAACCTCATTCAAATTCATATTTGTTTGTGTACCAGAACCCGTTTGCCAGATTTTTAGTGGAAATTGATTATCTAAATTACCTTTAATAATTTGATCAACAGCTTTAATAATCAAATTTACAATTTTACTGTCCAAAACTTTTAAATCTCTATTAGCTAACGCACATGCTTTTTTTTGCATTGCAAAAGCCTTTATGAAATCATTTGAAAAAGTCTCTTTTCCTATATTAAAATTATTAAGGGATCTTTGAGTTTGTGCTCCCCATAAAAAATCTTTAGGAACAGCTATTTTTCCAAAACTATCATCTTCATATCTTTTGTTTGTTGTACTCATAAATTAACTAAGAAATGCATTAAGAATTTTGAATAAGCAATAACTAATATTTGTATTTAAAGTCAATTTTTCAACAAATCTTTAAATATGGGGCGTTCTGTTGCCCGGTGCATTAGACCTTAACTTTTGTAAAAATTAATTTTTTTACCTGATATATTTGTCTTTATCACAAAAATACTCCCAGATTTCGTTTCTGCTCTATAATTTTGTTTATTGAAAGTTTTTGCTGAAGTAATAAACAACATATTAAGTTTTTCACCTCCAAAACATAAACTTGTTGGTTTTTTGACTGGTAAATTGATTATTTTATCTATTTTTCCATTAGGAAAATGTCTTATTACACATCCTCCATTCCAATAAGCGACCCAAACACCACCATCAATATCAGTGCAGATTCCATCTGGATAACCTCTTTTTTTCGGTACTTTAATAAACACTTTTTTTTTAGATAATTTTCCTGACACAATATCAAATTTATATGAGTAAATAATTCTTTTATCACTAGCAACAAAATATAAATATTTATTATCTGGACTCCAATCCATGCCATTTCCTATTTTAAAATTTTTATCAACCACTTTAATTTTGCTTAATGATTTAAAAAACCACAATTGTCCGGTATTTAATTTTTCATTATTGTCCATACTAGATAACCAGAGTCTCCCCAAGGTATCACATTTACCATCATTAAATCTATTTTGCTTGGGTTCTCTAACAATCTTGATCGTTAAAATTTTTATTTTTTTATTTTTTAAAAAAATTTTTATAATTTTATTTTTTGATGCAGCAATCCAAGTATTATTTTTTTTAGTAGGTAGCAGACAACTAATTTGGCAAGGTATATTGTAGGTTTTAAGAATATTTTTTTTCCAAATAAAAAATTTTTTTGACATAATATCAACAAAGCTGAGTTCAAGCGTATTGTGGTTCCAAAATGGTCCTTCACCGAGTTTTGCTTTACAGTCAATTAAAATTTTAGGTTTGGAGTATATTAATGATTTCATTTAAAAATTGTTTAAAATAGTTTGTTAAATCGAGTATTATAATAGGCGATAAACTAAATTTAAAATGAAAAGTTATAAAATATTAATTATTGGATTAGGTTCTATTAGAAAAAACCTTGCTCTATCCAACTGAGCTAAGGGTGCTTAGTCACATATTCCGATACTTATTTAACACAATTAAATCATTTGAACAAACAAAAAATGAATTTATCA
>Ga0066382_10000412_pt1 | contig 14693 bp, 20 predicted proteins | sample Knorr_S23_td_NAD_FD_71218 | JGI IMG/M metagenome (GOLD analysis project Ga0066382, IMG submission 71218) | Marine microbial communities from Southern Atlantic Ocean transect - Knorr_S23_td_NADW_ad_2500m_LV_B | ecosystem: Environmental > Aquatic > Marine > Oceanic | place: Southern Atlantic... | reverse complement strand
ACAGGTTTCTTTGGTATCCACCAATTCATACTGGTCGGCATCCGCCCCCTGTAATTCTGGCGCAGGTATATCAATAATCTGTTGCGGCACTGTCTCATCAAAACGCAGGCCTTCATCATTGACATCCGAGTCGCGACGTTGCTTTTGTGAGGAACGGGTATGGGCCTTCACCGGTTTTGTTTCTGCCGGTAAGGCGTGGGGTTCCCCCTCATCAAACAAGCTGCTCTGGGCCGGATTATCCACTAACACCTTTTCAGACTTACGCCCGAACAACTGGCGTTTAAGCCAGTCGAGTTGATGCTTGAGTTGCGCAATTTCATCTGATAAAGCCGCAATTTGTGCATCTTTCAGGGTGTTATCTGAGGGCGTTTTCATGGCGCAAATTATAACAAAATCAGTTAATTAAATCGCCTGTTTTGTTTACCTTTTTGCCAGTAAATCCCATCAATCAAACACTGTAACTGGGCACTGTTGAGTGGTGTTTTGGTGTTGCCGTCAGACACGTTAGCGAAGGTGCCTTTTTCTAACCGTTTGCTCCACAAACAATAACCGCCCTGGTAGTAATACAACACCTTCAGCTGAGTACGGCGCTTATTGATAAACACAAACCAGTCACCACAATGCGCTTGCATCCCCAACTTGCGCTGTACCAGCGCCGCCAGCCCATCAAACTGTTTGCGCATATCGGTATTGCCGGTGTACAACCAAATACGCCCATTGGATAAGGGTAACATCAGGCGGCTCGGTTCATCCGCAGCACCACACCACCGGGTAATACCAGTTCAATCTCCCACGCTGAATCTATACTCTGGTTCCCGCTCGCTGGCATATCAAAAGCAAGCCAGTTATCCTGCTGCGCAAACGGTTGACTATCATCGCTGAGCTTTTTACGCCACAGATAAAAATTTGATACTGTTAACGCATGTTGTGCACAAAATTCACTGACTGTCAGCTCGCTTGCTGCTTGCTTGTCAACCAATCTTTGCCATTGCTCACGTGTACGTCTTTTTGTTGCCATCAGTAAAGTCTCCGTTAGTAAAATCTACGGAGGCTATTTTACGGAGTAGCTAAATCTTGGGAAGACGGCCTATATTGATCGCTTACATTGTAAATCCACATAGGTTTTTAAATTCCTAGATTTATCATGTGTTTATGGTTTTTAGCGTAAATCACTAATTACAACGTTGTTTTGTACTCCGCTTCGGTTTTACATTGATATAGTGTACTGGTAAGTTAATTTTAGTATGTAACATAATGATACTACTGAGCAAGATCCATAGATATTTCATTAAGTTACAGGAAAATATTTAAGCAATAAATTCAAGGGTACAAAATAGCAATATCTAATCTAAATTAGCTTTGTAATTCACATTAATACTCATCATTAGCTCGATTCAGGCTCGGCAATAGCAATTAGTATGGATCTTTATTTCTGACCACATTTATTCTAATAACGGTACGAACAGGGTTACTTGACAGTTTAGTATGAGACTTTATTCCTCTCCTACAGGCTGTGTTAAGTAACACTTGGTTTGACACAAGCCGATATTGTTTCAATTCCATATTCAATAATCCTCTACAGTTTTGCTTCAATCTTTACCAGTCTATCCAAGCAGGCCAGGCAAGGCACCGGTTCGTTGTAATCACTGGTATCAATTACCGGTTGCTTTGTACAAAGCGTTTCATTTGATACACGATGGAATCGACCATCATTAAAGGGTTCTTCGCAGACAACGTGTAACCTGTCCTTCGTCCTTTCATAACCTTGCCAAATCCTCATTCTCTGAATTGAAAAGGGCAGCTCGTGTTGCTCAAATAATTCGACTGATGCTTTCTCAAGCAAGGTTTGAAGACTGGAAACCTTTACCCAATCAGTGCTGTATCTGCTGTATTCGTTGCGAAGCTCCGATACCAGATCCGATAAAGACTTAGCAGCAATGCCCATGTCATCGGGTTTGACAGTGAAGAACGTGTGCTTCACCTTGTTTATCGTTGTCCTGCGACTATTTTGGGCGGCTTTGACCAACTCTGATTCAACTGCTAGGGCTATCTGAGATGACGTTTGCTTCCAAAGTGACTTAGGTAATCCCATCGCGCCAAATAACTCTTTGTGTTCCCAACCATAGGACAAATGTTGTCGGTATCGTTCGACTAGGTTCCGGCAATCAACAGGCTGTGTATCCGTGATACCTAAATGGATCGTGTACTTCCCTACACCCAGTTTTTCTTTACAAAATGCCTTTGCCGACTCAATGGCCTTGCTTTCATCGGTATATAAGGTTTTGCTCCAGTAATCGAAACCGTCAACCCGCCAACAGAACTGACCGCTTTCTACTGGTTCACTGTAATGCGGGTTGGTAATACTCATATTCCTTTCCTTTTAAATAGTCCAGTCTTCCACATGAAGGTCAGGCACCCTGTTAAATTCCTTCGTATTGTTAGTTACCACCACACAATTGACGGCAATTGCATGACCGGCAATCGCCGCATCGTTTGGACCTATCGGTGTACCTCTGGCGGCAAGATGTTGCTTGATGGCCGTGGTAGCGTCCACTGCATCTTTATCCCAAGGTAATACGCCATCAATACGAGCCATAAACTGGTCAACGATGATTGAGTGCTTTGGCGACGCCTTCTTGCCAATCGCGCCAAATCTGAGCTCTGCATAGGTAATCGCAGAAACCACCAAACGGTCTTTGTTCTCTACATGCCCCTGAAGCACCTTTAGCAACGTTTCAGGACGCTCTCGCATGATAAAAGAACAGATATTAGTATCGAGCATATAGGTTTTTTTCACAGGACAACCCGACCTTCTTCAATGACGTCAGGGCGTTCTACCAGGAAGTCGGCGTCTGCAATATCCGCTTCTGCGAAACTGGTCCAGGTCTTTCGGGCTGGCCTGAGAATAACCGCGTCCCCTTCACGGGTGATTTCCACCTCAGAGACGCCTTCAAATTCAAAATCCTTGGGTAAGCGAACGGCTTGGTTCCTGCCGTTCTTAAAAAGTGATGCTGTTTTCATTTGCCACCTCACGTAAATGTATAGGCCATGTATATGCCTAGTTTAAGCTTATGTTTGTATATGTCAAGCATATGATTGAATGTTGCGGTTCATATAAACGTCCGTTATTTCATACTTCCGAAGCTGAGTCCTAAACAACCATGAATGAAACGATTAGTAGTACGAGAAACCCGTTGCTATAATCATGGTTCGTAAAACATTACTTTAGATGAGTAGCGCGAACTATTTATGATTTTTGGGTATCAACGAGTCAGCACCAAAGACCAAGAATTCAATTTGCAGACAGATGCGTTGAAAAAGTACGGCTGTGAAAAAATATTTTCAGATGTTGCATCGGGTGCCAAAGCAAGTAGACCATCCTTGGATAATCTCATTTCTCAATTAAGAGCCGGTGATGTTATCGTTGTATATAAATTAGACAGGCTGGGTAGGTCATTAAAACACCTTATTGAACTGATTGACTCAATGACAGAAAAAAAGATTGGCTTGGTCAGTCTGAATGATCCAGTTGACACCACTTCTGCCCAAGGCCGTTTAATTACCAACATATTTGCATCTATTGCCGAGTTCGAAAGAGAGCTAATTGCTGAACGAACCAAGGCTGGACTGGATGCAGCCAGAGCAAGAGGCAGAAAAGGTGGCAGGCCAGAAGGTCTGTCCAAGGAAGCCGAGAATAAAGCGGCGGCGGCTGAAGCGCTGTATAAAGATGGAAAATTGAGTATTACGGATATTTGCGACCAACTGAGTATTGCCAGGTCAACACTCTATAAGTACCTGAGAGTGCGAGGGGTAGATATTGGGAAATCTGAAAAGCAAGTACAAGAAACAAGTTAATGACATCAAAACGGATAGCGCAAGAGGTACTAATTGATCTTCACCGGAGAATAGAAAACCTTCCGGCGCGTGATGCTGCGAGACGAGAAATTATCAAACAAGCCTCAGACCTCTATGGCGTATCAGAAAGCACCCTTTATCGCCAATTATCTCAAGTCAAAAAACCTAAGTCTGTTCAACGCTCTGACGCTAACCGTCCACGCAACATTCCTGAAGATAAGATGATGCAGTATTGTGAAATCATTGCGGCGCTCAAAATCAGGACAACCAATAAGAATGGTCGGCATATTTCGACTGTCACCGCATTAGATGTACTGGAATCTACAGGCGTTGATTCTGAATATGGCTTTATCAAACTACCTAAAGGGCTATTGAATAAAGCCACTGTGAATAGGTATCTCGCGCTCTATGGACTGGATAAATCCAACCTCATAAAACATGCACCAGCGGTAAGATTCCAGGCGAAACACAGTAACGAGTGTTGGCAGTTTGATTTAAGCCCCTCTGATTTAAAAAGTGTCGATGAGCCAATCTGGTACGACAAATCAAAAGGCTTACCCATTCTCATGCTCTACTCGATAGTGGATGACAGATCAGGCGTATGCTACCAACAATATCGGAATGTACATGGCGAGGATGCAGGTAACGCATTGCGCTTTCTCTTTGATGCAATGGCTCCAAAAGATGATCCAGACATGCCGTTTCATGGCATACCCAACGTTATTTATATGGATAATGGGCCAATTGCAAAAAGCACCGTGTTTCAGAATGTTATGCGCTTCCTTGGCATTGAAATAAAAATACACATGCCGGATAGCAAAGACAAGCGCCGCAAGACTGCGCGCTCAAAAGGTAAAGTAGAACGTGCTTTCCGCACCGTTAAAGAATGCCACGAGGTGCTTTACCACTTGCGGGAGCCTAAAAACGAGATCGAAGCCAATGGAATGTTGAGTGACTATCTAATTAAATACAATGATCACCAACATCGAGCAGAGCCACATTCTCGTATGGATGACTGGCTGAAGAATATTGATGGTACAGTCAAAAAAATGTGTTCTTGGGAGCGGTATTGTGCTTTTGCTAGAGAGCCAGAGAAACGCACTGTTGGTATCGATGCAAGGATAACTGTTGATGGCAGCGTGTATGAGATAGATCCTGATTTAGCTGGTGAAAAGGTCGTGCTTTGGTGGGGCTTGTTCGACGATGAACTCTATGTTGAACATGACGGTCAGCGCTACGGTGCCTACTTCCCGATCAGTGGGCCAGTGCCGTTATTCAGGTACAGAAAATTCAAAAAGACCAAGAATGAGCAGCGACTGGATAAGCTTGAATCATTAGCAAAGTCATTAAAACTACCTGAGACGGGCGATACAAATAGTGAGGTCATTTCTGCCATGAAACAAATTGTAGAGCCTGTACCTACCAGAGAGTTTGATGACCCTGATCCGTTTAATGAAAAACAGTACGAAAACATTCTGAAAGCGAAACTGGCTATATCCAAATATCTCGGCAAGCCTTTAGCAATACTGGAGCAAGGTGACAGGGATATGATTGACGCCATTTTGTCTGAGTCGTTAGACAAAGAGGCTGTCATGAAACAAATAAAAGAATATTTCAATAATAGGAGTGGGGAACATGCAAATTGAAGTCCTGGAGCACTTTGGCATAAAGAAGTATTTTCGAGACGCAGACTTCTTTGAAACCGATACGGCCAAGCGGCTTTTTAAACAACTCAAGAAAATCATACCTGAAGGTCAACTTATAGCACTCACTGGTGTGGTCGGTATTGGTAAGACTACCTACCTTGAGCGCATTCAAAAACAGTTGGCCGTAGATAAAAAAGTGATTGTGGCCAAGTCACTGTCAGTTGAAAAATCCAAAACGAATTTAACCACCTTAATTACGGCTTTGTTTTACGACGTCTCTGGCGATAATGATTACAGAGTACCTAAACTTGGTGAGAAGCGCGAACGTGATTTACAGGAACTCATTAAGAAGAGTAAAAAGCCCGTTGTACTATTTTGTGATGAAGCCCATGACCTGCACCACCGCACACTAACTGGTTTAAAACGACTGATGGAAGTGATTCATGAGGGCGGCGGCAAGTTGTCGATTGTATTGGCGGGACACCCAAAACTTAGAAACGACCTTAAATCACCCACAATGGAAGAGGTAGGATACCGAACAGTCACTATGTCCCTCGATGCCTCGCAAGGCATACTGCGTGACTATATTCATTGGCTGTTAGAAAAATGTACCAATGACAACATAAAGCCCAAAGACATTATCGACGAACAAGCGATAGATTATTTGGCTGAACATTTATCCACACCACTTCAAGTTGAACAACACCTTACACTTGCTTTAGAAGAGGCATACGCTGTTGGTGTCAAACCTATCAATGTGGATCTACTGGAAGAAACACTGTCCAATCGTATTGATGAAATCGAGCCAACGCTAATCAGGCATGGCTACAACGAACGCGTCATTGCTGAACAGTTTCGTTATAGGCCAGCAGAGGTACGCAAACTATTTAAAGGTGATCTAGACCCTAGGGCCTGTTGATCTTTGCTGTACATATTTCACTCAGCAATACATAGGTAGCCACATCATTGAAAATGCTAGTGACACCATACTGGCATAATTCCTCGCCAATTTTTCATACCTAGTTGATATTGAACGATAATGTTTAATTCGTGCGAATGCATTTTCAACTAAGTGCCTATATTTATAAAGACACCAATCGACACTGTTTTTGTCTATATCTTGGCCATAATTGCGTTTCGGTATGACTGAAGTGCCTCCCTTGACTTCAATATATTCCCGCAAAGAATCACTATCGTACCCTTTGTCGCTGACGAAAATATTTATTTCTTGCAAATGGTCAACCAAACTTTGAGCACGAGTAATGTCGTTTCTTTGGCCTTCCGATAGCTCAAAATATATAGGAAGTCCGCCACTATCCACAGCCAAATGGATTTTCGTAGAATTACCACCTCGGCTCTTACCTATGCATTCATTATCTGATGTCGCAGCACCTGTACTATGCTGATGGGCTTTAACAATTGAACCGTCCGCAAAAACCCATTCATAATCAGCAAGTTTTGCTAACTCATTGAATAACATATTTAATAGACCTTTCTTTGACCACAAATTGAAGCGTCGATAAATGGCACTCCAGCCACCAAACTCTGTGGGTAAATCTCGCCAAGGGATACCAGTTCTCAGGCGGTAAAGTATTCCTTCAAAGGTCATTCTGTGTTCTGGTTTATTGTAAATGCGGCCAGAGCTCTTCATTACTTGAAGTAGCTTTTGCCACCGCTTATCAGTTAGCATTAGTCTTGGCATGGTATTGAGTTGTTAATTTATTTTTGGCGAAACGAATTATAACGCTTTACCATGCCGGTCAAAAACTAATCACGAAAGATCAACAGCCCTTAGCAGAGCGAAAGAAATGACCGCAGAAATGCGCGAAGCCGGCTTACCAATTTAATAATTAAAGGAAATTAAATGTCTTTTTTTGATCATGATGAATTTGAAGCGCACATAGAAAACTGTGATGCTGATGACCTTCCACTTTACCAAGTAGAAAACCTGCTTCGCAGTGCTATACACGAAATTGATAATAGCGAAGAGGAATCAATCGCTGACCAAATGGAGCTCCTTGATTCGCTGGTTTCTAACTTTGACGGTGAAGATGAAGACAGAGACAGTATTTTAGAAATAACTGACGTTGTTGATATGGCCGTTGGCCAAGCAATTATGTATCTAGAGCACATTCAAAAGATGGTTGAGAAAGTTCGCCAACATCATGAATCAAGTGAGGAGTGTTAGTACAGGTTCTGTGATTTCATATTCTCAAGTAAAGTGAGCCGCCAGATTATGTTTGCAAGCCCATTCTCACTTAAAGTGAGTTCATTCTTAATGAATGTGGGCCGAGTTGTCGCCTTATTCTCACTTAATGTGAGTCCAAATTCGCGGATATAATCAAGTCGGACGGCTTATGTTCGCGAGCCGTTACAGATAACAACTTTCACTATGACGGCTTGTTTAAGTTTGCTGCCGTTCAGACTCGCTAATTTTTAAGAATTTAACTATCTGCTTCAGACAAGGACGTTCAACGCCTCAATAATGGGCCAGCAGAAGGGAAGCCCGGCCGTAAGTTGACATTTATCAGTTTGCTATACCTTTTCTCGATAGTCATCGTCTACTTCTTTAGCAATTTGCTCAAAATGCTTATGTTGTTCTCGAATGTAAAAGAGGTAGATTCGAGCATCGCTATCACTCAGGTCAGACGCATTGTGACCCAAGTAATTCCCCAGTCTCGAAAGTGCATTATTGTATTCATCTAGGTCATATTTTATGTATTCATTTAAATCTCCACGCTCCTGCAATGCATCTTCAAATTTTCTATAGGTCTTTTGTATGGAGTTCAGCATGGATAATGCGAATGTGACATTATTGCCATGAGGAGAGTGAATTCCCTCTGCAACTTTGCTAATGGTATAGTTCATGGACGAATGAAATATATCCGCAAGTAAATTGTCTTTGTATTTGTCACGGTTCACTTTATCTGCCTCAGCCAGTTTTTCAGAAAGTATTTTATAGCTAGATTCAATGTCTTTTAATTGATCATCGATGATGGGGTATATTTCTATAACTATGAATTCATTGTTCCCCTTATCAAAGCTTCGAATTAAGGTAAATCCTTGTTTTCCGAGACTTATTCTTGAAATATAGTTGTAGTAAGTAGAGCCCTTTGTCTTATTCTTTGTGGGGTGACCAATCGATGCATTGCGCATTGATCGAATTTCCTTGAGGCGGTCGGTTAGTTGAAACTCAATTCCGAAAGCTTCTGATAAATGGCGCATTGCGTCTTGTTGAATAAACAAAGCTTGGAGAAGACCATACGTAAATATGTATTTCAGTCCATCGCTCGAAGGGTATTTCGCACTCAAGTAATCCTGCTGAGAATAAAGCGTGTCACCAATCGTATCTAATGAACAACAAATCTGGTTCCAGTTATCTGAATCTTTTAAAAGATCATTTTGGTAACGCGTAGTATTGATATAGCCTCTGACAGAATCCTCAAGTTCATAAATATTTGTTATTCTCTCTTCAATACTTCGAGTTAGTTCATCTATCTCTGGCAATGCTCAAAACTCCGTTTAGGTGTAGCAGCTTATTGTTGAGACTTCATAGTAACACCCGTTTCCCCTGAAAAACCATTATCTGTGTTTTCATAGGAAAGAATCTTCGACTTCCGGTTTACGTACTTTGAAGACCCACGAGTTAAGCTGACTGGCACCAAAAGACAAACAGCAGACGTTCAACGCTGAGTGAAGGGGCGGCTGTAAAGCCGTCCCGGCACGGAGTGCCCTTGCTTGCACGTCTTGTTATGAATTTGCCTCAAAACCTGACAATGCTCGCGCGTTTCATATCAACTACCCCATTATGCATTGGGACACCCTCATCTAATAGCTGCGACACTTGACCGTTCGGGTCGGCAAGTTTTCCGCTCTCAGGAATAACGCGATTAGTTAACAAGGCGTTAGTCGGCTCTGCGCTGACGGCAGCTTTAAGCATAGCGGTTACGGCCTGTGTACCCATGGGATTACCAAAGGCCCATAGCGCAATTTCCTTGTAAGTGGTCACCTTACCTGGAGGAACATCATTTTGTATTTTTATAAGTGTGTCTTCCCAGTTCATGCTCGATCTCTCAAAGATTCATAACATTTAAATGATGCGGCCCCTAAGAACAGCATATTTATTTTTTAGGTTCTTTTGCTTGCAGACGCTTTTTGATTTCCATCGACATACCATATGTCGGATGCTTTACCATGTTCTTTTATGAAGTCATTTCTTATTTTCTGCACCGCACCATATTTTTTACCAATCCCACCAACGTCGATAATTAGAAATACACCTAAATCAGTGTCATCAGCCTTTTTATAAATTTCTAATTGCTTTTCATATCCATGAACCAAACTACCGTTGTTGGATAATTTAACTTCGACCACTAATCTCGAATCGAACCCCTGAGAAAGCTTAAAGTCTACAGGTCCATTACCCGAATCTGCTTCCGGAGTTAAATCAATATTGTTAGCCTTGCAATAACTGTAAGCAACAGCAAAGAAAAGCCGTTGAGATGCTTTCTCCTTTCTAGGCTTCCCATTCTCATCCCAAAGCTCTTTCCATAGCCCCTTGTTCTCTATTAAATCTTGGAATTGGTTTAGTATTTTATTAACTACTTCTACAACTTCATCAGCGCTCAGCTTTCTATCGGCATAGCTAGAAAGGTCGTAGGGGTAGTCTCTCGGGATCTGGTTTAGTAATTCGGTCCAAAATGACTCACCATTTCTATCATTTTTAAAGTCATATGGCGTAGGTTCTACTTCACGAATCATATCCATTACTTGTTGGAACGCTTCTTTACTTCTGAGAGCAGCTTTTTTGAGTCTCTGCTTCTGCTTTTTGGTCATTGTTGCCCAGATTTCGCCGACATGATCATTTACCCGTTCTCTAAGTTCTTCATTTTCTCTGACAACGCTGGATATATCACTCCAATCAGAAGCAATTGGCAAATCACGTACTATATCATTTGGTACAAATATTAAAGGCTGATCTGAATACGGATTAACTACCAAGTTATAGTTATTGGTTCCGACTTTAAATTGTTTCGTCGGAATTTTTAGTGTTTTATTGACTCTGTCCGAGAATGAAATCAAGTCAGACAGAATAATGTTGGTTGTCATATCACTGATTCGATCAGGCCCAATACCTTCCTCGAATAAAGCTAAAGCCATAAATAGGTCTATATCATCCACGCCAAGCGCGACAATCTGAGAAGCAGTATCAAGTGTGCTAGAGATTAAATCCTTTCCAAAGCCTGAACCCTTTACGGTTGTGCCATACCCCAAACAAGTCCAGCTAATTTCTGAGAAACGGAAAAGTCTTTTTGCATTACGCCATGGAACATCATCTACAGCTTTAGATACGGACAAAAGCTTGATGATTTTTTCAAAGCGCTCCCTATATGATTGATAAGCCCCAGCACTAATCTCCTTATGAGCACTTCCTTTCAATAACAGTGGATCTATAAAGACCAATGTATCGGTATTCAGCAGCACGTTTACAACTCCAAGCTTGTCCAGAACGGCAACATCTACACCGAATTCACTCGAAATCGTGGCTGGATTTTTTATTTTTCCCATTTCCGAATCCTTGATTATTTGAGGGGCTGCGAGAACCTAACTTTAAGCTTTGGGGCGTAGGCACGGGGCTATAATCGCGAAGCGGCCCCGTGTTTGCGTCCCAGCGAACGAAGTGAGTGACAATAGCGTTTTGTTAGCAGTCATATGTTCCTACAGGGCAGTTTGTTGGTCTTGAGCTGTTCCATGCGGTCACTAGTTTTTCTTTATTCTTTGAATGCCACTTTTTAATATTTTTAAAATACTTTCTCAATCCGTTGTTTGGGTGAAGAGGAGATGCGTCCAACAAAGAGAAACTATTTTCTTCTTCGCCATACTTTACGTGAAAATGAGGTGGTGGGTGTTCTTTTGCGTATATATGAAAACTGTATCCACCGTTTCGGGCTATAAGCTGCTTTTTAATCGAGAATACTTCATGGATACCATCATTTTCCTCTTTGAGTTTGATGATAGGACCGCTATCTAAACTTTCTCCGAGTTCATCGATACACGAATCATTAAAATCTACGATGTACAATTTTATCCTCCTTGACTGCTAACATTTAAATGATGCGGACCCTAAGTACCGTATATTAATTTTTATCATACTGGGCTTGCTCCCGCGATCCCATGTTGTGGCTGCGCTGGCATCACAGTTAATAGGTTCGCTATTGGAATAGTACAGCTTTACGCCACCAAGTCATACACTTAGGCGTTCACAAAACTGGTTAGTGAGAAAATAAAGCGAATCGACGCTCAAAGCGGCACCCTGAGCGGCAGCAATACGTACATTTGAGCCTTAAGATTATCTCTCACTGTCTTAGAATGAAACAGTGGACATTCGGATGGGAACTAAATGACGTTTTTATCGACGGCATATTCAGATGGCTGGCACGTGTCGGCGTTAGAGGTGTTGATTCAATATGGATTGTAAATTAGCTGTATCTCGAAATTAATCACGGTAATATCGCCCATCAGACCCATGTGCTTCAACTGTTCAATTTGCTCATATTTTATGCGATAGTGTACTTTTGTAAGTATTCCAAAAAAATATTAAGTAGCAATACTTCTAGTAAATTAAAATCAGGGAGGTCTTTACATGCCTAACTTTATTATTAATAAGAACCCTCAATCAAATGGCGACCATGAGGTTCATAATACAACCACAGGTTGCTCATACTTGCCCCAGTTAGAAAACCAAATAGATTTGGGCTGGCATAGCGATTGTGTTGGCGCAGTTAGTCACGCGAAAAAAGCATGGCCGAATAAGAGAATAAACGGTTGTTATTACTGTTCGTACAATTGTCACACTAGTTAACTATATAACAATGGCTTTATAAAAGAGGAACATGTACTCATGAGCAGAGATAAAAATTTGGTTAATTTCAGCGAAGAATACGAACTTAATCGACATCTGAAAAAAGTAGGTAAAAGACAAACTATTGAAAACCGAGAGACCCTAAAAGGTATCGGGGATAAAGTTAAAAAAGAGCTAAATAAAAAAAGATTAAGGCACGATGAGTTAGAGGACGGTATTGCTAAAAACCTCAATCATCTAGACTAATAGTTGAAGGTAAACCACCAACTGTAGAATGCGGTTAAAGAACATCTCCATTTGACCTACACCCTGAAAATCGAAACTGTTCTATGGCTGCAATTCGTCTATTCCCACCAAAGGGTACTAACACCCTTGAAGGGCTGTTTCACGTACATTAGCGAAGTTCGGCTTGAGACAAGGAGCGGACATTCAACTTTAAGCTAAGGGGCGCTGGCATGCGGGGCATAATGGCGCAGCCGCCCCACGAGTATGCGTCCCAGCGAACGAAGTGAGAGAGTTTATTGAGTTGTTATGCATCATTCTCTAAAACATCCAAGTTGCATTGGACTAAATCTGCTCCTTTTAGATTAGCGCACTCTGCAAATCCATGTTTTTTCAAAGACTCAATGACGGCGTTATTCGTACTGTAAGTTCCGGTATTTAAACCATAGTCATTTTTATAGATATCTCTCAGCCGAATATCGTCACGAAACATGAGCGACACTGCAAGAACATATTGAAACTTAGCCGTTTCCTTGTCCTGTAATGAGGCCTCATATAAAACAGTAAGAAGCTTGATTTCATTCCAACGCTCTGAAGACAAATTGACAGTCGTAACTAACGCATCTATGTATTCTGAGCTCTTTTTTGAATGTGTAAAATATTTACCTGCTAAGAACGAAAAAACGGCTACTAATATTAAAGCGACAAAAAAGAGTTTATTTTGCATGTTCATCCTGATGCATAACTTTTCAATAACGGGCGCAGGCACGTAGGGCATAATGGCGAAGCCGCCCTGCGTGTATGCGTCCCAGCGAACGAAGTGAGCGAGTTTATTGAGTTGTTAGCCATACTGCTTATACATCCTAGAATAGTCTCTTTTGGCATTTACCAAAATGAACTAGCGGCTTACTATCTTCGAAAGAAAGTGATTGAGTAATTTCTCCGCTAAAGCGATTTATAGTTATGTTACGTGTGACATTTTTTCCTTGAATTTTAAATGACGTAGAGCCATTCAATTCTGTGCTGGTTAAATCGCCAAAATAAATTTCGTTTTCACTTGTTGTAAACGCGATGACGTCTCCATTTGTTGACGGAACATTAATTAATAAATCTCCGGTCGTCTCAATATAGTTATCATCGATATCCAGTGAACCGTGCCACACACATTTTAAAGAAAACTCATTTTCTCTTGACCAACAAAGTGCGGAAAAAACAACGAAAAGAAAACAGCATAATCTGCGCATAACTATCCTTGTATGGCTAACGCTAAGCTTTGGGGCGCTAACATGGGGCTATAATCGCGAAGCGGCCCCGTGTTAGCGTCCCAACGACCGAAGGGAGTGCCAACAGCATTTTGTTAGCTCAACCTTGAAAAACGATACTCTCTATACTCTCTTTTAAAGCATCTTCGTATTTTGAAAATTCTTCTTTCGTAGAATTAAAGTTAAACATTGCCATTTTATCACGGTGGCTTGAGGCGAGTATAATGTTGTGGATGTCTGCATTTATAGCATTGGAAGTAAACTCTAAATAAACCCAGTCTTTTCCATTTATATTTATTACTTCTGCTCGCAACCAATCCACTCCGGGGCCGATCCTACTCAATGTCTGCTTAAGATAGTCTCTTAATTTCTGAAGGGGCGTGTTTGAGATATCATTTGGTCTGAGCCCAAATGCGATACTTGTTGAAGTAGACTCACTACCAATTACCCATTCAGGCGCTCTCCTCGCTGGCCATTTAGCCTCGATAATTTCCTTAGAGAAGGGCTTAAACCCCTCAGGAGCCGTAAAAGAAATACTTGAATTTGGAATTTCTATTTCGTTTCCGAGTATGAATGGCGTGAAACAAAGTGTTATTAAAAATAGTGCAAGTTTCATTATTCCTCCTTGAGCTAACTTTTCAATAACGGGCGCAGGCACGTAGGGCATAATGGCGAAGCCGCCCTGCGTGTATGCGTCCCAGCGAACAACGTGAGCGTGTTAATTGACTTGTGTACGCCCAGCATGGGCATGAACTAATGAGGTGAAAGTCCTCTGTAGGAAGATCACCGTTGTTTAACACACTGTTATTCAACGCTAACTACTAGCGAATGGCAAGGGCTAAATCG
>Ga0066382_10000411_pt1 | contig 14697 bp, 12 predicted proteins | sample Knorr_S23_td_NAD_FD_71218 | JGI IMG/M metagenome (GOLD analysis project Ga0066382, IMG submission 71218) | Marine microbial communities from Southern Atlantic Ocean transect - Knorr_S23_td_NADW_ad_2500m_LV_B | ecosystem: Environmental > Aquatic > Marine > Oceanic | place: Southern Atlantic... | reverse complement strand
GATGCCCTCGGTCTTTGTCGTGGACAGCACCGGCACCGAGCGCATGGCAAACACCACGGTCCGCAAGAACCAGATCATCGTGCATGACGTGGCCCCCGAGATGCGCCTGCGCCTCGGGAACCAGGTCACCGCAATCTACAACATGGGGCTGGGATCTTCGTCTGGTGGCTACACCGGCACCGGCACCACCAGCCGCTCCGTGCAGCGCGAAATCATCGGACAGTGATCATGACGACTGAAGAGCAGGCGCCGCAGGACGGTGCACCCGACACAACCGAAAACGGCATCGAGGGCGAGCGCGGTATCTCCTCGATCACCAGCGCGAAATCCGCCGGGCTGAACGAGAAGAACAAGAAATTCCTCGTGGCCGCTGGCATCGTCTTCCTCGGCACGATGGCCTTCCTCCAATGGCCCTCCGACGAAGAGCCTGCGCCCCCCGAGGAAACCGAACGCCAGCAGACCACGATCCGGCCCGGACAGAACTTCGAGCCTGCGGAACTGCCCCAAGAGCAGGAGCAGCAGGCCCAGCCAGAGGAGACAGCTCCCGAACCCGAAGCGCCGGTCGGCCCGATCGAGCGCGTGCGCCGGGAAGAACAACTGGCTCCGGCGGAGCCGAGCGAGGCCGAACAGCTTTACGAGTCCTCGAAGCGCGCGCCTGTCATGGCCTATATGGGAAACCTGACAGGGCTTGCCGGATCGGCGGCCCAGGCAGGCACTGATGCCGGGGCCAATCTCTTTGGCGGCTCGGCCGACGGCGCTGGCGGCAAGCTGACCGGGCTCGCGGCAGAACTGGTCACCAGCGACCGGCAATCGGAAAAAGCCACCGTCCTCGCCCATCCGAACCTGACCGTGACGCAGGGCACGACGATCCCCTGTTCACTCGATACGGCGATGGACTCGACGGCCCCCGGCATGGTCCGCTGCACCGTGACCGACGATGTCTATTCGACCACGGGCGCGGTGATCCTGCTGGATCGCGGCACCCGTATCGTCGGCGAGTACAAGGGCGGGATGCAGCGAGGCCGCAAACGCCTCTTCGTCATCTGGACCCGAGCCGAAACACCGAACGGCGTGATCGTGAACCTCGGCTCGCCCGGTGCCGATGCCCTTGGTCGTACCGGCTTCGATGGCGATATCGACACCCAGTTCTGGACCCGCTTCGGCGGCACGATGATGCTGTCGATCATCGACGATGCCCTGATCGTCGCCACCACCTCCGGCGACGGCGATGATGACTCCTATGAAAACTCCCGCGCGGCGGCGCGCAGCCTCGCCCAGACGGAGCTGGAAAACACCATCGACGTGCCCGTGATCCTGCGGAAGAACCAGGGCGAAGAGGTCTCGGTCATGGTGGCGCGCGATCTCGATTTCTCCGGCGTCTACCGGCTGAAATGATGGAGAGGCCCATCCTGCCGCAAGCCAGGCCCATGCCCCCGGCTCTGGCCTCTCACATGGCCCCGCTGTCGCCCTTCCTTGAACGCCATGACGTTCTGGAAATCTGCATCAACCGCCCCGGCGAGGTCTTCGTCGAATATACCCAAGGGACATGGGAGCGCGTCGAACTGCCCGAGCTGACCTATGCCTTCCTGACTGGCCTCGTCGCGACCGTGGGCACCTTCTCCCGACAGAAGGTCAACGAGACGACGCCGCTCCTGTCTGGCTCCCTGCCACAGGGCGAGCGCATCCAGATCGTGCTGCCGCCTGCCGTCCCGGCGGGCACGGTCAGCATCACCATCCGCAAACCTGCACAGCGGACCTTCACGCTTGACGAGCTTCTGGGTCAGGGCATGTTCGAAGCCGTCACCAACGCCCCCTCTGCCTTGTCTGGCGAGGATGAAGCCCTCCTCGACCATCACCGCAACGGCGACTGGAAGACCTTCCTGAACGCCGCCGTGCTGGCGAAGAAGAACATCCTGGTTTCGGGCTCCACCGGCTCGGGCAAGACAACTTTCTCGAAGGCGCTGATTCCGCTGATCCCGACAGATGAACGGCTGATCACCATCGAGGACACCGTCGAGCTGGAGCTTCCGCAGCCCAACGTGGTGCGGATGATCTATTCCAAGGGTGGTCAGGGCGAGGCCAGGGTCACGGCGCGCGACCTGCTGGAAAGCGCGCTCCGGATGCGGCCCGACCGCATCTTCCTGCAGGAGCTTCGCGACGCCTCGGCCTTCTACTACCTGCGCAACGTCAATACCGGGCATGGCGGGTCGATCACCACCATACACGCCGACTCCGCCACGCTCGCCTTCGAGCAGCTGGCCCTTCTGGTAAAGGAGAGCGAGGCGGGGCGCGATCTCAAGCGCGACGAGATCAAGGACATGCTCACCCAGATGGTCGACGTGGTCGTGCAGATCAAAAAGACCGCCGCCGGGCGCAGAGTCACCGAGGTCTATTTCGATCCCCGCAGAAAGCTGGGGACTGCCACATGATCGTCCAGAACTGGCATCGCCTTGGCACCCCCGCACGGGCTGCCGCCATCTCGGCCGCGGTGGTCTTTGCCGTGGCCGGGGGGCTGGTCACCGCCGCCTATGTCATGCAGTGGGGGCTGGAGGTCCCGCTCCACCTGCCCCGCGACCTGTTGCTTTGGCCGCAGGCTGCACTGGCCGGATACACTGATCCCGAGACAGTCAAATGGATCAAGCTCTCCGGCTATGCCGGGCTGCTGCCGACCATCGTCATCGCCGCCGCCATCCTGAAAGCGCAGCCGAAACCGGACGTGCATGGCCGCGCCGAGTTTGCACGCGCCCGCGATATCCGGCAGGCGGGCATGAGATCGAAGGCAGGCCTCATTGCGGGCTTCACCGGCTCCCTGCCCTCCCGACACTATGGTAAGCGGGTCGACAAATGGGGCCGCGCAGTCGAGCAAGGCGGCGCGGTCAAGATCCAGAAAGCCGGACATCTGACGCCCCAAAACCTGCTGATGTATGGCGGCGACGAACACGTCCTGCTCTATGCCCCGACCCGCTCCGGCAAGGGCGTCGGCGTGGTGATCCCGAACCTCCTCAACTGGCCGGACTCTGCCGTGGTCCTGGACATCAAGAAGGAGAACTGGACCCTGACCGCAGGCTTCCGCAAGGCGGGCGGTCAGGAGGTCTTCCTGTTCGACCCCCTCGATCCGGATGGTCGCACGCATCGCTGGAACCCCCTCTCGACGGTCCGGCGCGGTACGGATTACCAGATCGAGGATCTTCAGCGGCTGGCCGATCTGTTCATTCCTGTGGCCTCGAAAGACCCGTTCTTCGACCGGGCCGCACAGACGGCCTTTGTCGGCGTCGGCGGCTATCTGGCCGAAACGCCGGAACGGCCCTTCACCCTGGGGGAAATCTACCGCCAGCTCACCCTGACCCCGGACTTCGTCCAGACCTTTCAGAAGCGGATCGAAGACAGAAAGGCCTCTGGGCGTCCGCTGTCGCTTCAGACCGTCTCGACCCTCAACGACTTCCTCTCGAAGAGTGAAAACACCTTCGAGAGCGTGAAATCCACGATCACCGCCAACCTCGGCCTCTTCGCCAACCCGATGCTCGACCGCGCGACCGCCGCCTCGGATTTCGCCTTCGCCGATCTGCGCCGCAAGCGGATGACGATCTATGTCGGCATCACGCCCAACAACCTCGGTCGCCTCGGGCCGCTGATGAACCTCTTCTTCCAGTCCTGCGTCGATGCGAACATGCAGGAACTGCCCGAGCATAATCCGGCCCTGAAACACAAGATCCTGCTCTGCATGGACGAGTTCGCCTCGGTCGGGGAGCTTCCGGCCTTCAAGCGCGGCATTGGCTATTTCGCGGGCTACGGCATGAAGGTGCTGACCATCGTCCAGACCCCGGCCCAGCTGGCCGACATCTACGGCCAGGACGGCGCCGATGCCTATATGGACAATTCCGGCGTCAGCATCGTCTTCACCCCGAAGGGGGTGAAAGAGGCGCGTAACCTCTCGGAACGGCTCGGCACGCATGGCGTGGAAGCCCGCAGCGAGTCCAAGTCCAAATACCTTGCCAACCGCAAGGGCACGACCGTCAGCCACAGCGAACAGAAACGCTCCCTCATGCTGCCGCAGGAACTGCTGCAAATGGACCAGAGCGAAGCCCTGGTCTTCGTCGCCGGACACCCACCGATCCGGGCGAAGAAGATCAGGTTCTATGCCGAAGCGGCACTGCTTGAACGCTCCAAGGTGCCGCCACCCGTGGTCCCCAGGATCGACCGCCACGCCCTGGCGGACGCCGTGGCCTCCCTGAGAGACGAGAACGCGATGCTACGCGTGAGCGTCTCCGTCCTTCAGTCCAACTTCGACAAGCTGGCCGGTCTTAAAGCCTTCCAGGCCGCGAACGTCGCCAATGGCGAACCTGCCGAAGTGCCGATGACCGACGATGAGATCGCCAACCCCGAAGGCATCTCCTTCGACCGGCTGGCCCTGAGCGGGCAGAAGGCACAGGCGAAAATCAAGGAGCTGAACAAGGCCGGACAGGTCGGAACACGCAAGGGCGCGGCGGACATCCTCGCCGCCCTCGGCTGTGACGTCGCCCCCGCGAAAGCCGAAAGGAAACGGAATGCCTGAGACGGACAAGAGTACGAGCTTCACGCTCTCCTACGCGCACAACGACAAGGAAGAGCGCTTCACCTCAGCCACCGACGCAGGGCGTGCCTTCGCGGATGCTGACGCCAGCCAGCATCCCCGCGTGATCGAGGCCACGGAGAAAGGCGCGCGCACCGTCGCCCGCACGGTCACCATCGGCACCGACATCCAGAAATCCGTTCTTACGCTCGACAGCGTCCGCAAGGATCTCACCGACCTAAATCGCGAGGGCGCGGCCCCTTCCCGAATGGCGCAGACCAACATGGACTTCTGGACCGGCTATCATGATCGGGTCGCGGAGAAGGCCAGCCCGGAAAAGCAGCCCGCCGACCAGGGCTCGATCTCGCCAAGTGAGAGACAAAAGGCCAAACCGGATCAGGATCGCTTTGACCTGCCGGTCAGCTACCACGACAGGTTTCTCGTCACGAAGGCGAAGGGTCAGCAGGACCTCTACCGTTCCTATGATGACGCCCGGCCTGCGATCGTCGACAAGGGCGACCAGCTCAGCACCCGAAACGCGGATCGTGGGACCGCAATGGACATGATCGAGCTGGCCTCGCATCGCGGCTGGCAGAGCCTGAAGGCGAAAGGACCGGAGGAGTTCCGACGCGAAATGTGGATTGAAGGCACCGCTCAGGGCCTGAAGGTGCAGGGCTACCGCCCCACGGAGAAGGACCAGGAGGAAGCCAACCGCAGGTCCCAGATGATCGGGGAGCGTGCCATCGAGCGGACAGACCGCGCCCCCATTTCCGCCAATGCCAAGACGGTCGACCGCAAAGACCAGCAGGCCACGCCGCGCCAAAGCTACTCTGATGGCATCTCCGGCAAGATCACTGACATCGGCACCGCCCCCTATCGCAACCGCGAAGGGGCGGACCCCATGCCCTTCGTTGCCCTGACCACCAAGGCAGGCAAGGAAGAGCATATCTGGAGCGTCACCCTCCCTGCTGCACTCGAAAAGCATGACCTGAAAGTAGGTGACCGCGCGACCTTCTTCTCTCCCGGCGTCGAGCCCGTGACCTACAAAACGAAGGACCAGAAGACGGGTGAGGAAGTCGAACGTCAGGGGCACCGTCGCCTCTGGGACGCCCAGGACATCGAGCGCGAAGCACAGCCGCAACGCGCGGCACAGGGAAAACTTGTGGCAAAGGCAACCACCGAGGAAACACCGATGGCCGACAAGCAACGCGAGCAGGACACCAAATCAGATCGGCTCGAAGACCGCATCAAGCGATATGAACCGGGCGACCATGCCGCCAAGGGCCCGGCCAGCGTTCTGGCCCACATGGACGCGCGGCTTCGGGCCGAAGGTGTCTCGGAAAAGGATCGCGAGACCGCCCGCGACCATGCAGCCAAGCTGCTATCCCAAGGAATGAAAGCCGGAAAGCAGATCCCGGTCCAGAAGCTGGCCAACGTGACCAAGGAGCAGGAGACCCAATCGCGCCTAGCTACTGCCAAGGAGGCGAGACCTGTTCCTGAACGTCAGATGTCGGATCAGACCAAAGGCAGCCGCTCAAGATAGCGCCTAGAGGCAGGACCACAGTATGCCTCCGGTGGAACTTGCAATTACCCACAACTGTCCGGCGGCGGTGTGGCGAGACGGGCGCCTTCAACTAGGTCGGCGAGACGGGAGAAGCCACGCCAGATTACCGTCGTCCCCGGTGGTGCGTCGGAAGCGCGGTCGAGGTAGCCTCCGAGACGCGCGACGGCCCTGACATAGAATTGGAGGTCGCGCGGCACCTGGCGCTTTCTGTCAGGCGTCGCCTGGTCGAGCAGGTGGCGCTCGTCCTCCGTGAAAACGGCGGCAGGGTCCGCCGCCGGTGCATCTCGGCTGAGCATTGCCAGCCATGACACGCGCCAGGCCACGACGCAGCACAACGCGATGCAGTTGGCCAGGCGCTCGGCAGTCGCGAGACGCAGTTCCTCGATCCGGCAGCCGGTCTTCAGAGTCCGGAAGAAGGTCTCGATCTTCCAGCGCAGTGCGTACCATTCGAGCTTGTGTACAGCGTCTGCGTGGCTCGCCACTGGCAGGTTCGTGATCAGCTTCCAGATGACGGGCGTCCGGCCCTCCGGCGGGTCGAGTTCCTCGGCATGGATGATCTGGAGCTCCTGATGCCGGTATTTTCGCTGCTTTCCGATAGGCGGCCGGACGATCATGGTGGCATGCCGGACCGACAGCACCGCGCAATGGTCATTGCCTTGCGAGTCCCGGAACCGCACCTCATGGGTGCCGCTGGACTGCACCTGCGCCATAACTTTGGCGATGGTCGTGCCGCCATCCTCCGCCAGGCGGTCGACGCAGCTCCGAACGAGGAAGTTGGTCCCGAGTTCCTCGGCCAGGCAGTAGAGTTCGTAGATGTCGCTCTCGCGGTCGCCGACATGCACGCAGCGCTCCGGCGCGCCTGCCAGTTCGGTGGACAGGCGCAGGTTATCGAGCCAGCGCATGCTCTCCTTCTGCTCGATGGGCACGCGGGTCGGATTGATCTTGCGCTTGAGCGCCGCGGCCCCCTTGAACTTGGAGCGCGACCAAAACTTGGCGGCTGTCATTCCGAGGGGCAAACCGTCCGGCGTGATCGCCAGGCTGGCGTGCATCAGGAGCCCGCAGATCGCATGCTTCTGGTAGCGGCCTTCCTTCAGCTTGCGCCCGGTCGACACCTTGGTGAACCCGATCTTTTCCGGCGTGGCGCGTTTGAAGTTGAATTCCGTAGTGTCCTGCAGGATCAGCACGGGACCATCGGTGGCCCGGATGCGCAGGGCGGAGGCAGCGAAATGCCCCTCGAGAATTTTGTCTTCGCTGATACTCCCGTTGGAGAAGAACCGGTAAGCCGCCTTGGTGTTCGACCAGTCCTGGAACGCCGTGGGCAGCGATTTCCCTGGCCGCTCCCCGAGAGCTTCGAGCAATGCCCCAAGCCGCCGGTTCAGCCGGACGTCCCCCAGATCGCAACCGGCGGTTTCCGTTTCCACCCAATTCTGCCCCATGCCCGCACCTCAATCATTCGGTGCTACATGACGAATCATGATGAGGTCGCTGCGAGCAAGACCAAGTGTCGTGGGTGAATCAATTCGCCGCACGACTTGTGGGTAACTTCAAGCCGGTGGAAGCCGTCTGACGGGGTTTCAGCGTCGGTGCTAAGTCCGACCTTATGGCCGACCATAAGTTCAGACCCGAGATTGAAGTCCTCTCTTCCGCGGATGCGCCGCGCCGTCGTCACTGGAGCGATGGCGACAAGATCGCGATCGTGAAGGAGAGCTTCCTGGGGCATCGCCAGGTGACAGCCACGGCGCGGCGGCATGGCGTATCTCGCTCTCTGCTGACGATATGGCGGCGCCAGTATCGCGCTGGCGAACTTGGCGCCGAGACACCGCCTTCCTTCATCCCGCTGGCTGTTTCGCCGCCCATGGCACCTGCGACCGTGCCCGCGACCGCACGGGAGGCGCCACGCACCACGCCTGATGTCCAGCTCGAGATCGTGCTGAGGAACGGGCGACGGCTTCTCGTCCCTTCGTCGGTGGAGCCAGAGGTTTTGGCGCGGCTGCTGCCGGCCCTGGAAAGCCGATGATCGCCTTCCCGGCGGGGGTGCGCGTATGGATTGCCGGTGGGGTCACCGACATGCGGCGAGGGATGAACACCTTGGCGCTGACAGTGCAGCAGGGTTTGGGACGTGATCCGCATGCGGGCGAGATTTTCTGCTTCCGCGGGCGCAAGGGCGACCTGGTAAAGTTGCTTTGGCACGACGGTGTCGGCATGTCGCTTTATACCAAGCGGTTGGAGGCCGGGAAGTTCATCTGGCCGACCAGCGGAAGTGGTGAAGCGGTGCAGATATCCGCAGCCCAGCTCGGCTATCTCTTGGAGGGGATCGACTGGCGCAATCCGCGCTGGACGCAACGCCCTGCAAAGGCGGGATAAATTGGCTTCGCCGGCCTTATTTTTATGGGCTTTCCGATGCCTGCATGGTAGGTCTCGGCCATGTCAGATGCCGCTTCCGAGATCACCAGATTGCGCGCCGCGCTTGCGGCCTCGGAGGCCCGTGCCGAGGCAGCAGAGAGCGAGCTGGCGCAGACTCGGGCGGTGGTCTCGACCTCGGAAGCGATGATCAAGCATCTCCGGCTTGAGATCGCCAAGCTCCGGCGCGAGCAATATGGCCACAGCTCCGAGCGCCGCGCCCGCCTGATCGACCAGATGGAATTGCAGCTTGAGGAACTCGAGTCCGCAGCCACTGAAGACGAGATCGCCGCCGAGAAGGTAGTGAAGACCACGTCCGTCGCGGGGTTCGAGCGTCGCCGCCCGGCCCGCAAACCCTTCCCGGAGCATCTGCCGCGCGAGCGCGTGGTGATCTCGGCGCCCACGGCCTGTTCCTGCTGTGGCTCGGATCGCATCGTGAAGATGGGCGAGGATATCACCGAGACGCTGGAGGTCATTCCCCGGCAGTGGAAGGTGATCCAGACGGTCCGCGAGAAGTTCACCTGCCGGGCATGCGAGAAGATCAGCCAGCCGCCAGCGCCGTTCCATCCCACGCCCCGTGGCTGGGCTGGGCCCAACCTGCTGGCGATGATCCTGTTCGAGAAGTTCGGCCAGCATCAGCCGCTGAACAGACAAGTCGAGCGCTACGCCAAGGAAGGTGTCGAGGTCAGCCTGTCCACCCTGGCTGACCAGGTCGGCGCCTGCACCGTTGCGCTGGAGCCGATCCATGCGCTGATCAGGGCCCATGTCCTAGCCGCCGAGCGGCTGCACGGCGACGACACCACGGTGCCGCTCTTGGCCCGGGGCGGCACCAAGACCGCGCGGCTCTGGACCTATGTCCGCGACGACCGGCCCTTCGCGGGCGGTGCGCCGCCGGCCGCGCTGTTCTACTTCTCGCGCGATCGGGAGATGGCTCACCCAAACCGGCATCTCGCCGGGTGGCGGGGCATCCTTCAAGCCGATGCCTATGGCGGTTACAACGACCTCTATCGCGGCGATCGTGATCCCGGTCCGGCCGGAAGCGCGCTCTGCTGGAGCCATGCCCGGCGGAAGTTCTTCGAGCTTGCCGACATCAAGGGCAATGTCCGCAAGGGCAAGTCCGCCCCTGATATATCTCCTGTCGCACTGGAGGCGGTGGCAAGGATCGACGCGATCTTCGACATCGAACGCCAGATCAACGGCCTTGATGCCACGTTCCGGCTCGAGGCCAGGCACCGGTTGTCCTGTCCCTTGGTTGAGGCATTGCACGCTTGGCTGCGTGCCGAGCAGGGCACGATGTCGAAGCACAATCCTGTCGCCAAGGCGATCAATTACATGTTCAAGAAAGACCGATGGGAGGCCTTCACGCGCTTCCTCGAGGATGGGCGGGTCTGCTTGACGAACAACGCGGCCGAGAGAGCACTCCGCGGTGTGGCCCTTGGCCGGAAGTCATGGCTCTTCGCCGGCTCCGAGCGCGGCGGTGACCGCGCCGCCTTCATGTATTCGCTGATCGTCACTGCGAAGATGAACGATGTCGACCCTCAGGCCTGGCTCGGCGACGTCCTCGCCCGGCTGCCTGGCACGACAGCCTCCCGGGTGCCGGATCTCCTGCCTTGGAATTGGTCCCCGACACGGCAAAGGATCGCCGCATGACCCTGATCGCCCGCCTCCGGATCATCCTGAACGACGTTGAGCCAATGCCGATGCGCCACATCGAGGTGCCGCTGAAGATCAGGCTCGACCGGCTGCATGAGGTCATCCAAGCGGCCATGGGCTGGACCGACACCCATCTCTACGAGTTCCGCGTGGGGGATGCCGGTTGGGGCATGCCCGACCCGGACGGGTTCTACGACGGCCCCATGGACGCGAAGAAAATGACCTTGGAAAAGCTGCTCGACCAGACCGCCACCAAGACGATCCAGTATGTCTACGACTTCGGTGATGACTGGGACCACAGCATCCGGATCGAGCGGGTGGGCGAGGCCACTCAGGGCGTGACCTATCCGCGGCTTCTGAAGGCCGCGGGGGCCTGTCCACCCGAGGACGTCGGCGGCGCCTGGGGCTACGAAGAGTTCCTCAAAGCCCTCGCCGATCCCGATCACGAGCAACACGAGGACATGGTCCACTGGTCGGGCGGGGACTTCGACGCTGAGGATGCCGGGGCCGAGACCATCAGAGAACGCTTCGAGCGGCTTGAGAAAAAATGGGCCCCGAGGCGTCGCAAACCCAAGGCTACGATCTAAGAGACGCCAGCGACCGCGGCCTACGCCGGATGGTTACGGACCACAGATTGCTGCCCTAGTCAGAAGCGGTGCCTTGGATGCGGCGCTCGCCGAAGCGGAATTTCGCTACGACAGGCACGACTGGCAGCTATGCGGACGAAGCGCCGTCTCGCTGCGGTTGCGCCAATGTCCGCTACTGGTCGGAGAGATCGTCTTGGCCTTGTCATCCGACATCTTCAAAAAAGCATGCAGACACCGTAAAGTACGATCACACGTACGATGTGCTGGGGGCGAAGCTTGGAAAATGGATTAAATCCGAAAGGTGTGTCGCTATCAGGTGCAGAAGGTCCCACAATCGACACAAGCACCCTAGCAGACGCGCAGGAAGAGATAGCCCGCCTCCGGCGTGAGCTTGCGGTCGAACGCGCCGCGCGCAGCTCAAATGGCGAAACCAGCTTGCCTCTGAATGCCGAGGATACTTCAAACCGGACCGCCTTGCTGGAAGCTATGCTGGAGACCGTCCCTGTCGGAGTAGTCCTGGCAGATGCGAACGGACAAATCGTCCATGGAAACTCTTGGGTAGAGCGGACCCTCAGACATCCGGTGCGTCACTCGGCCGACACTGAATCCTACGGAGAATGGGTCTCGTTCCATGCCGACGGGCGGCAAGTAGAAAGCCATGAATACCCCCTAGCGCGCGTGATCAAGGACGGTGAAGATCACGCGGAACTCGATGTGCACTACCAGCGTGGCGACGGGTCGTTGTTCTGGATGCGGGTCATTTGCGAACCGGTTCGCAACGCAAATGGCGAAACCATTGGTGCCACCGTCGCCCTCGTCGATATCGAAGACGAAATGCGGTTGCTGGAGGAGAAAGAGATTTTGCTGGGTGAGGTCAATCACCGGGTCAAGAACTCTCTGCAGTTGGTCGGCGCGATCCTGTCGCTCCAGGCACGTTCAGCACAAGACGAGGCCGCTACACTTTTGCAGGCAGCATCCGCCCGTGTGCAAGCCATCTCCTCCGTTCACGCCGCGCTTTACCATGATGACGACGTGCGCACGGTCGAGTTTGGCAGCTACCTGCACCGCTTTTGCGACCGACTGGCTGATGCGCTTGGTGCCAGCGCGCGGGGGATTGCCTTGAAGGTTGACGCGGAACCGCTGGTTCTATCCGCCGATAAGGCGGTGCCTCTCTCACTCATCGTCAATGAACTGGTAACGAACGCGTTCAAATACGCCTTTGCTGACGATCTGATCGGGAGCGAGGGCGACGATCACGATACCAGTATCATAGTGCGGCTTGCCAGCAACAGTGACGGAACCTTCTTTGTCGAAGTGTCAGATAACGGCGTCGGTGCTGGAACCAAGTCAGCCTCGGAATCGTTCTCTCATGACCAAAATATGGGCAGTAGCGAAAGAACTGGGCTGGGCACAACACTCATAAAGACCCTAGCCCGGCAGTTGGACGCAACGATAACAAAGAAACAGGCCGATGGATGGATCGTCAGATTGGAGTTCGAACCCTAGTTCGTCTGGGGAAGAGTTTTCGTTGGATCACAAGTTGCGCATTCTGATCGTCGAAGACGAACTTCTGATCGCACTCGATGCCGAAATGGCATTGCAGGACGCTGGACATGATATCGTCGGTACAGCCACGACCGAGGAACAGGCCGTGGAGATGGCCATCAGCCAAAAACCTGAGCTTATGATTGTCGATTTGCGGTTGGCGCACGGCGGATGCGGCCGTGCTGCGGTCGAACGCATCCGCCTGATTCTGGACGTTGAGGTTATATTCGCCAGCGGAAACCTCGACCCGGCAATGCGCGCGCGGCTCGAAGGGCTCGAACCGGTCGCCATGCTGTCAAAGCCCTACGGCGGTGACGAGTTGGTGCGGACGGTCGAAACCGCTGCGGCCTGAATTGAGCTATTATCGCAGATCAAGCTCGCTAGCACGTGCATATACAATCACTTCTGAAGCTGGGCGAGCTAGATTCTCAATTAAGCCGACATTCGCGTATTGTGCAGCATCAGTTGCTGAGGGCTCAAACTTGTCGTTCGCCGCAGATCGCTCGAACGGCAGGTTTTGAAGTTGGCGAGGCCATAGAAACGCTTTGCAGCCCTCTCACACCGCAACAGCCTCTATCGTTGACGACCACCCCTATCAGGGCTCCCCTTCGACAGATCCTGCTGACGCTCTGGGCTATCGACCGCGTTTCCGCGTCCGCGCGGCACGGAGCGCGTAGCGCCCTGCCCCGCCAGAGAACGAGCGAGCTCGGCGCGTTGCGTGGTCGTCTCAGTCAGTCGCGCTGCGAACCGTTTGGTTTCCCGCGCCAAGTCACGGTCCTTCGGGTCCGCTGATCCTGCCAAAATCGTTGCGGCTTGATCATAGGTCGCCATCACCCTGTTGCGCCGCGCGATCAATGCGTCATCCCACGCCTTCTGCGGCAGGCGTCCGCCGTTATCGTCGAGATCACGCCGGACCTGGCGCATCTTCCGGGCATCGGCGAGGGGCTTACCGCCCCTCTGCCTGATCTTGTAGACCGGCGTGACCTCTCCCCGGCGCGTCACGCCTCGGGCATGGCGCGGGGTGGATTCCGCCTCTATCCCCCGGGTCCGAAGCTTCTCGGCGAACGTGTCTCTCAGGCGTTGTAGATCGGCTTTCCGCAGGTTCAGCTTCTGGCCGTCTTCACCAACGGTACGCAGCGTCAGGTGCACATGGGGGTGGTGCGTATCGGTGTGCAGGGCCATCGCGTAGTCGTGGCGCCCTTGAAACTCCTGCCTCGCGAGCGCCCGCACCGCGTCTTTCATCGCTTCCGCGTTCACCGTGCCCGGCATCGAAAACACGATGCTGGTCGTGATCCTGGTCCGGTCAGTCGCGGAGCCTTCACGACGATCCTCGTCGTGCTTCTCCATCCATTCGCGATAGATCGCGCCGACCTGCTGCCGCCCGTTGAAGGCCTCCCCCCGGTCATTCTCGACCTCGATCTTTCCGTTCCGGCTGATGTAGGCGAGATGCTCTGAGGCCCTGACCGCTTCTGATGCCCGGCTGACCTTGATCGGATTGCCGGACTTGTCGTTCTTGGCGGGCTTGGACACCTTCACCATGACCTCCGGCGTGCCTCTAACGACACGCGCGAGACGCGCCTTGTCTGCCGCCGAAATCGTCCGTGCCTGGGCGGAGGAACGATCGGCGTTCTCGGTACCAGACTTGGGCTTTCTGCCCCCGCTGTCGACGGATCCCCCAGCCGGCTTATTCAGCTTTCTGTTGGCCTCTGTATCCCAGCAATCCTGGAACCCCAGCTCCGATTTGAAATCACTCATGACGGATCATCTTCCCCGGACTGGAACTGGAAGCGACCTCCTGCATAGACGCTGAGCGCCATGCGCAACTTGGCGACGTCCTGGCGCAGGCCTTCGACCTCAGCCTTGGTGAGGTCAGCACCTGCGCCCGTGAGCACACCACGGTTCAGCGCATAGGCAATCTGGTTGGCGTTGACGGCCAGGCCGCGAAGCTGGCGATAGGCGGCGCGAACGCCCCGTCTCTCGCCCGCCACCATCTGCGGTGCATTTCGCATCCGGGCCGTCAGCAGCGCGGCAGCCCAAGTCGAGGCCGTGACGCCTTGGGAGCGGGCCTCCTCCTCCAGGTCCTGCCGCACGTCAGAGGCCAGTCGGACCGTCACCTTGCCCTCCCGTCGCGCGCGGGAAGTAGGACGGCTTAGCGGCGGCGCGGCCTCGTCCCCATCCAGCGCCAGACCGATCAGCCGCCCCAAGAGGACTGACACCGTTTGCCCTTCTGATGCCGCTAAGGCCGCCAGCTGGGCATGGCGCTCAGGCGGCAGGTAGGTCTTGGCGGCTTTCTTCTGTGTAGGCATGTTCAACTCAAAAGTGGGCTACTTGCTGGCGGATAGCCTATCCTGCATTAGTCACAACCCTAGCCCCAAACGTGGTCCGGGACCACGTTTTCC
>Ga0066382_10000410_pt1 | contig 14703 bp, 19 predicted proteins | sample Knorr_S23_td_NAD_FD_71218 | JGI IMG/M metagenome (GOLD analysis project Ga0066382, IMG submission 71218) | Marine microbial communities from Southern Atlantic Ocean transect - Knorr_S23_td_NADW_ad_2500m_LV_B | ecosystem: Environmental > Aquatic > Marine > Oceanic | place: Southern Atlantic... | reverse complement strand
CTCATCAACATCCGCTTCCCCGGTCACCACAAACTTGAAATAAGCCTCGTCCAACCCGGCAAACACTTCCAAAACCGAAGGCACCTGGCTCCCCGCCAAGGGGTTGCCGGAGGTGCGGAGCTTGGGGGACACATTCCATTGGCCAATGTGGCGGAGCATCTCCGGCGCCGGTGCGATCGTCCCATTGGTCTCCACCTCGAAGGTGTAACCCTCTTCCGCCAGAGACTCCACCAGAGGGGTCAGTCCGGCCTGCTGCAGCATCGGTTCGCCGCCGGTGATCACCACGTGGGAGCAGTCGAAGGCTTGTATCTTGGCCTGGACCTCGGACGCTTTAAGGTCCACCACTTCGGTCTGATAATCGAAGTTCTGCCAGTCCCAGGTGTATTTGGTGTCGCACCAACGACAGGCCAGATTGCAGGTAGCCAACCGCAGGAATACCGAGGGCACACCCATGGACACCCCCTCACCCTGGATAGAGTGGAATATCTCCGGTTCTCCCCCTGATCTCCGGCTGACCTTAAGCATTTTTAGATACTACCTCTTAGAAACACCACCAAGTTCATCCGCTCATCCTGAGCTCGTCGAAGGAGGCGCATAAGTCATGATTTTGGAGAAGAAATGTTTAAACACAAGAGGTGGTTCGACAGGCTCACCATGAGCGGGAGAAGTGAGGGTTAGTTAATTGCCGCTCCCCGTCATTCTGGCGAAGGCCAGAATCCAGATTGACTGCCTTAGCCGACCAGCATATACGAGAGCATTCCTGGATTCCAGCCTTCGCTGGAATGACGGTATTCGCCGCAGAATCACAGGGCGAATCGAACCTCGTTGACGACAGAACATGCGGGTTAAAAACCCTCGCCTACGCCCCGTCGTTCTGGCGAAAGCCGGAAACCACGTACGCCAAGTTCATCGGGTCTTAATATAACTGACAATTGCCCTTTGAGGGTCCTTCGACAGGCTTAGGATGAGCGGATTTGGCGGACCTATTCTTGCAACCAAGTATCAGTCGGTCCGTGTCTACGGCAGGGCCGGGTCGCGATAACCGGCGTCCTTGAATCCGTTGGCTCTCAGGATGCAGCTATCACAGCGCCCGCACGGTGTCTCGCCGCCCTGGTAGCAACTCCACGTCAGCTCCAAAGGGGCCCTGAGCTCCATGCCAAATCTGACGATATCGGCCTTGGACATCTCAATTATAGGTAACTCTATCTGCAGAGGCACGTGATACTCGGTCCAGAGCTTGCTTCCGTAGCCCAGGGACTCCCCCATCTTGTCGAAGAACTCGGGCCGGCAGTCGGGATAACCGCTGTAGTCGATGGCGTTAGGGGCCATGTAGATCAGGGCTTGAACATCGTCGGGAGACACGTTTTCCAGCTCGATGGCATGGAGCACCTGACTCTCCAGATAGGCGGCAGCCAGGGAAAGGAAGATCGTGTTTCGCAGGGGAACGTAGGTGATGGGGATGCTGTTGCCCATCTGGGCGGCTTCCCGGTCTTCGGGGACTGGGAACCGGTCAGGGTTGGTCAGCGCCGAGTACCAGGCAACTTTGCCCAAGAAGGAGATGTCCAACAGTTCCTGGGTCACACCGATGGACCGGGCGACATCGGCGGCGCACTCGACCTCTTTGCTATGGCTTTGGCCGTAGTGAAAAGTTAGGGCAGTCAGGTGGTCGGTCTTGCCCTTGGCCAGAGCGGTCACTGTGGTTGAATCAAGTCCGCCTGAGAGCAGGCTGACTCCGTAGCTGGGCACTGTGTTAATTCTCCCCGTGATATTCGGCGAATTGGTTCACCGATTCCCAAAGCCGGACTTTGGCGGGAGCCACGCCGCAGAGCTCAACCGTCTTTTCGTACAGTGCCCGGCTCATAACCTCGCACGAGGGGTTCTCGTCCTGGAATTTGTATAACCGAACCAATTTAGCGCCGCTTAACCCCTCGATCAATTCGCTGTCCCGGCTGTTAAGCAGGAAGGCGTGGTCCCAGTTCTCGTCTACCCAGGTCTTGATGCGGTCTTTCAGGTCAGTGAAGTCGTAGACCAGTCCCAATTCGTTCAGGGACTGGGACTCGATAAAGACCTCCGCGCGGTAGGTGTGGCCGTGGGGGTAGGCGCACTTGCCGTTGTAGTCCAAGAGGCGGTGCCCACTGTCGAAGGTGAACTCGATTCTGATCTGGTACATGGGAGAACCGTGGAGGCGGCGGGCGTACCCGTGTGCCTACTTGCCGCCTTCGTCGCGGCTGTGTTCGACGCTTACTGTGGTGTGCAAACCGCCCCGGACCTTGTAGTCCAGGGTGATCTTCATAGACCTAGGCTGGCAGACCGCCACCAGGTCGTTGAGAATACGATTGACGGCATGCTCCTGTACGATGCCCACGTCTCGGTAGGAAAGAAGATAGTACTTCAGGGACTTCAGTTCGATGCACGAATCGCTGGGCACGTAGGAGATGGTCAGCACGCCGTAATCGGGGAGGCCGGTCCAAGGGCAGACCGCGGTGAATTCGTCGGTGTCGATCTCAACCTGCGACTGCTGATCTGGGTATTCGTACTGAAATGTGAGCAGGCACGATGGGTCGATGGCCTCCTCGCCTTGGGAGGGCAATTCCTGGTCAAGGCCCTCGTACTGTTCCTTCAGTTCCTGGATGGTCGCCATGCGTGCCTCCGTGCTGGTCTGAGCCGGGATGCGGTAATGCTTTGCCCATAATGATAGGTGAGCGGGTTGGAGGGTGTCAAAGCGTCTTGCACGGCCTGATGCCTGACGCTAAGATACGGATAGCTCCCAACAACATAGGATGCTCAGCCATGACCCAGGTAACCAACACCGCAAGCACACTGGAACAACTGGACGCTCTATCCATCGACCAGGCCCAATCCCTGTCCTTCAAGGAACGGGACGGGTTGTTGGACCTGATCATCGCCGACGGCCGCCACGAGGCCACCGATTCTGTTTCGTTCCGCACCGGCATGTACACCGATTACTTCGATGAAGATATGACCAGGATGCTCAAAGTAAGGGCGATCAAGGTCTACGTCCGTGGCACCACATCTTCGAATTTCGATGGGGAAGTTGTGGGCGACAATTTCATGGACCAGTACCGCGCCTGCTTCCGCCACGTTCAAACTACGCTAACGGCCGCCCGCACCAGTTACAGCCGAGTGGTCAACATGGTCATCTTCCTGACGAACATGGACAACTGGGAGAAGTTCAACGAAGTCTTCCGGGAGTTTGTGCCCCACCCGCCTTGCCGGGCGGTGATTGGCACCACCGGCCTGGCCAGTAGCCCGCTGGTCATCGAGATCGTTGACTGCTTCGCCTACCGAGTGGCTGACTAAGAATAAAAGTCCAGATGGAGGAGTAAATGGCTAACCTGACACTGGCGTACAAAACAAGGGCATACAGCACCGGCACTCTTGGCCGGGCCATATGTAATGCCCGTACCCATCACTTCGTTGCCGACGACGCCGGCGGCGAGGAGTTGGGCGCCGGGGAGTTCTTCTTCTCGGGGATCGGCGCCTGCGCCGTGAACATGGTGGAGCGACTAGCCGATAAGGACGACATCGGACTGGAGTGGATGGATGTCAGCGTGGAGTCCTACCGTGACTCGGACATCGACCACGGCGACCTAACGCTTTACGATGCCATCCGAATCAAGTTCGAGATGTGGGGTGTTGACGACGAAGACGCCCACAACCTGGTCGAAACCTGGAAGAAGCGTTGACCCCTCTATGGTTCGGTCGCCGTGGCGACCTCTGACACGACCGTGGAGTTGGTCTCCCATTCTGAGAACCACCGGTAGGGAACCACCAGTAACGACACTAGGCACGGCATATTTAAGAGATTAACGGCTGAGGAACCTTAGCCAGGGACGATATATGCGCATTTGCTCTTTCTTGCCCAGCGCGACCGAAATGGTCTTTGACCTGGGTCTCAAGGACCAACTCTACGGCGTAACCCACGAGTGCGACTATCCTCCGGAGGCGCGGGACAAACCCCATGTGGTCCACAGCGTCTTCGAGGGTCAAGAACCCACCAGCGGCGAGATCAGTAGGGTGATTGCCGAGCGTTTGAAAGAAGGACTCGGCATCTACGAGATCGATGCTGAATTGCTGAAAGCGGCCGAACCGGACCTGCTCATAACTCAAGCCATCTGCGAAGTTTGAGCCATATCGTCTCGGCAGGTTGCCGAGGTAAGCGTGGGGCTAGCCAAAGAGCCTGAGATTCTGTCCCTCGACCCGCTACACATCGGCGACGTGGTTGAAGACCTCAACCGGGTCGGCCGGGCGACCGGGACGGAGGCTAAGGCGTTGGAGATCACCGCCGGACTCACCGCGCGCATCGAGGCTGTTGCCGAGCGTGCCAAGGACGCCGACAATCACCCCAGCGTGCTACACGTCGAGTGGGCCGACCCGGTGATGTGCGGCGGCCATTGGGTCCCGGAGATGACGGAACTGGCCGGCGGGGCCAACAGTTTCGGGGACAAAGACACCGGAACTTTGAAGCTGGACTGGGATGAAGTAGTGGCCAGCCAGCCGGAGATCATCATAATGATGCCCTGCGGCTTCGACGTGAAGCGGGCGCTGGAAGACATGCCTACCATGACGGCGAAACCGGGTTGGGAAACGCTGCCCGCGGTGAAGAATAACCGGGTTTACGTGGTGGATGCGGGCGCCTACACCAGCCGGTCAGGACCCCGCCTGGTCACGGGTCTGGAGATAATGGCGGAGATGATCCATCCAGAGCTGTTCTCGGGCCTGATACCCGAGTCTGGGGCGCTGCGTCTCTTCGGAGATCTGACTAAGACTTCTTAAAGAGTCCTAGTTCAACCTAGGCCCCTGGAATGGGTTCTGTTTGACGACGCGGTCTCGCAGTTCCTCGTTGCCCTGCTTCAGCAATGGGATCAGGTCCGCCAGGCGTGTTGCGGCTGTCTCTGTGACCAAAAGACTTTGCCTTAGGTGCGGTTCCAATTCCAGGTTGGTGGCGATGGCATATGAAAGCTGGATGGGGTCTTCTGGGATGTCTACCCGTGACGTATAACCCCCGGTGAGCGCCGTTAGGTTCCGTACCAGGGCCACATACTCCTCATTGATCTGAGGCACCAACTCGGCACAGCCTTCGCCTTCCAGATCAGGCAGGAACCGGACGCGTCCTACCAGATAAGGCACCCGCTGGATGATCTCTTCGATCTCGAACCGCTGCTGACCCTTGGTCATGATGTTCAATCGGCCCTGGTCCAAAATCTCGGACCGCAAGATTTTGGTTGAGGTACCGATGCGTTCTGGGTCGGCCGGAGCGCCGACTTCTAGTCCCTCTTTGATCAACACCACGCCAAAGGGAGCATCCTGGTCCATGCACTCCCCAATCATGTCCTTGTAGCGCTCTTCGAATATGTGAAGAGGCAGGTCCATGCCGGGGAAGAGGACCAGGTTCAACGGGAAGAGTGGCAGTCTGGTGAGTCCGTCTGGAGACTCTTCGTGCGGCTGAGCCATAACACCCGGAGTATATTCCCCGGCCCACCGGCAGTACAAGGACGCAGGGGGATGAAGAAAGACCGCTAACGGCGGTTCTTTGCCCGGCGGACCCGGAAGCTTGTTGGCCCTTTCTGATGCCTCGCCCACCGCAAGTAATCGGAGAACTCAGGATTGGCCCGCAGGGCTTCGATGGAATTCAATTCTCTGGCCAGAGTCGTTTCGGAAAACATGGCGTGGAGCTGCCGGTGACAGGTGGGGCAGAGCTTGACCTGGGGTCCGAGCCTTCCGCCCCGGGAGCGGGGAACCAGGTGGTGTGAGGTGAACCGTAGAGACTCGCGCTTGCAGAGTCCGCAGACCGGCGTCACTTCGACGGGACTGGCCGGCGTGACTTCGACCGCGGCGCGGCGCGCCAATTCGCTAACCCTTCTCTGGCACTTCCAGGAAGCGCCATCCCGGAAGGTCAACCTGCCATTCGTCGTCTTCCCACAGCATGGGCAAGATCAGACCGTTCATGGCCCGGCCGTGTTCCACCTCGGTGGTGTCGTCTTGCATGCCAAAGGGAAGAAACGCGAAGGCGTGCATGTCGTCCAGATAACTGGTGGGAGAGATACCCAGGTCCGTCAGGTCTTCCAATGGCCACAGGCTTAAGACCGTACTCCGGAAGTCGTCCAGCATGGCGGCGCGCAGGGGATGGTCCGAGTTGTAACCGGCGCGGTAGGCGTCTTGCATGTTGACCCGGTTCTTGGTGGCCCACACACCCATCCGCATGCCGCGGGTCTCCTTGGACAGCATGGACCAGGCCAGGTCCATCTCTCCGTCTCTAACAGCTTCGGCGAAGACACCCGCCCTGTTGCCGCATTCGTCGGGGAAGGGGCTTCTTTTGTCACCAGGTATCCGCATCGATAGTCCGTTTGGGTGTCAGTTTGCGGGCTGGGATCACCAGCCGATGGCGTAGCCATCCCTTCTTGGGTCAGCGGCGCCGTGGAGTGCGCCGGATTCGGAGTCAACTTGAATCATCATCTCGCTGCCCTGGGCGCCCCAATCTGGCATCATGTTCAGTTGATGCCCCCGGCTTTCCAGCGCCTGGCGGACGTCCAACCCGAACCGGGACTCCATGTGCAAGAGATTATCACAGGTGTGGGGCACGTTGGACTCGGTGGGGCTGTGCGAATTCCGCCATCGAGGGGCTTCCACCGCCTCAGACACCGTCATACCGAAGTCGATCAGATGGGTGATCACCTGCATGTTCGTCTGCACCTGGGTGTCGGCGCCCGGCGTGCCGCAGACCAGCATCAGGCTGCCGGTGCCCGCGGGCTTTCCCATCGAAGCGGGACCGTCGCCGTTGAATACCATCACCGGGTTCATGGTGTGGCGCACCCGTTTGCCGGGCTGGAGGCAGTCCACATGGTCCGGGTCCAGATGCCAGTAGGTCATCCGGTTGTTCAGCAGGATTCCCGTGTCTCCGGCGACTAGGCTGGAGCCCAACGAACTCTGGATGCTTTGGAGCTGGCAAACCGAGTTGCCCCACCGGTCCACGATCACGAAACAGGTGGTGTCTTCTTCCTGCACGGAGCCGGCAGTCACCCTCCCCGCGCCACCGGAGCTGCCCTGGAACACCCAAGGGTCTCCGTGGGTTGGGTCGGCTGCCCGGTCCGGGTCGATGAGCTTGGCACGCTCTTTGGCATATTCCTTGGAGATCAGGCCCAGGGTGGGGACGTCCGTATGGTCCGGGTCGGCCATGTATGCCTCCCGGTCGATGAAGGCCAGTTTCTTGGCCTCCACCATCATGTGGATGCTCTCGGCGGTGCTGCAGCCCATCGATCGGAGGTCGAACTGCTCCACCATGTTCAGTTCTTGGAGGAGGATATGGCCGCTGGAGTTGGGTGGGGCTTCATACACCGAGTAGCCCTTGTAGGTGGTGGATATGGGTTCCTCCCACCGCGAGCGGCAATCGGCCAGGTCTTTCATGGATAGGAGACCGCCCTGCTCCTGGCAGAACTTGACCATCGCTTCGGCGATCGGTCCCTGGTAGAAAGCGTCCCGGCCGCCTTCAGCGATGGCTTGAAACGTCTTGGCTAGGTCTTTCTGGTAAAGCACTACCCCTGGCTTCGGGGGCTTGCCGCCGGGGGCGAAGATGGCCTGGGAAGTGGGGAACTCTTGCAAGAGGGAATCGGCGGCGATGACCTGAGACAGCACGTGGGACACTGGGAAACCGTTGTCGGCCAAGTCGATGGCGGCGGCGAACAGCTCGGATAATTTCAAAGTCGCGTACTTATCATGAGCTGCGAGCCAGCCGTCTAGGAGTCCCGGCACCGAAACTGAACGAATCCCCTTCTGGGGAATGCCTTCCGCCTGATAACGTGCTAGGTCTGTGGCGTAAGGTGCGGCCCCGGTGGCATTGCAGATGTCGATCTTATTCTGGGCCTTGTTGTAGATCATGATGTAGCCGTCGCCACCGATACCCGACATGTTCGGTTCCACCACGTTCAGAGCCGCGGCGGTGCCGATGGCGGCGTCCACGGCGTTCCCGCCTTTCTGTAGGATGGCCATCCCGGCCTGGGCGGCCAGCGGCTGCCCGGCGCAGACCATCCCGTTCCGTCCCATAACCACGGGCCGGTTCGACTCAAACTTAACGCCATGAGGTGACTGCACCATGTTTATCTCCTACAGCAGTTCCTTCTCCCGTACACGGGAGAGGGTTAGGGTGAGGCTTTCGCTTCTTTATCTACCGAATTCAATGCTAGAAGGATAGATTCCTTCACCCCGTCCATCTCATTTAAAACCTGATTGTTCCAAAAGCGAATGACGGTATAACCAAGCACATTCAGGTAACCCGTGCGAGTCTCATCGTATCCATCTGATTCCAAATGCTGCCCGCCGTCCAACTCTACCACCAGACGGCTCTCGAGGCACACAAAATCCACCATGAAGTTGCTGATCGGGTGTTGGCGCTTAAACCGGTATCCGCTTAGCTGACGGCTTCGCAATTCTTGCCAAAGAACTGCTTCGGCATCGGTTGAGTCTTTTCGTAACTGGCGAGCGCGAGTGATTTTGAGGCTACGTGGCTTCATTTAGGATACTAGTTTACGAAATCCCTTTCGGACGGCAAGGTATTGTTGTCATCGATGTAGAAGTTCTTAATCAAACAAAAAAATGGGCCTCGATCATTCGAGGCCCATTTAATTTCACTAGATTGTCCTAGTAGTGGTTTAGTGACCGCCGCATCCGCCGCCGCCACATCCGCATCCACCACCACCACCACCGTCACCACCGCTGCCGCATGCGCAGCCACTGCCGCAGCCGCCGCCGGCGCTGGCGAACATGGGGTTGTTGATCACGAACCCAACCTGTCCACCCAGGTTCTCGACGTAGTCGATGGTCGCCTCTTCCAAGAAGGGCGCACTGTCCGAGTCCATGAGGAAATTTACTCCTTCCATGGACATGACGGTGTCGTCGGCCTGGGATTCGTTTTCCATGGTCAGCATATATTGAAGGCCGCCTGCCTCGGCAGGTATCGCGACTACCCTCAGCGACCCGTTAGTTTCACCCTGTTCTTCCATGACTTCCTTGAGTTTCTCGATGGCGAGGGTCGTAACTTCCATTGCCTGTTCTCCTTGGGAGACTGTCTCGGGAAGATTTTTCAGCGGTAACCACCGCAAAAATGTATGAATCAAAAATATCACAAACTGAAATGCCCAGTCAACGTCAGGGGATACCTGGCCCGGCCACTGTGTTCGGGTGTTCACAGTCCGGGTTTCGCTATCCGGAGAAGGACATACCTCGTCAATGTCAGCTCCGCGTTGACACCCTGGAAAGCGCGTTTCTACACTCAATTTCAGCGTGAGATAACGGCCAACAGCAAGGCGAGGCCCCAGTATTAGCCAGACAACAAAATACCCGGAATCAGCCTGAGGGACAGACCCACCATGGTCTGTCCCTTTTCTGGTTGTAAGGACAACGGGAACACCCACGAAACTCAAATGCGGTCAAGGAGTGATGATGCCGACTAGCACCCAGGAATCCGGGCGGGAACGCCGCCTTCTTTTGGAATCGTTGCAAGCTTTCAGCCGTGGCGACGGCGATGCGCCGTTGGTCACCAAATGGACCGCCGCATCTAAATCCGGAGTGATCCTTGATTCAGAGTGCCCGTTGAATGATCTGCACATCAAGGCTCCTTCAGATGAAACGCAAGACCAGGCGATAACCTTCGTCCTCTCTACAGATGATGTCGACCGGCACGGCGATGTCATCTCCGCCGACGGCTGGGTGTTGGACGCCTACGAGGAGAACCCGGTCTTACTCTGGGCCCACGACTACCGGCATCCAGCCATCGGCCGGGCCGCCAAGATGTGGACGGAGCCCCACCGGCTGTTGGCCAACATGGAATTCGCACCCACGGAATTCGCCCAGGAGATCGCATCTTTGTACCGCTCAGGATTCCAATGGGGAGTGTCCGTGGGATTCAAGCCCCTGCGCTACGAGGAAAGAAGGGACGAAAAAACCGGGGCTTTCCTGGGACTCCGGTTCCTGGAGCAGGAATTGTTGGAGGTCAGTGCCGTTCCGGTCCCGGCCAACCGTAGCGCACTACGCCGTTCGGACGGGCCCGATCTTCATTCATTGAGCGCCCTGTGGCCGGTGCTGGAGTCCCAGGTAGACGATCTGGCCAGGGTCGCCGGAGACATCTCTGAAACAGTGGCCGAACTGGAAAACAACGCCAAGGGAATGAAGATTCCTGACCGGTCCGCGGACCTGGCGGCTGATCACGTCTCGGAAATCATATCGGCCCTACGTTCCGGACGGGTTTGACCGTACCCGCCGAAGACTCTTCGCCCCAGCAGCGTTCACCGCCGACATACGGCGACGAATCTGAAAGAAACACTGGCTACTGACCCCGCCTTCTACTAATCGAACCAAGGAGTTGAATATGACTATCGCGGCACAAGATTTGGAACTTATCAAACGAGAGCTGTCTGGGATACGCGAGTTTTACGACGCCCGGATAAACACGGAGATCCCGCCATTGAAAGGGGAGATGGACCGCATCTCGGGCCAGCTTAATAAGGTGCAGCAGCTGTGGCGAGACGGAGAGAAAAGGGCTTTGCTCTCACGCTTCGGCGGCAGCGACCGGCCCAGAGTCGACTTCGGGAAATACGCCGGGCTGGACCACCTGGACATCGCCTGTGCCCGCAGCCTCCTGACCGCTCAGTTGCGTGAGCCGTCGGGGGTTAACCCTCGGATGCTGGAGGACTGGCAGTCCAATCTAAAGGCAGCTATGGACTCGACGACCTCGGGCTCCGGCGACGAATTGTTGGACACCCAGGAGGCCCGCGCACTCTGGGACGACGTTAATCTGGAGACTTCGGTGGCGCCCCTTTTCAACACGGTCCAGATGCCTAGCAACCCATTCCAGATCCCGCTCCAACTGGGCGACGTGAATTGGTACCCCGGAACGGAGAGCGTGTCCACCAAGAGGACCGGCCTGGCCACCGCCCGGCAGACACTTACCGCCTACGAATTGGCGGCCGAAGTCCCCTGGTCCTACGACCTGGACGAAGACTCGGTGATCGCCATGATGGAAGAGCTGCGGCGCAGCCTGATGCGGAACGCCCGTGAGGTCATCGACGATGTGATCTTGAACGGCGACACGACCGTCACCAACAACATCAATGCCGACGGCGCCACGATCGCAAACACCGACGCCGGCAAGGGCCAATGGCTGTTGGGCTTCGACGGACTCTTGCACTTGCCGCTGGTGGACAACACCAGTCAGGCAACCGACCACAACGCCGCAGTCTCTGATGACATGTTCAACGAGGTTCGGTCCAAGCTGGGAAAGTGTGGCGTGCGGCCTTCTGAAACCGTTTACGTCACCGACGTGAATACCTTTATCAGGGCGCTCAGTGTGTCCAACTTCCGCACTCTAGACAAATTCGGGCCCCAGGCAACCCTCCTCACCGGCCAACTAGGCGCGGTGGAAGGCATCCCGGTGATCGTCTCGGAACAGATGGCGCTGGCCGACACCGACGGCAAGGTCACAGACGCCGGGAACGGCACCAACACCGGAAGGCTGCTCATCGTCAACCGCTCCCAGTGGCGTGTCGGATTCAAGCGCGAATTGACTATTGAAACCGTTCGAGATGCCCAGAAGCGGCAGAACATCATGGTCGTTAGCTTCCGGATCGGTCTGCAAGAACGGACCGGCTCCCGGTCAACGGCCACCCACACGGCCCTCCACTACGACATAACCGGCGTCTAGGCGGCGCAGCCGCGTTTAGGGAGGCCATGACTGGGTAAAGCCATAGCCTCCGGACACTCACCAGACAAGATTATTCTAAGTACGGACGCACCACCGTCCGGAAGATAGAGAGGACAAATGACAACGATCAGTCAGAAGGACCCGGTAGCCGAAGCCGTTAAGAATATGATTCCTCCCGACCAGAGCGGCGTCGTTTACGTTGCCAAACGATACATCATAGAAGCTTTGGCCTCAGGCAACACCAACGCATTCGCCTTCGCGGTCCAGAACCCGGAGGCCGTCGATTGCATCGTGACCAACGTGATCGTCGACATCACCATCGCGGGAGGCACGGCGTCTTCAGTCCTGGACGTCGACGTGGCAGCCGACGCCACCAGCACCGGCGACAGCATCATCGACGGCCTTAACCTCACCGCAACCGGCGTGGCCGACCGGCACGATGACGCCGGCACCAACGGAGGGGAAGCCCTCAAATGGGACAAGAACGGCGGCGCCAATGACTACGTGACCGGCAAGATTCTAGCCCAGAACGCCGCCAGCCTGGTGGGAACGGTCATCATCGAGTATGTACCCCTGTCTTAAGGGACCGATGACCGCCAGCACGAGCACAAAATCATAGGAGAAAACACGTTGACCATCTTCAGGCCGCGCGCCCTGATCGCCCGCTTTACCAACCCTCTAACCAGCAACCTCGATGGGATCTCGCCCAAGAATCGGTATCCAAAAAACTGGGCTTTGGTGATTTTGGCCGGTATCTTCGCCATCGCCGGGTTGGAAGGCTACGCACTCAGTCTGGGCATAGACGGCACGGCCCTCAGAGCAGCTCTAACTTTCATCGGCATCCTGGGCGGCGCCGGGTTCGGCCGGGTCTTAAAGTGACCTCGCGACGCTCCGCACCCATCCGCCGCCGGCCCTACGTGGCACTGGTCCGGGCCCATGACTCGAATACGTCAAATACACGGAACACCTTGGTCACCCCCTCCAGTGGGCGGCGGATCCGAGTCCTACGCGTCCGGGTGATCCAGGAGCAGACCGATGGCCGGCGCCTGTGGGAGCTATACCTGGGCACCGGAGCGGATATCACCACTGACCCGGCTAAGGCGATCGACATCTTGGATATACCGAACGACGGCGAAGCCGCCACTCGGACCTTTCTGCGGGACGAGGGCCCACGGGGCGAGCGGGACGAGGTCCTCAGCGGCCGTTGGCTGGGGACACCGCCGACAACGGTGCATAAGATCATCGTTGAATACACCGAGGAGTCTTAACGCTTGGCCAGACGCCGAACCCGCTCAAGACTCCGGCAGCGGCCGATTCGCCTTTCGATCAGGGTGGTCGATTCAAGCACCAACACGGCACAGCAAACCATCTTGACGCCCCGGCCGGGGCGGTGGATACGTTTCATCCGGAACAAACTCCTGCAGGACTCTTCGGAAGGGCGCTTCCTGTGGGAACTTTACTTCGGAGACGCACCGAATATGATCACGGGTCCAAACAAGGGCGTGGACATATTGGCGGTCCCAGACTCCGGCGCTACGGCAACCCGTGTCTTTCGGCGGGGTCAGGGGCCGCGGGGCCAACGGAATGAAGTCCTGAGTGGCCGGTGGCGGGGATTCGCTCCAAGCAGTCCCCACAATATAATCATCGAGTACATCGAAGAGCGATAAAAAGGACTATGGATCCGGGTTGCCTCTGCGGCTCAGCAAGAGGGACTAGTTTAGAAATCGATTCGGGAGGCAGAACATGGGCCGGGAAGCATACCGCTCACTCTACGGCGACCTGACTAAACTGAAGAACGATAGCCTGCTCAAAGACCCCGCCGGCGGCGCCGGTGACGATGATGAGTTGTTCCAATTGTTATTGTCCGTTTCTAACTGGGTGGACAACTATTGCAACCGCCACTTCTACCCCCGCGCAGATACTTTGGTCTTTGACGGCAGGGGCACGGTCCAGTTGCTGGTGCCTGACATTATCTCGATAACCACCTTGAAAGAAGACAGCAACGGCGACCTCACTTTCAACGAGACATGGGCCGCCAGCGATTACTGGTTTCAGCCCAACAACGCCGCCCCCACCCAGCATTGGGGCGGTCCCTACACCGCACTGAAAGCCCGTTCCCAAGGAAATAAGGCTGATGGTTTCGTAACCGGTGAACAGAACTTCCAGGTGATCGGTGTCTGGGGGTACAGTCAGTATTCCGAAGACAGCGGCACCGACCTTAACGACGCTTCTATGAACACCACCAAGAACACGGTGGCGGTGGATGACGGTACGCAGTTTGAGATCGGCCAAACGGCCCTGATCGGCACGGAACAGATGCTGATAACCGGGATTTCGGGCAACGACCTCACCGTGACTCGGGGCTTGAATGGTTCAACCGCCGCGGCCCACGCCGACAACTCAGATATCGATATTCTGCGCTGGCCGGCCTCGGTTGAAAGGGCCGCGATGATTCAAACAGCAAGGATCTGGACCAGGTCAGCCGACTTTGAGCCCTTCTTCGTAGACTCCGACATTGACACCGATGTACGCATCCTCCTGGAACCGTACCGCAAAACCGCCGCATAGCGACTCCCTATATCCATTTTGATGAAAGCCGTAAGAGAATCGCCGGCTCCGGGCCATAGCTGTTTGTCTTGCTGGGACCAAGCGATCAACACTGGCTTCATGCCTTGTGCCCGTAGCTTGGATTTGTACCTGATGAATTTGGCGAATCGGCTTGACTTGCGACCTATTGTGGGCTAAACTGGCGCGAATCTTCGGCAAAAATATATAGTATTCTGTTTTACGATTTAGGGATGCTGAGTGCAAATCCAGCATTATTTGATAGTACGCCCAAGTCCCAAACGGAGGATGAACGGCGGACTTTTCTCTCGGAAAATTCATAGTCTTACGGATGGAAATGGAGGAGGCTACATGTCGAGGCACAGGTTACTTAACTTTAGGACCCTACTTCCAATAGTGACGGCGCTCTTATTGGTTATCGCTGT
>Ga0066382_10000390_pt1 | contig 15094 bp, 12 predicted proteins | sample Knorr_S23_td_NAD_FD_71218 | JGI IMG/M metagenome (GOLD analysis project Ga0066382, IMG submission 71218) | Marine microbial communities from Southern Atlantic Ocean transect - Knorr_S23_td_NADW_ad_2500m_LV_B | ecosystem: Environmental > Aquatic > Marine > Oceanic | place: Southern Atlantic... | reverse complement strand
GCGCCTCTGGGAGGCCATGGACCTGTGTCTGGAGTGCAAGGGCTGCAAGTCCGAGTGCGAGTCCGGCGTGGACATGGCCAAGTTGAAGTACGAGTTCTTGGACCAGTACCACAAGGCCAACGGCATACCGCTGCGGAACCGGGTTTTCGGCCACATCAGCCGGCTCAGCGCTTGGGGCAGTAGGACCGCGCCCCTATCCAACCTGATGACGGGGAGCCCCATCGGCAAGCTGATGTCTCAGATGGTCCTGGGGATCCACCCAAAGCGGAAGCCGCCCAAATTTGTCCGGCAGACTTTTGCGAAGTGGTTCAAGGGGCACACGAGACGAAATTCCGATGTGTCCACCTCCACGGCAGATGGAGGTACCACGACGACACTTGTCGGTAGGCATACCGTCGTTCTGTTGAACGATACTTATATGAATTACAACTACCCGGAGATCGGGAAAGCGGCGGTTGCATTGTTGGAGGCTGCGGGGTTGAAGGTGGTCTTGTCGGACACCAAATGTTGCGGCCGGCCGATGATCTCCAAGGGGATGCTGGACGACGCCACAGCCAACGCGGTGTCCAACATCGACCAGCTATACGCCTACGCCGAGCAGGGCATTCCGGTCATCGGCTGTGAGCCAAGCTGCTTGCTGACTTTCAAGGACGAGTACCCTCAGTTAGTGCGGGACGAGCGGGCCAAGATAGTAGCCGATAACTCGTACATGATCGACGAATACTTGATGAAGCTCCATGAAGACGGCGAATTGGAATTGGACTTTGGCAAGCTGGAGAAGAAGGTGCTGTTCCAGGCCCATTGCCATCAGAAGGCCGAGATGGGAACAGCTACGTCCTTGGCGGCCCTGCGGCTGGCTCCGGGCTACCAGGTGGAGCTGATCAACTCAGGCTGCTGCGGCATGGCCGGTTCATTCGGCTTCGAGAAAGAGCATTACGATCTGTCCATGAAGATCGGCGAAGAGGCCCTATTCCCAGCCATCAGGGCAAAGGACGCGGACTGGGAGGTGGCGGTGATGGGCGTTTCCTGCCGCCAACAGGTGGAAGACGGCACCGGCCGAAAGGCGCGGCATCTGGTGGAGGTGCTGGCGGACGCGCTGGAATAGTCTTGCCAGGAACATTGGTTTTCAGTAAGAAAACGAAAATCCCCCTCGCGGTCCCCCTTTTCAAAGGGGGAGGGTTGGGGGATTTTCGTTATCTCAGATTAACTACTCTTTGCACCAAACAGCCAGTTTAGTCGTCGCTACCCATTGACGGCTCGGAGCTTCGGGCGCCCTCAATGCTGATATTCGGAAGCCATTCCAGCCACTTGGGGAAGTACCAGTTCTTGTCGCCCAGCAGTTCCATGCTGGCGGGGACCAGAACCATGCGGACGATGGTGGCGTCTAGGATCACCGCAACCGCCAAGCCAAAGCCCATCTGTTGGAACATGGAGAGCGGCCCGAGGCAAAGCCTCCGAAGACGGCAACCATGATCAGCGCAGCGCCGGTGATGATCGAAGCTGTCGATTTCAGGCCGTACATCACGGATTCGGAGTTGTCGCCCGTCTGGTCATACCGCTCCTTGATCCGGCTGAGTAAGAAGACGTGGTAGTCCATAGAAAGTCCAAAGAGGATGGCGAAGAGGAACAGGGGGATCCACGACTCGATAACCGGGACCTCCTGGAAGCCGAACAGCTTGCTCCCAACGCCTTTCTGGAAGACCAGCACCACCATCCCGTAGGCGGCGCCGACCCAAATAACCACCAATCCAACCCCAACGGAGAATCCAGCCACCAAGAAGACAAAGTAGGCGATGCCCAGGGGCAGACCCAAAAACAGAAACAGGATGTTGAGGTAGCTCTGCGGCTCCGCAAAGACTCCGAAGAAACGCCCAATCATGGAACCACTCAATACTTGGCCTCGAAATTGATGCCGGGAGTACACCGCGCCCGAAAAAACGCGGTTTTACCGCCCGCCTAGCACTGCCCCATCTGCATCAGGCGGCCTTCGCGCCAACCTACTTGACCGGCCCGGACGGTTAGGAAGGTGTCCAGACGGACCTTGCCTTCCTGCACGCCACCGGCCGCGTCGATCCACTTGAAAGCGCCTTCCCTCATGTCGAACACGGCGGCGTCTCCGCTCATTCCGGGGGCCAGGGAGCCGATGGTATCACCCAGACCAAGAACTCCCGCTGGGGTACTGGTGCTGGCGGCGATGGCGTCATGCAGAGACATGCCCATGGCGTGGAACTTGCTGACCAGGTCGTTCATCTTATAGACAGTCCGGTCCGGCGGCGGGTTGTGGATGTCGGTGCTGATGGTGTTGGGGAACATTCCCTGCTGCATGGCTGCCTGGGCCACTCCGACATCGCAGTGGACCCCGGCGTGGGCCACGTCCATGATCACGCCCCGGTCGACAGCCTCGCGGACTTCCGGCCGTATCTTGAGGTTCCGGTCCAGAATGTTCTCCGGCAGGCCGTTGAAGGCGTGGGTGCTAATGTCGCCAGGACCCAGGAATCCCAGGATATCGGGCAGTGCGATGGGCGTGCCGCTGACATGGACCATCAATCTGGTCTTTGCCTGGTCAGCCACTGCCCGCGCGGCCCGCATGGCTTCGTGGGCGTTCCAGGCGGCCACCGCGTTGAAATGCATCCGCACTTTAACGCCGAAGCAGAAACCGGGGTTGTTCTTGATGGCGTCGGCGGTCTGGTCGACATCGATCATCCGCATGTCGTGGAGTCCACCCAATAGCAGCCGGTTGTTGGCCAAGCCGACACCGCTCACGTGCAAAAAAGCCAACAGGCGGGTCCGGTGGGCGGGGAACACGTAATCGCGCATGGCTTCGTAGTTGATGAATCCCGCGCTCCCGGCGTCGATGCCGGTTGTCGTGCCAGAAGAGAGGCAGATCTCGTCGGGGTGGACGGATGTTGGGTTGCCGCCGTGGTAAAAGTGTCCGTGCAGGTCGATCAGACCCGGTGTGATCAATTTGCCGGTGACATCCACCGAATTAGCCGCTTTGGCCGCGTCGATTCGCTCGGAGACCTCGGCCACCAGGCCGTCTTTGAAGGCTATGTCCCGGCGTCCGTCGATGCCCTGGGCCGGGTCCAGTATGTTTCCTCCGGTGAGCAGCAGGTCATAGGCAGGTGCGGTGGTCATTGGCTTCTCTCTGGTCTGATTTTATCGAAAGACTATTCGGGAGCGCCGTCGGTCTCGCCAGCGTTTTCGATCTCCCAGCCGAGCTCTACATTGGGTTGCGGGGCCTCTTGGTATTCGATCCTTCTGAGCCGCGGGTAGACCTGGACCTTTGGGCTTTCCAAGTCCTGGTCCGTAATCTCGTCTGACTCTTCCAGTTGGTGGATACCCCATTTTTCTATGGCTTCGTCCATCATCTTCTGGACGATCTGGGGCGACCGGCCTTCCAGGCGGCCCAGGTGGTAGGCAAGGGTCACGGCCAGTTGGTTCTGGGTGATCTGCTCGAAGGCGTCATCGGCTTTCAGGTCCCGGGGCATGCCGCCGGACTGTTCCAAGAAGTCGTCCAGCACCTGGCCCATGATATCGGTCAGGCCGCCGAGCTCGATCTCGTGCATGTAGCCGGTCAAGGTATCGGTCAATTCGACGACGCCCTCATCGGGCAGCACGCCGTAGGTCTCTTCGGGGATATGTTCGTGGGTGTGTTCGGTGGCCATTATCAGGCGTCTCCCAGTCTGGGATGGGCGTTTGTCAGTTTATCACGCTGGGAACATCAATAGCCCGTCGCAGCGGTCGTCAACAGGCCAACAACCGGACCGATGATCCCCCACAGGATGCCCAGGCCCAGGGCAAAATCGAGCATTATGATGGCCACCAATATACCGGGGCCGTTGCGCTGGAACTTGGCGTAAGCAGCGGATTGTTCACTGGGCACGAAACCGGCCAACACTCGCGAGCCGTCCAACGGGGCCAAGGGCAGCAGGTTGAATACCCCCAGCAGAAGATTGAAAAAGATCACCACCACCAGAACGTCGGCGATGCCTTCGCTGAGGCCGCCGGTCATCACATGGGCTACTCGGTCCAGGGAAAGGGAAGCCGGGACGAGTACCCCCGTCTTGAACGGAATGGCCAACAGGAAGGCGAAGACCAGGTTGGAGAGCGGACCGGCGACCGCCACCAGCGCAGTGCCGGCCTGGCCATGGGATAGTTGCCGCGGGTCCACCGGGACGGGTTTGCCCCAACCGAAACCGGCGAGAAACATCATGATCGTGCCGCCCGGGTCCAGGTGCCGCATGGGATTGAGACTCAGGCGGCCCAGGCGGCGGGCTGTGTTGTCGCCCAGACTGTTGGCCACCAGGGCGTGGCTGAATTCGTGGATGGTGACGGCGGTGACCAGGGCGAAGACAATCAGCACCGTCAGGCGGAAAAAGCCCGACGGGTCGTCCGCCAGCAGGTCAAAAGACCCTAGAAGCATGAACTAGGCCGGCGCCCTAAGCTGAATCATGAGTCCGGTTACTCTTCGTCGTCGTCCTCATCGGGCTCGGGAGCGGCCTCTTCCCTCTGGGAGGAATAGGCTATGCCGGGCAGGATGGCGTTGGACCGGCCGGACTTCTCTGAGCTCGCCTTGGGCATGTCCATCAGGCTCTTTTTCAGCGACTCCAAGACCTCTTTGCCGGCGGACACGTCCAGCACCAAGGCGTCGATACCGGCGGTGCGCAGGACTTTCAGGTCGTCGGCGCTGGGGGGCTCGGTGATCTCGGCCAGGAGATACTTGTTCAAGCGCCCGCTGATCCTAGCCACCGTGGCCAGGTCGTCCAAGGTCCACGAAGATGAGGCGCCGGACATGGGGAACAGCACTGCGTCGATGGGCAGAGCGTTGATATCCCGCAATTCTTCGATGCCGGTGTCCGGTTCGATGCACAACACAGTGGCGGACTCTTCTGACGAAACCGCGCCCATGGCGGTCCCTTTGAGATGGAAAGCCACCACGCCGCTGCCGTCTTCTTCGTAGGCCTTGGCGTCGGCTGTGCTCAGGGCATCTGTCCTGACGCCCCAGATCACGCCCGACAGGTCGTCCTTAAGGTCCTTGACCTGGGCTACGCCGCTCAGTCCGGATAATATGATCCCGTCGGGTGAGACTTCGGTTGCGGTTGCGGCGCCCGCTTTGTGGTCTTTGGAGACTTGGATTATCAAAGCCAGTCCAGGGACCTTTGCGGCCCTGGCGGGTCCGAACCCCATGCGGGCCGGAGCCCCTTCATTTATCTCATCCAAACGGTCGGTAAACTTACTCATTTATTCCAGTCCCCGTAGAATAGGCAGCCCAGTCGTAAGACCAGGTAGACAGTGTGATGCATCTCGGATGAGCGGCCCTGGGGCAGAATCCTGCCTTGGTCACGCTCCCGGCTGATTATACTCCATACTCGTTTTATCGGGCAGTCCTAGCCGGATGATATTCTGTATCCTAGAACCCATAAGCCCGATCCCGCATCATACCGGCCGGTAGCCAGCCGGACGTGCCGGTGGCCTTTATCTTAAATCTTGGTGAAAACATGGCAATCGAGAAATTGGACCTGATCAAGAACCCGGAGACCGCGCCCTTCTCGAAACTGAAGTATCTCAAATGGAGACCGGAAGATGAAGTAACCGAGTTCTTCAACCGCCTGTTCCATCTGAACGTGGCCGCCCGCGAGACCGGGGACTGGTCCGAAGTGGACCGTTTCCTGGAGGAGCAGGGGGATTTGATCGCCGCTAAGGTCGCCGTTCCAATGGCCTTCGACGACACGCCTTGGTCGCCTTTCAAGAAGCGGCTGTCCGAGTCGAAGGTGGCGGTGATGACCACCGGCGGCGTTTATGTTGAAGGCCAGACGCCCTTCGACACCGACGGCGACTGGAGCTACCGGGAGATTCCCTTGGACACCCCTCTGGACCAGTTGCGGGTCGCCCACACCCACTACGACACCGCCGGCGTCGCCGACGACGTCGATGCCGTGCTGGCCATGCACCGGCTGCTGGAGATGGAGGCCGAGGGCATGATTGGCGAGGCCCTGACACCGACCTATAGCTTCATGGGCTACATCCCCGACCCCTCAGGTCTGATGGAAGTTACGGGACCGGAGGTTGCGGAACGGCTCAAAGAAGACGGGGTAGGCGGCGTGGTCATCGGCACAACTTGACCCATCTGCCATCAGTCCGGCGGACTGATCGCCCGGGCCATCGAAGCAGCCGGTATCCCTACCGTGGTGCTCATGGTCGACCGCACCAGGGCCGAGACAATGTCGGTACCTCGGGGGTTGGTGCTGCGGTTCCCCTTTGGCCGCCCCTTTGGAGCGCCAGGCAACGCAGACCAGCAACGGGTCGTGCTGGAAGACGCATTGACCATGCTGAGCTCGGCTAGAGAGCCCGGAGAGATCCGCACGATGCCCTACCGCTGGCGCCGGGAGGACTACGGCCGCATCTTGGCCGAGCGCCACGGAGGTACGTCCGCAGGCATCTAGGCGTTTGCCAGCCCTATCCGCTCATGGTGAGCCTGTCGAACCACGGGTTGGGGTCGGTGATTTCCACCAGAACCATGACTCTTGAGGCCCTTAGACAGGCTCAAGACGAGCGGTCTTGCTAGCTCCCGTTCCCCTATGGTGAATTCCGACCGTAGGTCGAGAGTGTCGATGCAATCGGACCTGTCGTTGCCGCGTTTCTTCGGCGTACCGTATAATTACGGGCACATCTTATCGTCCGTATCCTAGGGACTGCCGGTGATATTCAAGAGATGCTCTTAGCTATAGACATAGGCAACAGCATGATCAACCTGGGCGTTTTCGACGGCGAACGCCTGATGGCCAACCTGCGTGTTTCAACAGATGCCAGGCGCTCTGCCGACGAGTACGGTCTCACCCTTCGCGACCTGCTGATCTTGAACGGTGTCGATCTGTCAAAGATCACAGATGTCTGTATGTGCAGCGTCGTTCCGCCACTGACCGGAATCTTCGAAGAGCTCATTCAGACCTACTTCAAGGTCATTCCTTTGACCGTCACCGCCGGGGTCAAAACCGGCCTGCAGATCAGCTACGACAACCCTCGGGACGTGGGCGCCGACCGCATCGTCGACGCCGTGGCGGCCATCGAGCTCTACGGCCAGCCGACCATCATCGTGGATTTCGGCACAGCCACGGTTTTTGACGCTGTCTCCAGGGACGGAGTCTACCTGGGCGGCGCGATCTCCCCCGGTATGAACGTGGCGGCGGAAGCGTTGTTCCTGAACACCTCCCAACTACGGAGGGTAGAACTGGTGGCCCCGGCCTCGGCCATCGGCCAGAACACGACGGAAGCGCTGCAGTCGGGACTGGTGCTGGGCTACGCCGGCCTGGTCACCGGCATGGTGGCCCGCTTCAAGAAAGAACTAGGGGAGGACGCCAAGGTCGTGGGCACTGGAGGACTGGCAAACACAATCGCCGATGTGGCCAATGTGTTCGACGCGATCAACCCAGACCTGACTCTGATTGGACTACGATTGATCTACGCCAAGAACCAGCCGCCTCCCAAGGTATTGGACTAACCTCATGGCCGGAGCACTGGCGGATAAGCACGTAGTCTTGGGCGTCACTGGGAGCATCGCCTGCTACAAGGCGTTGGACCTGGCCAGCAAACTGATGCAGGCTGGGGCCTTGGTGGACACCATCATGAGCTATGGGGCCACGCAGTTCGTCACGCCCCTGGCCTTCCGCAGCATCACCCACCGGGCAGTGGTCACCGACTCCTTTGACCCCGACTCCGAATACAGCGTTGAGCATGTGGCCCTAGCCCAACAGGCCGACGTTATAGTCGTGGCCCCCGCCACCGTCCACTGCATCGCCAAGCTGGCGCTGGGGCTGGCCGACGACCCTCTGACCACAACGATAGTCGCCGCAACATGCCCGTTGGTGGTGGCCCCCGCCATGGATGGCAACATGTACGACCACCCAGCCACTCAGGCCAACCTGGCCACGTTGCGGGAACGTGGCGTCGTCATCGCCGGCCCCGGCACGGGAAGGCTGGCATCGGGTCTGACCGGTGTGGGCCGGTTGCTGGAAACGCCTGAACTACTCGGCCATATCTCCTACGCCATCGGCAAGAACGGCGACCTGGCTGGGAAGACGGTCGTGGTCAGCGCCGGGGGCACCATGGAGCCGATAGACCCGGTGCGAGTGATAACCAACCATTCCTCGGGCAAGATGGGTTACGCACTGGCCGAGGCCGCCCGAGACCGAGGGGCCGACGTGGTGCTGGTGACCGCGCCGACCAGCCTGCCCGACCCAGCTTTGGTGAAGGTGGTCCAGGTACGTACCGCGGAACAGATGGGCGAGGCCATCCAAAGTCATCTGAAGAAAGCTGATGCGCTGATCATGGCCGCCGCCGTGGCTGATTACCGTCCGGCCGAGGCCGCCGATCAGAAGATCAAAAAGTCTGAGGACGACCTGAACATCTCTCTGGCCAAGACCACCGACATCTTGAAATCGGTTAAGGGCGACTTCGTTCGGGTGGGGTTCGCCGCCGAGAGCCAAAACCTGGTGGAGAACGCCAAGGCCAAGGTTCGCAGCAAACAACTGGACTTGATCGTGGCCAACGACATCACCGCCGAGGGCAGCGGCTTCGGCTCCGACACAAACAAAGTCACCCTGATCGATCGAGACCTGGCCGTGGAAGAACTACCATTGCTCAACAAGTACGACGTCAGCAACCGGATTCTGGACCGGGTGAAGGGATTGTTCCGCGACTGAGCGCCATCTGGACGTGCTGAGGAAAATTAGGGGCGCCCCAGTAACTCGGGGCGCCCCTACCTACATATGCCACCGTCCTATCTCCAGCTTGAAACGCTAGTCGTTGTCAGCCACCACTGCCGGCACGAGTGCCGGAGTCGGAGGTCCTTCTGTCTCCTGGATGCCGATCCGGTCCCATAACCACTTCAGGGGACGGGGCGCCCACCAGTTGTAGTCGCCCATCAACCTCATTGTGGCCGGCACCAATAGGGCACGCACGATGGTCGCATCCAGCGCGATTGCAATCGCCATGCCTACGCCGAGAGACTTGATAATCACGATGTCCGCAGTGGCGAAAGCCCCGGTAAGTACGATGAACAACAGAGCGGCGCTGGTGATGATCCTTCCAGTGTGTTGCAGACCTTTGGCCACGGCCTGAGCGTTGTCCCCGGTGCGGTCGTGCTCTTCTTTAACCCGGCTCAACAGGAAAACCTCGTAGTCCATGGACAGGCCGAATACGACCCCGAAAAGAAGCATCGGCAGGGCACTGATGAGGAACCCCGATGGCTCGAAATTCAAGGGCCCGCTTAGATTGCCCCACTGGAAGATCCAAACAAGAATTCCGAACGTCGCACCGATGGACAGGGCATTCATTATGACCGCCTTCAGAGGCAAGACAACCGATCCGAACATCAAGAAGAGCACTATGAATGTGACACCAAACACGAATGCCAGGGCCCAGGGAATGTTGTCATATAGACTGCCTTTCGTGTCTACTAGCTGTGCCGTTTCTCCCCCAACCAGAATTTCCAGGCCGTTGGCTGGGGCGATGCCCCTGATAACCTTGACCAAATTCTGGGCCTCATCAGAGTTGCGGTCCAGTCCCGATATGACTGACAACCAGGTAAAGTCGCCGGAGGCAAAACGGGGCGCCAGGGAATCTATCGACTCGGGGGATACGTTCGCCAAGCCGCCGATCCTGCTTACGCCGGGTGTCGCTGCGACGTCTCGTGCCAACTGGTCCAAGGCAAGCAGGTTATCCGGCTGGAGGATATCGCCTCTTGCCTGAACTACCACGTTGATGGGCGTTGATTCGCCGGGGGCGAAGTCGTTTTCCAACTGCTCGGAGGCCCATCGAATCTCGTTTCCGGAAGGTAGTATCGAAGGGTCCGGACTGCCCAGCCTCAGGTCCAGCGCCGGTGACGCGAGGAGCACCAGGAAGGCCACCACAGGAACCATCACGACGATCGGACGCTTCATGACGCCGGTGGAGAGGCGATACCAAAAACCAACGCCCTCTTTGCCGGGGTCTTGGCGCAATACGCTCAGGGCATTCACTTTTGGTCCCAGGATCGCCAGGATAGCGGGGAGCACCGTAAGAGCGCCGATGGCGGCCAATCCAGTGACTAAAGCGCCTCCCAGCCCCATGGACTGGAGAAAATTCATGGGAAAGAAGAGCAGTCCCAGCAGGCTTATGGCTACGGCTAAACCTGAAAATGCGACCGCTTTTCCCGCAGTGGACATAGTGGTTTGCAACGCCTCCGGTACGTCCTTGGTCCGAAGCTCTTTGCGGAAGCGGTCAACGATGAGAAATGCGTAGTCGATGGAGAGGCCCAATCCCAACAAGATGGTGATGTTAAGAGCGAATACCGAAACGTCGGTGACCTCAGTTAGTATCCGTAGGCCCAAGAGGGCGGCGACGACAGATAAAACCCCCATGGCCTGAGGGAGGCTTGCCGCCACCAAGCTTCCCAGGATCAACACCAGAAGAATGGCCACGATCGGAAAGGCAAAGAGCTCAGCCCGCTGCAGGTCTGATTCGGCCTTATCCTGAATCTCTCGAGCGGCCGCGGGTTCGCCGGTTACGTTTATCTCCAGTTCCTCTGAGAATAAGAGGGCGCGCAATCTGGGGAAATCTTCTGAGGCGGCATCTGCATCATGGACCAACCCCACCACGGCGAATGTTTTGGTCCGGTCCTCAGATACGAAGGCCGGGCTTCCAGTAGTATAGAATGTGGCAACTCCGGCCACCGTCGCGTCTTGGGCCAGGGGTTCCAAGGCCTCTTCCACCGCGGTTTGGAATCCGAGATCGTCAACGGTGGTCCCGCCGCCGGAGAAAACAACGAAGAGATTCGACTGACCCTGGCCCAGTTCGTCTTCCAAAAGTTCTTAGGCGATGAAGGATTCGGAATTGATATCTTCGAAGCCACCGGGCTTCAGCCGGTCGATCGCGCCGGTCCCGAACACAACCGCCAATAGGAAAATCACAACGCCGGTGGCGACTATCCATTTTCGGTAGGTGTAGGTGTTTCACCCTAAAGCTGCAAACATTTTCTGCCCCCTTTGGTTCAACCTGCTATAATCAGTTGAACAGTATCTTTAATATATTATCTTAAAGATACTGTACCCCACATGAGATGTTGGCAAGTGGCAAAAGGATTCACATGGCAAAAACAAAGGATTACAAACACTTTTGTGCCGCAGCGCGTTCGCTTGAGGTGATAGGCGAGAAATGGTCGTTGCTGATAGTACGTGACCTTTTGCGCGGTCCCCAAAGGTTTAGCGATCTGCTGCGGTATCTGAACTCGATCACGCCAAAATGGCTCACGGCCCGTTTACGGGACTTGGAAGAAGCCGGCATCGTGAAACGGGACGCGCAGGAAGGCCGACGAGAGGTTTGGTACGAACTGACCGAGGCTGGGCGGGACCTGGAACCGGTTGTGGAATCGTTGGTCGTCTGGGGAATCAAGCACGCCATGCGTCCGCCGCTGCCGGGCGAGAGGGTTCACTCTGACATAATATTGCAAGGCTTAGTGGTTGCCCTGAATCGACGGCTGCTAGCGTGGCCGGATAATCCAGTAACATGGGTCTTTCGCTTCGGAAGCGATGAGGCGCATACACTCCGCTTCGACGGGCAACTTTGGTCCGCCCATCCGGGCGCGGACGATGGAGCGGACGTCGTCATCGAATCGGACCCAGAAAGGTTGGCGAATATCTTAACCGCACCTTCCGACGAGCGAGGCGGTTTACCAGAAGGTCTCACCCTCAAGGGAGACACTCAGAAGGCTACGGAATTCGGAGCCGTGTTTTTGGCGGGTTGACGCCGATGAATGGCCTGCACAACACCACTCCATGGCAATCTTGATTGCCATCAAACCGTCGCCATCACCTTAACCGTCTCCTCTTTCCGGGAAAGGATGGGAGACATTTTTCGTTCTGGTTGCTGCCTACCCCGACACAGTCTCTTTAAAACGCTTGATGGCGTCTATATGCTGGTCCGGGCCTTGGAGGCCGGCCTTCATGGTGTTGACTGAGAGGTGGGTGGCGCCTGCTTCGTCCCAGGCTGCGGCCATCTTTTCCCAGGTGCTCTGGTCGTCGGCGGCGTAGGAGATGCGGCCCTCGATGCCGATGGACTTGGGGTCGCGGCCGGCTTTGGTGGCGTACTCACGCATCTGGGCCAGTTTCTCCTGACCCGCGCTGTCGGGCTGGAACTGGGGGAACCAGCCGTCGGCCATCTTGCCGATGCGCCGGATCACCCGTTCCTCTCCGCCGCCCAGCCAGATGGGGATCGGCCGTTGCACCGGCAGAGGATTGATGCCGGCGTTGGTGACCTTGTGGTACCGGCCTTTGAAGTCCACCGATTCTTGGGTCCACAGCAGGCGCAACAGTTCGATCTGCTCCTCGCTGCGCCGGCCCCGGTTGGAGAAACTCTCACCCAAGGCTTCGTACTCGACCTCGTTCCATCCGATACCGATGCCCAGACGCAGGCGGCCGCCTGTAAGCACATCTACCTCCGCCGCCTGTTTGGCCACCAGGCTGGTCTGGCGCTGCCCCAGGATCAGCACGCCGGTGGTGAACTCGATCTTCTCGGTGATGGCGCCCAGGTAGCCGAACATGACGAATGGCTCGTGGAACATGTCGTTCTTGTTATAAGGCCGGTCCCAGCCTTCCCTTTTTGTGTGGTCGGCGCCCAACACGTGGTCAAAGACCAGGATATGGTCGTAACCCAGGTCCTCGGCGGCCTGGGCGAAGTCCTTAACCGCGGACGGGTCCGCGCCGATCTCAGTCTGTGGGAATATCGCTCCTAATCGCATGCCAGCCTCCCCTAGTGTTTCAGTAATATCATCTTTAAATCTCGCCCAGTATCCGAGTTTGTTCAGCCAGCGTCAACCGCCGGTTGGTTTTCCTTGTCTTGGTCTATAATGCGTGGACTTTCGGGCGCGCACAGCCAGATGGGAGGAAACCGATGAAAAGCATCGAGCTAGATTACTCAAAACGTTGCGGTGAGGAGCCTGAGAAAGGCCACAACCGCTGGCATCCGGATATCCCGCCGGTGATCGAGGTGGACCCCGGCGAAGAAGTGGTGATGCAGACCAGGCATGCCTTTGACGGCCAGATCACGCCTACGACCGTCGCCGACGACCTGCTGGGCACCGATCTGGGCTTGGTCCACCCGCTGACCGGTCCGGTCTTCGTGAAGGGGGCCGAGCCGGGGGACCTGCTGGAGGTGACCATCCAGCACATCGAGCCGGCCCATTGGGGCTTCACCAGTATCCTGCCGGGATTCGGGTTTCTGAGAGACGTTTTTACCGAGCCGTATCTGGTGCATTGGGAGATGAACGACGGGTTCGCCCGGTCGCCGCAATTGCCGGGCGTGGCCATCCCCGAGGCGTCATTCATGGGGACCATCGGCGTCGCCCCGTCCCGCGCTCTGCGGCAGGAGATTTTGCTCCGGGAAGACGAACTGCTTCGCCGGGGCGGCATGGTGGTGGGCCCAACTCCCGAGGGAGCTGTCCCGGCCCAAGAGCCCTTCGCCAGCGAGGGCCTACGGACCATCCCGCCCAGGGAGCACGGCGGAAACATGGACATCAAGCAGCTCACAGCCGGAACGAGGCTGATGCTGCCGGTATTCACTGAGGGCGCTTTGTTCTCGGCAGGAGACGCCCATTATGCCCAGGGCGACTCCGAGTGCTGCGGCACTGCCGTCGAGATGGACTGCACTCTGCATGTGAGTTTTCGGCCCTTGAAGGGGGAGGCCACGCGCCGCGGCATCCGTTTCCCGATCTTCGAGCGGGACGATTACTTCACCAGCCCCGAGATGGCGGCCCCCAGGCGTTTCATCGCCGCCACCGGCATGTGCATCTCCAGCGAAGGCGTCAACCAGTCCGAGGACGGCACTCTGGCAATCCGTAACGCGCTCTTGAACATGATTCAACTGCTGATGGAACGGGGATGGTCCAGGGAGCAGGCCTACTGCATCTGCAGCGTGGCCGTGGACCTAAAGGTCAGCGAGGTAGTGGACATCCCCAACTTCGTGGTGTCCGCCTTCTTGCCTCTGGATATCTTCGAGGACTGACCAAGCCATCGGCTCAGCCAATGATGCGATATACTCACCGGGTCTAGCCACGGATTGGCTTGGCTGTTGAAAAGACAGAAGGGAGGAATCACATGAAATTCGGACTGTTATTTGAGATGCAGCGCCCTTACGAAGGCACTGAGATCGACTGGAACGCCTTGTACCGAGAGACTTTGGACCAGTGCGAACTGGCCGACCAGGTGGGATTCGACAACCTCTGGTTCGTGGAGCACCACTTCTTATTCGGATTCTCCGGGTCGCCCTGTCCAGAGGTCATGTTCGGCGCGCTCAGCCAGCGCACCAAGAACATCCGCATCGGATTCGGTGTGTCCGTCCTGCCCAACCACCATCCCATCCGGGTGGCGGAACGGGTGGCCATGGTTGACCAGCTCACCAACGGCCGGGTGGAATTCGGGACCGGGCGCTCCAACGCCTACGAACAGGTGGGCCAGGGCATCGACCCCCGGGAGACCAGGGAGCGATGGGAAGAAGCGATCGAAATGATCCCTCAGATATGGCAGTCCGAAGAGTTCTCCTGGGAGGGCAAGTTCTGGAACGTTCCGCCACGGCGGGTGCTGCCCAAACCCTTCCAGAAACCCCACCCCCGCATGTATCTAGCTTGCACCCAGACAGATAGCTTCCGGCTGGCTGCTCAGAAGGGAATCGGCGTGCTATCGTCTGCGTCGTACGCCGTGGACATCCTCAAAGAGCATGTGAAAGTCTACCGGGACGCCATCAAGGACGCAGACCCGGTTGGCGCGGAGATCAACGATTACTGGGCCAACAACGTCCATTCCTTCTGCGGCAAGGACGACCAGGCAGCCAAGGAGCTTTGCGCCAAGTCCATGAAGACATTCTTCGGACCGGATAAACCTTACATCCAGGGCCGAATCAACGCCTACGAAGAGCTGTTGGAGTCCTGGGGCGGCGTCCCGGACAATCTGAAGGCGGACTTCGGCCGCTGGCTGCGCCAGTCAGACGATGAACACAAGACTCAGGCGGCGGAGGCCGGGATCTCCCTGGACTCCGGACCCGGCGCTGCCCGGGCCGCCGTGGCTGA
>Ga0066382_10000381_pt1 | contig 15196 bp, 16 predicted proteins | sample Knorr_S23_td_NAD_FD_71218 | JGI IMG/M metagenome (GOLD analysis project Ga0066382, IMG submission 71218) | Marine microbial communities from Southern Atlantic Ocean transect - Knorr_S23_td_NADW_ad_2500m_LV_B | ecosystem: Environmental > Aquatic > Marine > Oceanic | place: Southern Atlantic... | reverse complement strand
GACCAGGACCACGACCACCTCGTGGCCACCATGACAGGTGGCATGGCACCCACCCCGGCATCGTTCACGGGCAGCGACCGCCTGCGCGCCGACGGACGCCCGAGGGGTGACTTCCGCGACGGGCTGCGACGCATCCCCGACGCCCGCAACGCAGCAACGGTGCTGACCACGGCGGCCCTGCCGGCACTCGTGGTGTGGGTGGCGATCTCGATAGCCCATCCCGTGGCCTGGATGGCGGCCGTGCCCGCCATGGCCCTTGCCCAGAACCGGCTGTTCATCCTCCACCACGAGGCCGCCCACAGGCTGCTGTTCTCGAGTCGCAGCGTGAACGACCTCGTAGGCATCACCCTCATCGGCTGGTTGACCTTCGGCACCGGCAGCCACGGCTACCGCCTCGGCCACATCAACCACCACCGCGACGAGTTCGGCCCCGACGAGCCCGACTTCCTGCTCTACTCCTTCTACCCCATCACCGGGGCGTCAATGCGCCGCAAACTCCGGAGGGACGCCACCGGAGTGTCCGCCTTCCGAATCGTGCGTCCACGCTTTCGACGGCTGGGCGACGCACGCCACCGGCGACTCACCCTCAAGTTCCTCACCGGCCAGGTGCTCATCGCCGCCGCCTTCGCCGCAGCCGGCCACCCCTGGCTGTACCTGTTCCTGTGGGTCGTGCCGTGGGTGTTCGTGTACCAGGTGCTCAACCGGCTGCGCGCCATATCCGAGCACGGCGGCATGACCCGCTCCGACGACCGGCGGCGGACCAGCCGGCACGTCAGGCAGACGCTCCTGGCCCGAACGGTCATAACGCCCTGCAACGTCGGCTACCACCTAGCACACCACGTCGACATGACCGTGCCGTGGCGGGCCCTGCCGAGGCTCCACAGGGCGCTCGTCGAAGACGGCTACCTGACCGACGACCTGGTCTGGCCGTCGTACAGGGAACTCTGGCGGGCACAGCGGTCCCGACCCGCCTGAGCCCGCCGGACACCGCGGCTAGATCAACAGCCTGAGGGCCTCGGTCAACTCAGAGGCCCTGGCGCCCAGGTCGTCGCCGTCGGCGCCGCCATCGGCCAGCAGGTCGGCCAACTCGCCCGACCGTCCGCCCAGGTCGTTCCACAGCGCCGGGTCGATGCCGAACGGCGGGCGATGCCCACACAACACCGGCGCCAGGTCCACCAGGCTCTCCACGCCGACGTTGTCGCGTGGATCACGCCGGAGCCGGTCGCAGGCCACGAACAGGTCGGTGAGCAGGCTATTGGCGCCCAGTCCCTCGAGTTCGGGGCGGTCGTCGGCCGCAAGCTGGAAGGCGTCGAGGGCCTGCTCGATCGTGTCCTCGTCGGCGGCCAGAACTACCAGGTCACCCTGCTCGTCGAACTCGTGGGGCACGCCCAGGCGGCCCAGCAACTCGCTGAACGCCGTCTGCTCGTCGGCACCCCATCCGGTCACGTCGTAGGCCAACTTCTCCGCATCGGGATCGAGCGCCGGACCGCCGGTGGCCTCGGCCTCCTCGACGGCCAGGTCGACTGCAACCTCGTCTATCTCGCTTACCACGAGGGTGGCGCCCTGCCATGCGTGGGCGATCCCCTGTGAGGTCAACAGCTGGTCCAGGATGCGGCGGCTCTCGCCGGCCCACTCGTGCAACTCGTACGCCAACTGGTCGTCGACCGTGAGGCCCACCTCGGCAGGTTCGACCGGCGCCTCGTCGACCAGCCCGACCCCGCACTCGACGCAGTCGGAGACCCCGTCGGCGTACTCGATTCCGCACTGGAAGCACCATCTCACGGGGTGCATCCTGCCACCTCCGGGACATCGGCGACACCACCCGCGGGACGGTCTCACCCTGCCGTGTGGCGGCCGCTAACGTCGACGCCCATGACGCACAGCCCGATCGCCCCCGACCGCAACCTGGCCCTGGAGTTGGTCAGGGTCACCGAGGCCGCGGCACTCGCCGCCTCCCGCTGGATGGGCCGCGGAGACAAGGACGGGGCAGACGGCGCCGCCGTGGACGCCATGCGGCACGTGCTCAACTCGGTCACCATGGACGGAATCGTGGTCATCGGCGAAGGCGAGAAGGACGAGGCGCCGATGCTCTTCAACGGTGAGGTCCTGGGCAACGGCCACCCGCCCCTCACCGACATTGCGGTCGACCCCATCGACGGCACCACCCTCACCTCCCTCGGCCGGGCCAACGCCATCGCCGTCATCGCCGTCAGCGAACGGGGAACCATGTACGACCCCGGGCCGTGCGTTTACATGGAGAAGATCGCCGTGGGTTCCGAGTGCGCCGAGGCCATCGACATAACGAAGTCGGTCACCCAGAACCTGAACATGATCGCCGAGGCCAAGGGAGAACCTGTGCGCGACCTCACCGCCGTGATCCTGGACCGCGACCGGCACTCCGAACTCATCGCCGAAGTCCGTGGGGCGGGCGCCCGCATCAGGCTCATCCCCGACGGCGACGTCGCCGGCGCCATCTCCGCCGCATGGACCGACACCGGGGCCGACGTGCTGTTCGGCATCGGCGGTACCCCGGAGGGCGTCATAGCCGCAGCAGCGCTCAAGTGCATGGGCGGCGCCATCCAGGGCAGGCTCTGGGCACGCAACGAGGCCGAGCGCATGGCAGCGGTCGACCTGGGCTACGACCTCGACCTGGTCCTGACCACCGACGACCTCGTGTCCGGTGACAACTGCTTCTTCGCGGCCACGGGCATCACCGACGGAGACCTGCTGAAGGGTGTGCACTACACCCCGGGCGCCGCCCACACGGAGTCGCTGGTGATGCGGTCCAAGTCGGGCACCGTGCGCGTGGTCAAGGCCGACCACAAACTGGACAAGTTGGAGGCCTACTCCTTCGGCTACTAGGCCCGGTTGCCTGGCCGTCCTCCGCTTTCGCTTGGCACTCCACCCGTTGGCCATCGCCGGGCGCCGCGGTCGACCACCCGCTCGTCGATACCCGACACTGGCCTGCCCCGACACGCGGTCCACTCCAGAATCGCTGACAACATCTACCTCACCAGCCATCGGTGCCTGACCCACTACTGACCAGCCTCTGTTCACGCCCGGATGCCCGGTACAACCGACGTCTGGTGTGCGGAAGAGAGAGAACAGCAAGGGGACCTGACATAACTCCTCACTCCGGTGACGGGAAACCCAGGAATCCACGCAGGTTCGGTGTTCAAGATTGCCGAATACAAGGCACCTCTGGCCCGTCGTCTGCTGTCATCGGCAACGGCTCTGGCTGTTGGTGCCCTCACGCTTGGTGCCGGAGGCACTCCGGTGGTAGGACGCCGATTCCATATCAGGTCTGTCGAGTCAGGAACAGTTCTGGGCGAGGTTGAGGACTCCATGATGATCGTGGCCGACCTGGGCGAACTGCTGCGCAGGGGACTCGTGGACCTGACGCCCAGGGAATTCGTCGAAACCTGGATGCCGGAGGTGCCACCAGAGGACTGGTGAACGGAGCCAGGATCCGACCTGGTTCCACACGCCACTTCAGTCGAGACCGAAGCCGGGGCACCAGGTCGTTGTCATGACCATCCAGCCACGGCCATCACGCAACTCCTCCGGCTTGACGAGCACGACCTCCCGATCGTCAACGGCGAGGGTGCCGCGAGGTCCGGAGTCGGTGTATGTCCGACCACCGTGCGCCTCCATGAACGGACCGAGCGCCTTCACCGCCGCCTCGGCACTGGTCGGCTCACCGACGGCATCGGCTGAGACCGAGAGGACCCAGGAGTAGCGCCCCTCCATCGGGCAGTCGAGGCGGCCGTCGATGTAGGTGAGATGGATCGGTTCCACCGGTGCATCGCCCGACCACGAGCCACCGGACAGGGAGGCCAGCGCCAGCAGGCCGAGAAGGCCACCGGCGAGAATCCACCTGATCACGGCTCGGACAATGGCCAACAGAGACGATTCGACTCTCACGGCCTCTTCCGGCCGACGCCGCTGCCGGGCCGCGACCACTCGCTAGATGCTCGCTCTTCGAGACCCGGCACCAGCGCCAACCCAGACCAGCGTTCGGCAACTCTTGGTTCTTGTCTCCACTGAAGAAGCGAGGAGGCTGGAGGCGAGCACGCAGTGGGAATGTGGTTTCAGGCCGTGCGGAGCAGGCATGTGAGAGCGAGCGGTGCCGGGTCGGTATTCGGCGGAGCTTGCGCAGCCGGACCCGGCCCGGTGACACAGCCGTTCAGAGGCCAGCGGCAGATCGTCAGAAGTGAACAGCCCGAACGACGGCGAGCCGGTCAGGCCTCTGAGCCGGCCACCTTCAGGCGCAGGTCCGCACGGGCCATCGCACCGGCGGCGTCGGCATCGTCCTTGTCGGCTGCCAGCGCGACCTCGGCTGCGGTCCTGGCGGCACGGGCCCGCTCGACGTCGATCTCGCCCACGGCCTCGGAGACGTCGGAGAGGATGGTCACCTTCGTGCCGACCACCTGCACGAACCCCTGGTGGACGGCGATGGTGTCGCGGTCGCCGCCGGGATGGACCACGTCGACCGACCAGACGGCCAGCACGCCGACGAACGGCACGTGGCCCGGCTGGAAGGCGATGTCGCCGCCCCCGACCGTGCGGGCGATGACCATCTCGGCCTCGCCGCTGTAGGCGATGCCCTCCGGGGAGACCAACTCCACCTGGAACGTCATGGTCGGTCCTAGGCCTGGAGCTCGCGGGCCCTGCGACGTGCGTCGTCGGCACCGCCGACGTTCAGGAACGCCTGCTCGGGTAGGTCGTCGAGGTCACCGTCGACGATGGCGGCGAACGAGTCGACCGTCTCCTCGACCGGCACCGTCACGCCGGGCAGGCCGGTGAAGACCTCGGCCACGTTCATGGGCTGCGACAGGAAGCGCTGGACCTTGCGGGCCCGGGCCACGGTGATCTTGTCCTCCTCGGACAGCTCGTCGAGACCCAGGATGGCGATGATGTCCTGCAGTTCCTTGTAGCGCTGCAGGATCTCCTGCACACGTCGGGCCGTGCTGTAGTGCTTCTCGCCCACGACCTCTGGGGTCAGGATCGTCGACGTCGACGCCAACGGGTCCACGGCCGGGTATATGCCGAGGGCGGCGATGTCGCGGCTCAACTCGGTGGTGCCGTCGAAGTGCGTGAACGACGTGAACGGTGCCGGGTCGGTGTAGTCGTCGGCAGGCACGTACACGGCCTGCATCGACGTGATCGACCGGCCGCGTGTGGTCGTGATGCGCTCCTGGAGGACGCCCATCTCATCGGCCAGTGTGGGCTGGTAGCCCACTGCCGACGGCATGCGGCCGAGCAGGGTCGACACCTCGGAGCCGGCCTGGACGAAGCGGAAGATGTTGTCGATGAACAGCAGCACGTCCTGGCCCTGCACGTCGCGGAAGTACTCGGCCATGGTCAGCGCCGACAGGGCGACGCGCAGGCGCACGCCCGGCGGCTCGTCCATCTGGCCGTAGACGAGGGCGGCCTTCTCGAGCACGCCCGACTCGCCCATCTCCAGGTAGAGGTCGGTGCCCTCACGGGTGCGCTCCCCGACGCCGGCGAACACCGACACGCCACCGTGGTTGGTGGCCACGCGGTTGATCATCTCGGTGATGAGGACCGTCTTGCCCACGCCGGCACCGCCGAACAGGCCGATCTTGCCGCCCTGCATGTACGGGGTGAGCAGGTCGATGACCTTCACGCCGGTCTCGAACATCTGGGCCTTGGGCTCGAGGGTGTGGAACGCCGGGGCCGAACGGTGGATCTCCCAACGCTCGGTGATCTCCCCCAGCGGCGCGGAGTCGAGCTGGCCTCCGATCACGTTGAACACGTGGCCGAGGGTGACGTTGCCGACGGGAACGGTGATGCCCTGGCCGGTGTTGCGCACCGCCGTGCCCCGAGTGAGGCCGTCGGTGGGCTTCATGGCGATGGCCCGCACCCGGCCGTCGCCGATCTGCTGGGCCACCTCGGCGACGATCGTGATGTCCTTGCCGTCGATCACGACGTCGAACTCGAGGGCCGTGTTGATCTCGGGAAGGCTGTCGGGCGGGAACTCGGCGTCGATCACCGGTCCGGCGATGCCGACGATGTGCCCGACCTTCAGTTCGGAGGCCTGTGCGGCTTCGGTGACGGTCATGGTTGCTCCTGGCTCTTTTCTGGTTCTGAAGCGATCTGGATTGTCAGGACCGGGCGCCCGCAGGCACCTGGGTCTTGGTCTTGTCGTCCCGGCTACCACCCAGCGCCTCGGCGCCGCCGACGATCTCCATGATCTCGTTGGTGATGGCGTCCTGACGGGCCTGGTTCATCTCACGTGACAACCTGACGATCATGTCCTCGGCGTTGTCGGTGGCGGCCTTCATTGCCCGCTGGCGGCTGGCGTGCTCGGACGCCGCCGACTCCAGGAGGGCGCCGAACAGGCGGGCCTCGACGTAGCGCGGCAACAGGGCCTCGAGCACCGCCTCGGGCGACGGCTCGAACTCGAACGAGGCCGCTGCCCCCGCCTCGCCGTGGCCGGACTCAGCCATGACCGCGGTGCTCTCGAGGGGCAGGAACCGCCGCACGACGACCCTCTGGCTGCCGATGCTGATGAACTCGGTGTACACGAGCTCCACCCGGTCGATCTCACCGGACTCGAACAACCCGGCGATGGAGTCTGCCACGGCCTTGGCGTCGTCGTAACCGGGGTTGTCGCTGATCCCCTCCGTGAACGAGTCGATCCGGTAGTTGCGGAACCGGAAGTAGTCGCGGCCCTTCTTGCCGATCACTATGAGGGCGTAGTCGGCTCCCTCGGCCTGTGCGTTGCGCACCTGGCGTTCGGCGGCACGGATGATCGAGGAGTTGTAGGGGCCTGCGAGGCCGCGGTCGGAGGTGATGAGCACCACACCCACCCGCTCCACCTTCTCGGCCTCGCGCAGGAGCGGGTGGTCGACCGCGGTGCCGGCGACGGCCAGGTTCTCGATCACCTGGGTGATCTGGCGCGCGTACGGTGCCGACGCCCGGGCCCTCTGCTGGGCCTTCATCACACGTGTGGCGGCGATGAGCTCCATGGCCCTCGTGATCTTCTTGGTCTTCTGGACGCTGGTGATGCGGCGTCGCAGGACCCGTTCCCTACCGCCTGCCATGGTCCGCCCCCGAGGCTGCCCGCACGCGCACCGTCACCGCTCCACCGACGCCCGGCGCATCCGACGGTCGTGGGGCTGTCGTCACTCGTCGCCGTCCGGTGTGATGTCTTCCTCGGGCAGCGTCGTGTCGGCATCCACGATGTGCGACTCCGTGTGGGCGGCGTCGGCGCCCGCGTGGACCTCGGCGTCCACCTCGGAGGGCTGGAACTGCTCGGCGAACGCGGCGATGGCTGCCTCGAAGGCCTCCTCGTCCTGGATCTTCCCCGACTCCCGGATGTCGTCCAGGCGGGCGATCTCACGGGTACGGAACCAGTCCAGCAGCTCGACCTCGAAGCGCTTCACGTCGCCGACCGCGATGCCGTCGAGGTGGCCCCTGGTGCCCGCGTATATCGAGACCACCTGCTCCTCGACGAGCAGCGGCGAGTTGAGGCCCTGCTTGAGCAGCTCGACCAGCCGGTAGCCGCGGTCCAACTGGGCCTGCGACAGGGAGTCCAGGTCCGATCCGAAGGCGGCGAACGCCTCCAGCTCCCTGAACTGCTGGAGGTCGGACTTGAGCGTGCCCACGGCGGTCTTCATGGCCTTGATCTGGGCCGCCGAACCGACGCGTGAGACCGAGATGCCGACATCCACCGCTGGGCGCACACCCGACTTGAACAGGTCGTCCTGGAGGAAGATCTGGCCGTCGGTGATCGAGATCACGTTGGTCGGGATGAACGCCGAGACGTCGCCGGCCTTGGTCTCGATGACCGGCAGTGCGGTCAACGAACCGCCACCCAGGTCGTCGCTCAACTTGGCCGCCCGCTCCAGCAGGCGGCTGTGCAGGTAGAAGACGTCGCCGGGGAAGGCCTCGCGGCCCGGCGGGCGGCGCAGCAGCAGCGACATCTGGCGGTACGCCTCGGCCTGCTTGGAGAGGTCGTCGTAGACGGCGAGGGCGTGTCCGCCGTTGTCCATCCAGTGCTGGCCCATGGCACACCCTGCGTAGGGCGCCAGGTACTTGAACGGCGCCGGCTCGGACGCCGGGGCGACGACGACCACCGTGTACTCCATGGCGCCGTGGGCCTCCAGCACGGCCACGTTCTGGGCCACCGTCGACGCCTTCTGGCCGATGGCCACGTACACGCACTTCACGCCCTGGCCGGCCTGGTTGATGATGGTGTCGATGGCGATCGTGGTCTTGCCGGTCTTGCGGTCACCGATGATGAGCTCGCGCTGGCCACGGCCGATCGGGATGAGCGAGTCGATGGCCTTGATGCCTGTCTGCATCGGCTCGTGCACGGGCTTGCGGCCCATGATGCCCGGGGCCTGGATCTCCATGCGGCGCTGCACCGTGTTGGTGATCGGGCCCTTGCCATCGATCGGCTCTCCCAGGGCGTTCACGACGCGGCCCAGGAGGCCGTCGCCAACCGGCAGGGAGAGGATGTCGCCGGTGGCCCGCACGATCTGGCCCTCTTCGATGTCGTCGACCTCGCCGAGCACCACCGCGCCGATGGCCTCCTCGTCCAGGTTCAGGGCCAGGCCGAATGTGCCGCTCTCGAACTGGAGCAGCTCGTTCACCGCAGCGTCGGGCAGGCCCGACACGCGTGCGATGCCGTCGCCGACCTCGATCACGTGTCCGACCTGGCTCTGCTCGAGGCTGGGCTGGAAGCCCTCCAGGTTCTTCTGGATCGCAGCGGCGATCTCCGCCGTGTCAATCGTGAGTTCAGGCATTGTCTCTCTCGTCTCCCATGCGTCCTGTATGCGTTCCCTGACTGGCCCGCTGCTCAGCGGAAGCTCTCGCGGAGCTGGTTGAGGCGGCGTCGCACGCTGCCGTCGATGATGTCGTCGCCGATCTCCGTGACCACGCCGCCCAGCACGGACGGGTCGAGTACCACCTTCACCTCGACCTCTTTCCCGGTCGAGGCGTGGATGGCTGCGGCCAGCCGCTGCCTCTGGTCGTCGGTCAGGTCGACGGCTGCGCGCACGGTGGCGACGGTCCTGTTGCGGGAGGCGACGCTGCGCTCGACCATGGCGTCGACGATGGCGGGCAACTCGGCCGCGCGGCCGGCTGCCACGACCATCGAGACCAGAGCCGAGGTGGTGGCCGAAGCCTTGCCGTCGAGCAGGTCCTCGACCACCTGCTGACGGCGTGCCGCAGGCACCGACTGGTCAGTCAGGGTCGTCCTCAGGTCGTCGTTGGCCAGCAGGGCCTGGGCGAACCGGAACAGCTCGTCCTCGACGGCGACGAGGTCACCCTCGGCCACCGCCACGGCGAACAGTGCTTCGGCGTAGCCCGCCACCCGTGGATCAGCCATTGCTCCCGGCCACCTCGTCGATGTAGGCGTCGATCAGGTGGCCGTGCACCTCGGCGTCGAGGCTGGCCTGAACGACGCGCTCGGCGGCGCCCAGGGCGATACCGGCGACCTCGGCGCGGAGGTCGGCGATGGCCTGCTGGCGGGACGACTCGATGTCGGCCGCCGCACGCTCGCGCAGGGCTGCGATATCGGCCTCGGCACGTGCGGCCAGGTCGGCCCTCAGCCTGTCGGCGGCACCACGCGCCTCGTCGATGAGGCGGGAAGCCTCTCCCTTGGCGTCGGCCAACCTCGACACGTAGTCGGCCTCGACTGCCTTGGCGTCGATCTTGGCCTGCTCTGCGGCGTCCAGATCGCTCCGGATGCGGTCGGCCCGGGCGTCCATGGCGCCCTTCACGGCCGGGAAGCCCTTCTTGACCATGAAGAAGAACAGCAGGAAGAAGGACAGGGCACCCCAGATGATCTCGTTGGTCTCCGGGAGGATCGGGTTGGGGGCCTCGAAGCACTTCTCGAGGTTCTCCTGGACCTTCTCGTCGTGAAGCACGTGCCCCAGGTCGCCGTGCTCCTCCTCGACGAGCTCGAGCAGGTGGTCGGCCATGCACGCTCCGACGCTCTCACCGGACGCACCGGCGGGTCCCGCCAGGGCCACGAGGCCCAGCACGGCGATGAGCGGTGCCGCCACCAGACGGTTCCGTCGTTGACTCATGGAATCAGCTCTCTCTCGAATCGACTCTTTTTTCGCTTCTCTTTAGGCACTCTTGAAGCAGCGGACCGCCTAGGGCAGCAGCAGGATGAAGACGACGAAACCGATCAGGGCCAGTGCCTCGGTGAATGCGATTCCGAGGAACATCGTCGTACGGGCCATGCCTGCGGACTCGGGCTGGCGGGCCATCGCCGAGATGGCGTTGCCGACCACGGTTCCGATGCCGATGCCCGGGCCGATCGCCGCCAGGCCGTAGCCGAGGCCGGCGCCGATGGCCTTGAGGCCCTCGACCACTTCGCCGGCTGCCGTTTGCGCCAAAACGTTCAGCACTTGGTTTCTCCTGGTTTCTGTGTTGTCGGGTCGGAGTGTCCGAACCCGCTGGTTGGGGAACTTGCCTGTCAGATTGGTTGTCAGATGGTCTGTCGAGCAGGTCGTCAGTGGGCGGGATGCATGGATCCGCCGATGTAGACGGCCGTCAGGATCGTGAAGATGAACGCCTGCAGCACCGAGACGAGGATCTCGAAGCCGGTCATCAGCACGAGCATCGCGAACGGGGCGACGGCGCCGATGTAGGTGGAGTCCCAGAGCACCTGGGTGAGCACTCCGAAGGTGACGAGCAGCAGGTGGCCTGCGACCATGTTGGCCCAGAGTCGGATGGCCAGGGAGAACGGCCGCACCACGAACGTCGACACCAGCTCGATCGGCGTCACGATTATGTACAGGGCGACCGGGACACCCGGCGGGAAGAGCGAGTTCCTGAGGTAGCCGCCGAGGCCCTGCGCCCGGATTCCCACCACGTTGTAGATGACCCAGACCACGATGGCGAGGGTGATCGGGAACGCCATGCGGCTGTTTGCCGGGAACTGGATGCCCGGGATGACCTCGAAGATGTTCGAGAACAAGATGAAGAAGAACATCGTGGTGAGGAACGGCATGAACTTGCGTCCCTCGGGACCGATGGTCTGCATGACCACGGACTCCTCGATGAAGTCGATCCCGGACTCGGCGACGTGCTGCACGCCGGCCGGCACGAGCGACTCCCTCGGGCGCCCGGCCAGGATGAAGATGGCGCCGGTGATGGCCGTGGCGGCCAGGTAGATGAGCGCCGTCTTGTTGACGGCGTACATGGTCCCGGAGAAGAGGATGTCGGGCCACTCGAAGAGGTGGCTGATCGGGGGGAACTCGAGGGCGAGCACGTTCACTTGGAGTGGTTCTCCTCTGGCGTGACTTGTGAGCCGGGTGCGGGCTTCAGGCCGGGAAAGGCCAGCGACGCCGAGACGCGCGTGGACTCCCAGACCAGGAGGCCCAGGTGGGTGACGAGCAGGGTGATGGCGAAGGGCACGGTGGCGAACCACCCGCCCGTGCGAACGACGAGGACCACGGCGGTCATCAGGCCGAGTCGGGCGATGTAACCGAACAGGACGGCTCCGAACAGGGCGTTCAGGGAGATGCGCACCGCCCGGGTGATGATGGCCGCGCCCAGCAGGAAGTTGACGGCTACGAGCGCGAGTGCGACGGCGGCCGAAGCCAAACCCGCCGAACCCCAGCCGATCGCTCCGACCGCCAGGAACAGCGGCGAGACCCACACGGCCCGCTTCGCCAGGTCACGGGCTATGTCACGCTCGGGCGTGGCCACGCCTGCCGTCTGGCCCACCTCGTTGCCCACCTCCGGGCCCACCTCCGGGGACGTCTCGAGCATGCTCAACCCTGCGCCAGCCATGCGGCGCGACGGTCCTCGGCGGCCCGGTCCATCTGGGTGCTGTATCTGCTGCACAGCCGCCAGGTGGCGTAGCCCACGGTCACCAGCACGAAGGCGATGGTGGACACGGGGAAGATGCCAAGGCGACGGTCGACCAACCAGCCCAGCACACCGAAGATTGCGGGGGTCACGGCCAACTCGAATGCGGCGGCCAGGGCGTCGCCGAAGCCCTGCTTCAACTCACGCGTGTCGGCCTGCTGCTTCAAGACATCCTCCGACCGGCGTGCTACAGCCGATCTTGCGTCTGGTCAGTAACGGTCAAGGCTCCGGCAACCAGGTCCGAAGCGCTTGTGAATCTATTCACTAATGTGGGGAGCGACAACCTCGCCGCCGGGGCCATCGGATCCGGCCTCCCTGCCCTCCCTGCGCAGGCGCGGATGCAGGACCGTGAACAGGAGCAGGCAGACCCCGGCCACACCCATCGGGATTATGGCATCGCCCGATCCCGTGTAGGTGGGCCAGAGCACGAACCCCGACAGGAGGGCCGTCCACGCCCAGAGGATGAGGACCGCCCGCTGGTGGCCGTGGCCCAGGCCGAGGAGGCGGTGGTGGAGGTGGTCCTTGTCGGCGTGGGTGACCCGCAGCCCGCGGGTGGCGGCCCGACGCACTATGGCCCACGCCATGTCGACCAGCGGCACCCCGAGGATGAACAGCGGGATGAAAATAGGGGCGAAGAAGAAGAACGACTGGCCGCTGAACGGCGCATCCGTGCGCCCACCCACCGACACGGTCGAGGCCGCCATGAGCAGCCCCAGCAGGAGGGCGCCGCCGTCACCCATGAATATCCGGGCCGGGTGCACGTTGTGCGGCAGGAAGCCGGCGCACATGCCCACCACCAATACCGACAGCAGTGCTCCCGGGTTTCCCTCGAAGATCACGCCTGCATCGCCGAGCCTCACGGCGTAGAAGAGGAACGTGGTGGCGGCGATGGCGACGATGCCGGCGGCCAGGCCGTCGAGGCCGTCGATGAGGTTCACCGCGTTGGCGATGAGCACCACCCACACGACGGTCAGCAGCGCCGAGAGGTCGGGCGACAACAGCAACAGGTCCACGAACGGGATGCGGACCACCAGCAGCGACACGCCGACCAGGGAGAGGATGCTGCCGGCCAGGACCATGCCGGCCACCTTGGCCGGAGCCGACACGGGCCGGACGTCGTCGATCACGCCGACCGCGCATATCACCGCCGCTGCGAGCAGGACGCCGAGCATCTCGGACGGCGCTGCGAAGACCGCGGCGAAGTCGCCGATCAGCCATGCGGTCAATGCCCCGGCGAACAGGCCCAGCAGCATCGCGGTGCCGCCCAGCGTCGGGGTCGGCCACTCGTGCACGTTGCGGTCGTCGGGGGCGACCAGCGCCCCGGCACGGACGGCCAGTCGGCTGACCACCGGGGTGGCCAGGCCGGTCGTCAGAGCCGCCACACCACCCACCACGACATAGGCAAGTCCCCCTGGCATGGTGTCAGCCCCGGGCCGGGCCTTCAGGCCGCACCGGTCAAGAGGCGTACGGCCTGAACCGGCCGCACAGGTAGGCCACCTCGCCGCGCACCGCCTCCACGACGGAGTCGTCCTCCCGGCCGCTCAGGGTGCGGGCGATGAGCTCGGCGATCACCGCCATCTCCGGCTCCTCCATCCCCTGCGTCGTGATCGACGGCGTTCCGATGCGCACGCCGCTCGTCACGAACGGCGACCGGGGGTCGTCGGGCACGGTGTTCTTGTTGAGCGTGATGCCCGCCCGGTCCAGGACGGTCTGGGCCACCGCTCCGGTCAGGTCGGGGTCGAAGGTGCGGAGGTCGACCAGCAGGAGGTGGTTGTCGGTGCCGCCCGACACCATCCGGAAGCCGTGTCCGCCCAGCGCATCGGCCAGCGCCGAGGCGTTCGCCACGATCTGGCGTGCGTAGTCGGCGAACGACGGGTCGGCGGCCTCGCGGAACGCCACCGCCTTCGAGGCGATGTGGTGCTCGAGAGGCCCGCCCTGCGAGCCGGGGAACACGGCCTTGTCTACGGCGGCCGCGTACTCGGCCTTCGACAGGATGCACCCGCCACGCGGTCCGCGGAGGGTCTTGTGGGTGGTGAAGGTGACGATGTCGCAGTACGGCACCGGGTTCGGGTGCACGCCGCCTGCGATCAGGCCGGCGATGTGCGCCGCGTCGAACATGAGCACGGCGCCCACCTCCTCGGCGATGTCGCGCAGGGGCACCGGCTCGATGATGCGCGGGTAGGCGGTGGCGCCGGCCACGATCATCTTGGGGCGGTGCTTCCTCGCCCTGTCGCGCAACTCGTCGAGGTCGATGCGCTCATCGCTCTTGGTGACCCCGTAGGACACGAAGTTGTAGAGGATGCCGCTGGTATTGACGGGCGACCCGTGGGTGAGGTGGCCGCCGTGGTCGAGTCTGAGGCCCAGCACGGTGTCGCCCGGCGACAGGAGCGCCTGGTACACGGCCATGTTGGCGTTGGCCCCGGAATGCGGCTGCACGTTGGCGTGGTCGGCGCCGAACAGGGCCTTGACCCGCTCACGGGCCAGGTCCTCGACCTGGTCTATGTGGACATTGCCCCCGTAGTAGCGCTTGCCGGGGTAGCCCTCGGCGTACTTGTTGGTGAGCACCGAGCCGCTGGCCTCGAGCACCGCGGGGGAGGCGAAGTTCTCCGATGCGATGAGCTGAAGGGTGGTGTTCTGGCGTTCCAACTCGTCGTCGACGTAGCCGAAGAGCTCGTCATCTCGTGAGGTTGGCCATGGCATGGCGGACCACCTGTTCTCGTTGCCCGGCGGGTCGGGCGTATGTGGGCCGCGAGACTATCGGCCCGGATCCGCCGATGTGCCCGGCGGCTGGTCGGCCAGCGCATCTGCGAGGGCGTCGGCGGCGGGGTCGGGCGGGGCGGCGGACCGTCGGCCCACGACCAGCCGGCGGTGTGCCACCGGGTCGGACCTGACGGGGACCAGTGGTTCGGTGCCGGCCCCGGCCTGGGCGGCCGGCAGTACGGTCCAACCCAGCCCCAGGCGGACCATCTCGCTCAGCACATCGGGCTGGTTCGACTCTGCGACCACCTGGAACGGCGCCCCGAGAGCCGCCAGGCCGGCCGCGATCAGGACACGGGTGTGCGACCCGGCGGGGAAGGTGACCCAGGGTCCCCACTGCGGCGGCGGACGCAGAGCGTCGGGCTCGGGGGCGTAGACGTAGAGCGGCTCGTCGAGGCAGCGCCGGAAGTCGATCCCGTCGGGCGGCACCACCGGCTCGACGCAGACGACCACGTCGAGGTCGCCGGCGGTGAGGCCGTCCAGCAGGACGCCCGAAGGCGCCACGGTGAGGTGGAGGTCCACGTCGGGACGGCCGTGGCGATAGGCCCTGATGGCGTCGGCGCGGTGGTGGACCGCCACC
>Ga0066382_10000369_pt1 | contig 15377 bp, 7 predicted proteins | sample Knorr_S23_td_NAD_FD_71218 | JGI IMG/M metagenome (GOLD analysis project Ga0066382, IMG submission 71218) | Marine microbial communities from Southern Atlantic Ocean transect - Knorr_S23_td_NADW_ad_2500m_LV_B | ecosystem: Environmental > Aquatic > Marine > Oceanic | place: Southern Atlantic ocean... | reverse complement strand
TCAATCTCATGGGCTTGATCAGTCAAGTGTTCAACGCAATGCTATTTCGACTGAGGACGCGGGGTCAGAAGCGGTGAAATCATTGCTGCAAAGTGGCGAACTTCCTCAAGCAATTGTCTGCGCATCAGACCTTATTGCAATGGGCGTGCTTAGAGCGCTGCGCCAGGCAAAAGTGAATGTGCCTGATGATGTAGCCGTGGTTGGCTATGACAATATTGCGGTTTCAGCCTACACCACGCCTTCGCTCACCACTGTTCAGCAAAATACCAAACTGGCGGGAGAGTTATTGGTAAACACCTTATTAAAAGCCATTAGCAACGAAGACGTTCAGGATTATTTAATGCCTGCGGATATTATTATTAGGCAGTCATGTGGCAGTGAGTAAGCGTGTGCAAATTACACGCTAGAAACTAAACAAAAAGCCCCGGGCGTTAAACAACCACGGGGCTTTTTTATTGTGCGCTAAACACGTTTTATTGGCGGGCCAACTGATGCTTAATTTGAGCAAGTAATGCGCTGTTACTTACTTGACCTTCGCGCACCCATACCTGAACGCCATTGGGCTTAACCGTTGCGGTTAACGCATCACCGAGTTCTACCGTTTGCGTTTCTCCAGATAATTGTTCCGTCCAGTCGCCCGATTGCATAAAGTCACTAACCTCAAAAGATTGTGCGGCATTACCCTTATTAAGCAATACAAGTGCAGTCTGTTGTGTTTCTGCAGTATCAACAACGCGATAAAACGCCGCTTGATGACCGTCAAGTTCAACGTTGACTTGAACACCGCGCTGCAGTGCTACCGTGTTTTTACGCACATTGACAATCTTTGTTAGCGCCTGTTGAATAGGATGTGTCTTGGCTTGGTCTAGGCGCTCTTGGCCAACATAGTTACGATTGCCAGCATGTTCCGCCGTACCGCGCATGAAGCCAATTTCAGATCCCATGTATACAACCGGAATGCCTCTTACTGTAAACAACCAGTTATGCGCATTAATAAAGCCTTCATCAGTGGCATTAATGCGCGCCATATCGTGGTTATCGTAGAACGTAGTTAATTCATATGGATTGTTATATGGCCCATGCGTAAGATGAAGCACCGTTTCTAAGTCAGCAAAATCACTCTCTAGCGGCTTTTCAAATACACTCACCATGGCCTTTTGCATAGGAAAGTCTAATACACTGACGCCCCCATTTTTCGGTAACGTATGTTGGGCAATGTTGTTCGCCTCATAGTCAAATGCTTCGCCAAACATAAAAAAGTCAGGGTTTTGCTCGCGTATACGATCTGACGCTTCACGCCAAAACGCATGAGGCACATGCCTGATTGTATCTATTCTAAATGCATCAGCACCTTGAGAAATCCAATACAAATAGCTGTTGATGAGATAATCGCGTACGGCGGGGTTTTCGTCATCTAGATTAGAAAGCTTTACTAAATCTGGATAGTTGTGAAAAAAGCTATGAAGCGGGTTGTTTTCAGGGTCAAGCTCTTCAGGCGCCAAGTTTTGATGATCAGCAACCAGATTTCCATCGCTGTCATATATTTCCCCGTAGCCGGGTAAGTCCTTTTCCATGGTGAAGCTTGGTGTGCCATGATTTGCCACAATATCAAACACGGACTTAAGGCCATGCTGTCGCATTTTCGCCGTGTAGTCACTAACGCTTAAATTGGCGCTAACCAGATGCTCGTCAGCTTTATAGAAATTAGTTGCCCAATAGCCGTGATAACCCGTTTTACCACCGTCTTTAAAGGCACCGCCATAAGTAATGGGTTCATCGCCATTAAACGCATAGTCCGGGTTATCGTGGACAGGCGTCATCCATACTGCTGTGAACCCCATTTCTTTAATATAATCGGCGTTGTTTAAGATACCCTGTAAATCACCGCCCATGTAACCCACATAGGCTTTCTTACCTTCAGGACCTTCCAAGGGCAGTTGCCACGTAGGGTGATCGCCTCCCTGCTCTTCATGATTGTTCGAAGGGTCGCCGTCTACAAAACGATCTGTTACAACAAAGTACACCGCTTCGCTAGCAAATGGCGTAGTGGTACCCACGATAGCGTGGCTGTTTTCTTGTATATCGTTAGATGAAGGAACAGATGTACTCGAGCAGGCTGAGCAAAATAAACCAGCTAACGTTAATGCGATTGTTGTACGATTAAATGACATATTAAGCTCCCTGCGCTTCTTCAATTTCTTGCTTATCGGCCTCGTTCACGAAGAAAACTGAAACCGCACCAATTAACATAGAAACTCCGGCAACAACGATAATGTACTTTGCGTCGTTGTCGAAAACAGAACTTAGAATCCAGCCAGCAGTTAAGCCCGATACAATTTGAGGGGCGGCTACGGTAAAGTTAAAGATACCCATATAAACACCCGTTTTATTTGCAGGTAACGCACCAGCTAACATAGCGTAAGGCATAGCAAGAATAGCAGCCCACGCAATACCTACGCCTACCATAGGGATTAACAGCTTCACTGCGCCCAAAGGTACGGTTACTTCAGTAATCAGTAAGTTTACGTTGATCATCGTTAGGTCTTGGAATAACAAGAAGCTTACGTAGCTCAGGCCACCTAGCGCTAAAGACGAAGCGTAAACCGTTTTGCGACCAAACTTGTCAGCAAGTTTTGCCAAGAAAATAGAAAAAATAGCAGCAAATACCGAATACGCAGCAAATAGAATCCCTACCCAATCACCAGCAGCTCCCTTGGCCATGATGATGGTTTCAGGCACCATCGGGGCTGCAGCAATATAAGCTGGGTCAAACCACTGCTTATCTACATTCCATATATGCTGCGTAATAGCAGGTGTGGTATATACCCACATAATAAAGAGCGCAAACCACGAGAAAAACTGCACGACAGCAAGTTGTTTCATCGTCTTTGGCATATCTTTTACTAACGTGAAAAACTCACTTAAGCGTTGTCCTAGCGGTGCTTTAGGCGCTTTTTCAGTTGCAGGCTGCTCTTCGGTAAGCCCTTTATAGCGGTTGTATTCATCTGGTGCGTATTCTTTGGTACGAACTACCGTCCAAATGACCGTACCAAGCAGTACTGTAGCGCCAATGTAGAAAGCCCAAACAACAGAAGGTGCAACCTCACCCATTTGTGCCGTATTTTCAAGGCCAATAACATTGGTAAGTACAAATGGCAGTATTGAGCCGATAACTGCGCCTATATTAATCAGTAATGACTGAATCGAATAGCCGACATTGCGTTGTGACGGCGGTACCATGTCTGACACCAATGAGCGAAACGGCTGAAAACATACGTTAAACGACGCGTCCATAAGTGCAACCATTAACGCGCCCATTACCATAGGTGCCAAGAAGGCAACAAATATCGGCGCATTAGGCAGTAAAATCATACCCAATACTGCGGCGATTGCACCAGCAAGGATGAACGGGCGGCGTCGACCTAATCGATTCCACGTTCTATCAGATGCTGAGCCAACAATTGGTTGAACGATTAACCCCATGATTGGCGCGACGAGCCAAAATAGTGATAGCGAGTGAAGGTCTGCCCCTAAGTCTGAAAGGATCCGACTTACGTTTGCGTTTTGCAGTGCAAAACCGAATTGAACACCTAGAAAGCCAAAGCTGACGTTCCATATTTGCCAGAAAGAAAGGCGTGGTTGAGTTGCTTGCATACTTTGCTCTATTTATTGTTTTACTATAGTTAATACGATTACTGCACAATGAAAACACTAGCAGACATTGCTTGTAAGCTTAAGGTAGCCGTCGTCTTAAAAGATATCCCATCGCTAACTCGTGTTAACGTCTGGTGTGTGCTTAGCACCTCTGCATACTTATTTAGAGGCAGGTCCACTGGCTTTTTATTTAAGATGACCAATATTTTATCAGACTGATTAGTATTTGATTTATCCGCACCACTGGCTGAATCGACATTTGCCTCTCGAATATAGGTATAAACCCCATTCTCCGGTGCAAAATGCTTCAACAGGCCTTTAAACTGCAAAGGGTGTGATTTACGCAGTTGAAGTAACCCCTTCACACGCTGCTGTGCCCAACGCTCATCATCCGTTAAACCGTGCCCGGTAAAAGCGTTTTTGTCATTGTCCGAAGGCCACCCGCCTGGAAAGTCAGAACGAATAATACCGTGGTCTTCACTGCCTTCGTTACCCATTAAAATTTCTGTACCGTAAAAAACTTGTGGAATACCGCGCGTAGTGAGCAATAGCGTCATCGCCATATTCCATTTGTCTTTATCATGACCGAGTTGAGTGAAAATCCGGCTCATATCGTGGTTATCAGGAAAGATGACCAAATTATTCGGGTCGCCGTACAAAAAGTCAGTAGCTAAGGTTTCGTATACAGAGATGAAGCCAGAATTCCAGCTTTCGTCATTGCTCAACGCTTCAACGACTGCGGCTTGAAGCGGGAAATCCATAACCGATGGTAGAGCGCTATCGTAATCATCATGGCGGTGGCTACCCGCCTGCCAATATGCCGTGATTGCGGGGTTAACTGACCACTCTTCCCCTACTATATTGAAATTCGGGTACTCGTCCATTATGCGGTTTGTCCATTGGCTCAAAAACGCCTTATCAGGATAGGAGTACGTATCCACACGTATTCCACTTAGCCCAGCGCTTTCAACCCACCAAATCGCGTTTTGAATAAGGTAGTTCGCTAAATGCGGATTGCGCTGATTTAAGTCCGGCATGGTTGGCACAAACCAACCATCGCTAAACCCTTTTATATCGCTTGCTATGGCGTGAGGGTCGTGAAGAGCTTCACGCTTGTGGGTTGTCCCTACAAATTTACCGTTGTTATTGATCCAGTCGTGTGACGGCGTATCTTTCATCCATAAATGATTACTGCCTATATGGTTAAGTACCATATCCATTATAATGCCAAGCCCCTTTGATTTAGCTTCAGTACTTAACGCAATAAAATCTTCATTGGAACCAAATCGAGGGTCTATTTTGTAGTAATCCGTGGTGGAATAGCCATGATAACTGTATTTATCCATGGCATTTTCGAGCATGGGCATTGTCCATATTTGAGTAAAGCCCATATCCTGAATGTAATTGAGGTTATCAACAATACCTTGAATGTCACCGCCGTGGCGACCACCTTTGAATGAACGGTCTGCGGGATCGCCATAACCCTTAACATTATCATTTTCCTTATTACCATTTGCATATCTGTCGGGGGCAATAAGATAAATAGCATCTTGAGGCCCAAAGCCTTCGCGCGACGCTGAGCCTTGTGCTCTTTTTTCTAACGTGTAAGTTAAATCACGGGTCGTACCATCGCTGTCAGTAAGCCTGATAACGAGTTCCTGGGCACTAACATTCGACGTGTCTAGCGTTACGAATAGATAGTTCTCACTATCAAGGGCTTGGCTATGCTTAACGCTTACATCGCCTTTCGCTATTGAAACAGTGTCATCGGCAACATCATCACCATAAAGCATCAATTCTACATTACTGTTTTGCATACCAACCCACCAATTCGGCGGGTAAACATCAATGCCACTGTTTGCAGATGATTGAACTGAGAACAAAGGAAATGTAGTGATACAGCTGAGGAGAAGCGGAATTGCGCGCTTTTGGATTTTTTTATGACCACTGTCATTAGTTACACGATTACGTTTTGGCACATCAACCCCATGTTAAAAATACGTTAAGTACAAGATGGTGATGAGATACTACCTTGCCCGTCCGATCTGACCAATGCTCTGCATACGTATTCACGAAACACCATGTAAAAAAACATGGTGTTTCGCGTTAACTCAGCAGCATGTGATAAAACCTAATTAGAAGGCGAATACTTTAGTCTCAAGCCCTTCCAATGAGAACGAAGCGTTGTAGTTAATGCCCGCTTTTTCTAGTGTTATGCCTTCATGAGAAAGCATAGGCGCTAGCGTGATCCGATCGCTATCTTTACCTAAAACATTTGAAGGAACAACAAGCTTCATTGCTCCTGTAGGCTTATCGTTAAAATTAGCCACAACCACAAATCCGTGCTCACCTTGCGCGCGCACAAAAGCAAATTGCTGCTCAGTATAGGCTGAATCTTTCACATCAAGATTGAGCGCGTGCAGGCTTTGATATTCACCTGTAACTGCAGGGTTTGTGGCAGCAATTGCCATAACGTCTTTGTAGAAATTGTGGAGTGCTTTTTCATCTTCGGTAGATTTCCCTGCATCAAACTTACCGTCGTTCATAAAACGCTGATGGGCAGGAACACCTACATAATCGAAAATTGACGTACGTGTTGGATCTCCAAAACCAGTCTCTTCGCTACCATCTTCACCCACATCTTGACCAAAGTACAACAACGTAGGCGAACTGCTAATAAGCGCACTCACTGCGAGCGCGGGTTTACCTTTCTGGGCACTACCGGCAAAGTCAGGGCTGGCTATACGTTGTTCGTCGTGATTTTCCAAAAAATGAAGCATATGCGGGGCGATATCATTGATTTCATCATGAATAGTAACCAGTTTGCTTACTTCTCCACTCCCCTGCATAATCGTTTTTAATGTGTCGTAGAAACCCACCTTGTCGTAAAGGTAGTCCATTTTGCCTTGGTGGATATACTCGCGATACTTATCTGGTTGATAAACTTCCGCTAGCAAGAACGCATTAGGTGCCTTTTGTTTAATACTGCTATTTAGAAACGACCAAAACTCGACAGGCACCATTTCGGCCATATCGTAGCGGAAACCGTCGACACCTTTATCTATCCAATAATGTGCAATATCTCTGAATTTATACCACGAATCTGGTACGTCTTTTCCTTGCCAAAATGCGGCATGTTCTTCAAAGGACTTATCACTATACTCTTCAGGTAGAACTGGAAAGTCGTAAGTGCCGTCAGGCTTCACGCCATAGTTCACTTTTACGGTCTCATACCAGTCGTTTATATCCGGTTTCGAAGCTCTAGCCCCGTTGCCTGTCCATTTTGCTGGAAACTCTTCGAACTTACCGTCAGATAGTGGATGCTTTTCACCACCTAGAGGTTGATAGTTATCAGCTGTGGGCACTTGAAACGCTTTACCTACTACATAGTAAAAGTTGTTATCACGGGCGTATTCAACAGACGTGTCGTCGTGCGCGCCGAAATCACTTACACCTTCAGGTGCAGAAAGTGAATGGTAATCACGGGCGACATGATTAGGCACGATATCGATAATAACCTTCATTCCCGCTGCGTGAGTCCTGGCAATTAGCGCTTCAAATTCTTCTAAACGCTTGGCTGGATCATCGGCTAGATCTGGATTAACGTTGTAGTAATCTTTAACTGCGTAGGGAGAGCCCGCTCTGCCTTTCACTACATCTGGGTCGTCGTTTGAAATACCAAATTCAGTGTAGTCATTAATCACCGCATGGTGCGGCACACCGGTATACCAGATATGACTGGTTCCCAAGGATTTTATGGCCTTTAGCGCTGCGGGAGTAAAATCACTAAACTTACCTACCCCATTGTGCTCAATTGTGCCCCAAGGCTGGTTATTTGTATTCGTGTTTCCAAACAAGCGAGTAAAAACTTGATAAACAACAGGTTTACCTTGCCTTTCAGCCGAATCGTTTAGCGTCGAACTTTCGCCACTTTGACCAAATGATTTCAGGCTAGCGTCTTTGGTCACCGGTTTTTGATTATTCACTGGAGAGGTCGGCCCTGTACACGCTGTTATTCCAATTGACAGCATAGCAATTGACAAGGGTTTAAGACAAAAACGAAATTGGAAATTTGGCATAGTAATCATTGTGATAAACGTAAATTATGCCAATAGGATACGCGTTAACTGGATGTTAAAAAACATGCATACGTATTCAAACATAAAAAAACCGCCTGACGAGGCGGCTTAGTATTCCAGATAGCATGGTGTCATGCTGCATGGGCTATGCGAAGCGGCTTTCGAGTATGCTCAATGGTGGGAACGGCCACATCGCCAATAGCTTGTAACGCACTATTTAGTTCTGAATGAATCTTTCTGTGAAAACCTTTTAGTGGTTTTGCTAATTCTGTTGCCAACACTGTTGGTGAGACTCTATAGGGTACACGCTTACCATTGAACTCTATTGCTTCGCCAACTGAATTAAAATGAATACCAAAAGCCTTCATTCTTCTCGCTAATTTTGGTTCCATTAAAACGTAGGCATGTTTTACATTTAAATGCTGGCAGATACTCGTTGCCATTAAATAAAGCGCAATTGAAAGGTATGGAAAGTGCTCAACATTGAACGTTAGATTCTTTTTTTGCTTTACCCTTTCAAGCTTTTCAGTGGGAAGAATTTTTGAGCGCATTTGACGAACCCTGAACTCCTTTGGTATTGCTAATCGTGAGATTTCACAAACGCTAGCAGGGTCACAACTGGAAGGAAGTAGTTCATTTTTCTCAAAGGCTTCAGCAAATTTTTCTTCCAATGGAAGTGCCAAGCCAGCTTCCGTCGGCAAGACCAACCTTATCGTGCCTGCACACTCTCCTGTTGGCAAATGCTTGATATAGCAATTGATCGCGCGATCATCAAACTTGTCTTTTTCTAATGCAGTGGCATTTTTCTGCTCGAAGTTCATTTCTTCACAATACACTTTGTGTCGCGTTTTATAACTCACCTGCTTTTCACTTTCTTCGTTAGCAATCACAAGTTCGTAACGGCTAAAGAAGAAATTAGAAATACTCTCTTCAAGTGAAAAACGACTAGGGAATACCCTAGAAAATGTTTGTGGTAGTAGACTCAGTTTGTTAGACACGGCGCCATTAAACGCTCGAACTGCGCTCATTGTTCTCATCTTCAACGCAAAGCTCCCCTGATTTAATTTATTATTAGGCTTGTGGGTAACTTCCTGTTCGCAACAACAGCCTTAGTTATTTAACTACTATTTAATCTTAGATTTGTTATTCGTATCTCTACTTTGTCTGATAAGTGCATCCCCACTTACATAATCAGACTTTGACAGGCGGTCATACAGCAGCACATTTGCTGTGGCCGCTAAATTCATGCATGAATAAGTAGGAACGTAGACAACGTGATCGCACCAAGACAAAACGTCTTCGCTAATACTGCCATCTTCAGGACCTAGCAAGTAAAACACATTGCTTGGGTGCTCAAACGAAGGTAGTGGTATAGCACCCTCTACCAGTTCAACCGCTACGACTGACGCACCCTCAGGCACTATTTCTTTTAAGTCGTCGACCCCAATGGTCGGAATGACTTTATGAAACGCTTTCGTATCTGCATTAAAATCTTTAGCAAAACGATAGCGCTGACCAGTATAAAAGACGCTGGCCACACCGTAACAACCTGCAGCTCGAAGTATAGAAGCAACATTCACGGGATTCTTCGGGTTTATCAACCCAATTGACATTTTCTGATTCGCAATTTGCACGTTTATATTTATTTTATTTTTTATTCAGCATTTGATATTGCCACGTTCTTTCTCACGCTTCTAGACAGGTTAGCGTAAACTAGCCTTAAGTATGATTAAACTTATCAAAAAAAGCGGTAGACACAGAACTCGCGATTCACCTATGCCAATAGGCATTTCTGCCAATGAGCATTGGTCTCCTCTTCTTATCGAGAAGCACGTGATATTGCAAAGCGTGGTCGATTATAATTTTTATATCTTAATAACATGTGACAGTATGGCCTATTTACTCGATCTTTTTTTAAGAAGTATTTAATGTTGAGATAGATGAACCATCTGAAATCTTCGCATCGATAAAAAACAGCGTTTATTGTCACCGGTTCAGCAAGATGCAGACCAGTTTAATGAAAATATTACACATTGCCTGCAAAGTTTACACAAGAGAGCTTCATAAACTCGATAAAATTCATTTTTTTCAAAATGTTACTAAAATAGGAAAAATGGCAACTTGTGTTCAAACGGGAAGGCAACAGCACTAGTTGTGAGCGATGTAAGGGAAATAACGTTGCCAAAATCAACGATTCACGATGTGTGAGGTTGGTACTAGAAGTATGAACCAGTAACTTAATCTTAAACTGTTGCCAAATTGAAACAGAGTAAGACACTGAAAAAATAGAGTTTTATTTAAAATAAAAAAATCTTGGAAAAAAAACCAAGCTCTATAAGCCTTTTGTTGCGATTTGCATACAGGCTTTGTACAGAAAGAAAAAATCAGTTCGGTAGCTATGCGCTTTTACGCTGTCTTTCCACTGAATTCTCATAGCAATGTTTAAGATAGCGTCTTGCCATGCGCCGCCCTTGACCGTAGCCTCGCAATAACTTCTTCTTATCCATAGTTAAACGCTTAACGCAAAAAGCTTCATCAGGCGCTATCACACGGATTGTGCAGTCGTCAGGTGGATTATTGAGAAAAGCTAACGTTTCGTTATAAATGGCGGCACGCTGCAACATCTTATCGAGTAGCGCAGGCTGGTTGCCATACATCTTTTGCATTAGCCAAACAGACTTTACTTCTGGTTTTGTAAAACCTAACGGTTGAGAAAGAATAACCGTGATATCCTTCGCACCCATTTTGTATGCTTGGATAGCAGGTATTGCATCTGCCACTCCCCCGTCCAAGTATCGCGTACCGTTTATTGAAATTTCGTCTCGGTATGCAGTTGGCAACGCACAGGAAGCTACCATTAAATCATCAACATTATCTTTGGTGGCTTGTATATATTCACATTCACCTGACTCTGCATTAGTAATCCCAACATACAGTGGCATGCTGCTTTTTTCACCTGGTGCAGGAATATTCATGGACTGTTTAGAGTGATGCCATAGCCAATGAACATCTGTCATGTGCCCACCTTTTATGAAACGAAGCGGGCTAAAAAATTCCCTTTTTGTGGCGTATTGCGTGATGATGGTTTTACTAAGTCCATGCATTTTCGACACGTAGGTTGAAAGATTCGTTGCGCCAGCTGAAACACCAATCGCGAAGTCGAACGAATGATAGTCATGCTCCATAAATTTATCTAACACGCCTGCTGCAAAAACTCCGCGCATAGCGCCACCTTCAACAACAAGTGCGCGTTTCATTTTCATCTCCTTTTGAATAAATTCAACCACTCTGGTACGACCACTATTTTCTTGGTGATACTACTAGAGAATCAAGAGATATGCCAAAAACAAAAAACCGCGAACTACGTCGCGGTTTTTAAATCTTGGTTTATTAGAAATTTACCAAATTAGCGTTTATTCGGTCTTACTTTTTCGTAACCGTTAACGTAGGTGCATTTCCATCAGGGCCAGATACCTTAAACTCGTATAGACCAGACTCTGCAACTTCAATCATTAGATTATTGTTACTTGCGCCAAGTATTTTCGGCTCGCTAGGCGTTACTACGTTGCTTGCTGCATCGTTCGGGCTGCCAAGGTTTACTGTCGACCAGTCTTCAGAAGCGACTTTGAATTCAATACTACCTGCGCTCAATTCAATGTCTGCGGTATAAACACCTTCTCCTTGATATTCAAACATATCGACCGCTCCCCAGCCATTCATACCACCACGAATATAAACTTGAGTGTCGCCCCAAAACGCTTCTTTAAATACACCAATGGTTGGCGCATCTAAATCAGTGACGTTGAATACGAACACATAGCGGTCTGCGGTTTCAATGTTCAAAATAAGATTGTCGTTAGTGGCGGCGAGCCCTAAAGTCTGACCAGGCGCAAGGTTGCGATCTGAATCATCGGCTGAGATCGCACCGAAGTTCACGGTATTCCAATCTTCTGAAGAAACCTTAAACTCGTAAGTCCCTGGCTCAACATCACGAGAGAAAGTGTAAACACGTCCGCCTTGGTAAGCAAACTCCTCAGCCGTACCCCAGTCGTTCATTGCACCACGAAGATACACTGGTGTGCCAACATAGGGCTCTTCGTTCTCAACCATAAGGATTGGTGCTTCGCTATCAGTCGCATCAATAGTAAACAGATAGGTCGCGCTCGTCTCTGGTGTAAATGAAAGGTTGGTATTAGTACGTGCAAGAACCTTTTCTTCACCCGCTATTACCGTACCTTCTTCACCATCCGCTGCGCCAAAGTTCACTGTACTCCAATCTTCAGATGCGAATTTGAATCCATATGTAACGCCACCTTCAAGTGTAGCTGTTACGGTGTACTTACCGTCACCCTGATAGGTAAATGCATCATCCGTTGACCAACCATTCATATCTCCACGCAGGTAAGCGATGGTGTCGCCGTAAGGAACAACATCAGGCGCACCAGACGTGGCATACGCTGATAGTCCATAACCTTGGGCTCCAGACTGTGGTTTTATGAACACAGCAATAGTTAGTGCAGGAACGGTAAAGGTTCCATTACCATCTTCACCTTCTACAAATGTGGCGCCGCGTACCGCAGCATCGACAGAATTCATTTGTGTGGCGTGAAGCGAAAAACCTGTTGCTGTGTTTACCGTGATAGACTTATCTTCATACCCTGTATTCACTAGCACCATAACCGCATCATTCATTATGTCTAAATCTTGGCGAGGTACTTCGCTGTTTTCAGATATGCCGTCATCAATACTCATCGCTATAAGACCACGCTGCTGGCGTTCACCAATATTGTGGAAACCTATACGGTCGATGATGTCTTCAGCGGTGGTTAATCTAAACAGCGGACTTGTCATTCGAATATTAAGCAACTCTGCAAACACGTCTGAGGCGAACATGATATCTGCCATCGACGCAGCGCGGTTCGGACTATAAATAAACTCACCCATTTCTTCCCAACGGGCTTCATTGTCCTGGGCTAGCGGTAAGCCTACATTCCAGTTGTTGGTCTCGTAAGTGAAATCGACGTAGTTAAACCAGTCGCCCGCATCATAGGTATTTCTATCCATTGATTTGGAGCGAAGCATGTCGCCGCCCATTTGTAAAAATGGAATTCCCTGAGACACTAGATTAATACCCATTGCTACATTTTGGGCACGAACCCGCTGCTCTAGCGTAATATCTTGTGGAAGCGTGTAGTTTAACTGATCCCACAGCGTTTCATTGTCGTGCTTCGACACATAGTTAATGATATCCGCAGGATCTTCTGCGTAGCCGCCTAAGTTACTGGTAGCGCCTGCACTTCCTGAAGACGTCTCCAAAACATAGTCTTTTAACGTTCCGATCATACCCATTTTTACACGGTCTTGCGCGCTTAATAGCCCTTCATCTTCCGGCCTAAAGATAGCGCCTTGACGAATAGCTTCGCGAATACGGTCGTTATAGGTACCAATCTCGGTACCAGCCATATTGAGCTGGCTCGCTTGCTCGTAACCGCGGTCTATTTTAGTCCAGCCTTCACCGTAGAAATAGTTGTCAGCATCGATAGTTTGGACTGCATCACGTAAGCGTACCATTGTGTCTTTTGTAGCTTGGCTCATGATGTCGAAACGGAATGAATCATACTTATAATGCTCAGCCCACATTAGCAGCGAATCTTTCATGAACTTTTCCATCATGACATTGCGAGGCTCTGTGTCATCACAGCACGTTTCACGAACAATCGCACCCGTATCCACTTCATATCGGTGATAGTAGCCCGGTACCGCTTTGTCTAATACTGACTTACTGAAAACACCAGATGCATTGGTATGGTTATAGACTACATCAAGTGCAACACGTAGCCCCATCTCGTGAAGTGCTTGGATCATGGCGCGCATTTCTACAATGCGTTCTACACCCTCTGCACTCGACGCATAGCTGCCTTCCGGTGCGTTAAAGTGATGAGGATCATAGCCCCAGTTAAATGTATCTAGATTACGTAAATCATTAGTAAGCTGCTGAGCTTTACCCGCTTGAGATAAAGGATCGTAACCGTTGTAAACGTCAATTAGCAATGCATCAGCGCTTTCTTCTTCACATACAGCAGCACTGCTATTTAAGCGACACAGTTTGCCTACCGTATCGTATAAATCTACCGTTTTTGTTGGATCCTCATCGATGGTTGCAATGTCATTTGCTGGGAGTATATGGAAGTAAGTAAGCCCTGCTTCAACAAGCTTTTTAAGGTGCTCAACCGGTGCTGTGCCCTCTTCAGTAAAAGCAAGGTATTTACCTCTATTTTCCTCAGACGTAGACATATCACGTACGCTAAAGTCACGAACGTGCCCTTCGTAAATGACTGCATCTTCATAATTTTCAACCGTCGGAATAGTATGAGTATCCCAGCCTTGTGGTTTTAAATCATCATCAGCTAGATTTACGAAGCGAGAGAAACGGCCGTTTGTGCTTAGTGACACAGAATATGGGTCTGTAACAAGCAGCGTTTCTACATTCCCCGTAATAGGGTGATAGACGGTAACTTCATAACGGTAAAGCTGACGGTCAAGGGACATATCGCCTTCATGACGCCAGACACCAGACGTATCATCGCGAACCATATCAATACGTTGGCTTAATGTCTTGTTGTCGTTATAAATCAGAAGATCAACATTTGAAGCAGTAGGCGCCCACAATGCGGCAGTAATACCTGTATCAGAGTAGATACCACCAAGTTGAGCTTCGTCAGCATCGTCTTCACCGAGCGTATATAGTGCGTCTATTCCGTTAGCCAGTTGGATCCCGGTCGCAACAACAAGCGCACCGTCAGCATCGTAACCCCCTACTACGGCTTGTGTCGTCAACACGGTTTTAGCATCTTCAACCGACCAGTCGCCTTCCCAAGCCTGCATAGCAGATAAGTGCGGCGCACGGGCAGATTGCTCTTCGGTAAGTGTTGTACTCATTAAAGTTACTTGAGTACCGTTAATACCCTCTTCCAGCGTACTCTCTAAGTCAGCCTGTGCTGAATAGTGAAGTTTCACCTCTGAAACGGTTTCAGGTACGTCCCATAAAATAGTGTTGGCATCTAACCAATGCGCGCCAAAACCCTCGATATCAACAGGCTGAGGACCAAGAGACATGATAGGAAACTCGAATATGGTTGCCTCGCCAGAGAGGGTAAAATTCATGCGTACAAATGTTTCATCATCTTGTACTAAAGAACCCTGGAAGTTTCCGCCCCCCATTTCTTTTCCGGCATCGTCAGTGCCTTTGTGGATGATGAAATTGTGACAGCTTCCATACCCTTCTTTAAGGTCTAGAATCCAATACGCACCATAGTTAGGATCGATACCGCTATGAATGCGACCGTTGGCCCAATCCGTGTCTGCGTCAGCATAAGCATCACACTCGTCATTGTTCCAAGTATGTAGTCTCCAGCCTTCATAAGCTGCATCGTTACTTGAGTTATCAGCGTCAACAGCAGCCCGATTATAATAAAGTACAGCTTGATTAGATGAAGGGGTAAATACAGGTGCAGGTAAACTTGGATCAGCACCGGCTTCACATGCATCGTTCGCTTCATTAGGTACGAGCGGCGCATCGCATTGAATAGGTGGTGGCGGTTCACAAGCCGTACCGGTTGAATTAGGTACATTTGGAACCTCACA
>Ga0066382_10000344_pt1 | contig 15951 bp, 10 predicted proteins | sample Knorr_S23_td_NAD_FD_71218 | JGI IMG/M metagenome (GOLD analysis project Ga0066382, IMG submission 71218) | Marine microbial communities from Southern Atlantic Ocean transect - Knorr_S23_td_NADW_ad_2500m_LV_B | ecosystem: Environmental > Aquatic > Marine > Oceanic | place: Southern Atlantic... | reverse complement strand
GACGGTTCGGGGCGCTTCTCCGACGTCAGTGGGCTGGTCGGCGAAGCGTTCGCGGCTCCCATCGTGGGCCGAGGCGTGGTGACCGCGGACATCGATGGTGACGGCGATCTCGACGCGCTGCTCACCGTGAACGGCGGGGCGCCCAGGCTCTACCGCAACGACCTGAACCCCGGGTCCGCTCAGTGGATCGAGCTCAGGCTCGAAGGCGCGCATCCGAACCGGGACGCCTTGGGCGCGTTGGTTCTCGTCTACACGGAGGCGGGAGTCCAGCGGCGGTATGTGGGCGCGGGTTCGTCCTATCTCTCTCAGTCGGTCCTGAACCCGCTGCTCTTCGCTTTAGGGGAGGCTGCGGCGGTGGACAGTTTTGTCGTCAGTTGGCCTCGGGGTGGGCGCACGGTCGAGCTTGGTCCAGTTCCCACCGGCCAGACGATTACGGTACGAGAACACCGATGAACGTTCGCAGTGCCCGCCGTCGCGCTCCTTCCCTGATGCTGGCATCGCTTCTGCTGACCGTGTGCGCGGACGCGGACGCTCCGGCCGATCCCGCCGCACTGCTCACCGTCCGCACACTAGGCTTGGCGTATCTGGAGGAAAATCGATTGCCGGAGGCCGAGGCAGAGTTCCAGCGACTCGTGGAAATGGCGCCGGGCGAGCCACTGGGTTATGCGAACCTGGGGCTCACGTATTTGAGGCAGGGGCGGCTGGCCGACGCGGAGACCGAGCTGCGACACGCGATCGAGCTGCTGCCCTCCGACCCCGACGTGCGACTAATTCTCGTCGAAATTCTCCGCTCGCAGGAGCGTGAGCTGGAGGCCAGGCAGGAGCTCGAAGCGTCTTTGCTCATCGACTCTAGCCACGTGAAAACGCTGTACGCGCTTGCGACGCTGGACGCCGACTCGACCGATGCCGGTCCAGCCGCCCGCCGTGCCGCTCAACTCGAGCGCGTTGTCGCGCTGCAACCGGGCAACGTGAGCGCACGTGTACAGTTGGTGGATGCGCACCTCGCGGCAGGCGCGGCCGAAGGCGCCTCGATCCATCTGGGGCAGATCCGTCAGCTAGTGCCCGAGATCCCGGTCGAAGGGAGAGACCTATTCGAACAAGCCTCGCTCGCCGCGCAACGTGGTGACGCCGCGGGCGCTCAGGGCGCCGCGTTCGCGTTCCACAACGTGATGCGCACGACACCGATCTACCAGCAGGGTTTGCTCGAGCTGCGTGGGCCTGGCGGGGTACTGCTCGGCTTCCCCGTGGTCACGTTCAGCGAGACGCTCACACCCGGGGTACGCGATCCAGAGACCGTGTTGGCCGCGCTGCGATTTACGGATGTGACGCAGACCGTGGGCATGCCTGGTCCCGGCGCGGGCGGTGGGCGCTCGCTCGCGGTGGCGGACTATGATGGTGACGGTGACCGGGACGTCTTCTCCGGGGGCGCTCTATGGCGGAACGATCCCACGGGGTTCGTTGACGTCTCGACGCAGGCGGGTGTGACCGGGTCGGCCCCGGACCACGCGCTCTTCGGCGACTACGACAACGACGGCTCGCTCGACCTGTTTCTCTCCCGAGGCGCGACCGGAGTCCTGTTCCGTAACCTGGGCGACGGCACGTTCGAAGACGTCTCGGCTCAGCTCGAGGTGTCGCTGGCTGGCGGGGCGCCGCTGTTCATCGACTTCGATCAGGACGGAGACCTCGATCTGGTCGTGGCGGGCAGCCTGAGTACCGGCATGTACCGCAACAACCTGGACGGGACGTTCACCGATGTACGCGGGCGCGCCGGCACGGAGGCCGCGACAGGGGGCGTGCAAGGCGCCGCCGCCTTCGGGGATTTCGACGACGACGATGACTTGGAACTGATCTTTTCGGGCGCGTCCACGACTAGCCTCTTCGACAATCAGAGGTCGGGGGTCTTCGTCGAGGTGAGCGATGCCCGGGGCCTCACGCCAGGCAGCGCAGGCGTGGTGCGTGTGGGCGACTACAACAACGACGGCTTTCTCGATCTGCTGACGGCACCACGAGGCGGTCGGGGGCTGGTGCTGCACTTGAACGACGGAGACGGCGGGTTCGCGGTGGACGAGCGCCCGACGGTACTGTTGGAAGGTGCCGCGACGCTCATCATTCACGACGCGGCCCTGGTGGACTTCGACAACGACGGATGGCTCGATGTCGTGCTGGTCGGAGAGTCCGAAGACGGCGGGGCAGGGGCCATTCGCCTCTTCAGAAACTCCTCGGCAGGTCGATTCGACGACCTCTCCAGCCTCGTGCAAGGCGAGTTGCCTGCATTGCGTCGACTGGAGTTCGCCGACTTTGGCGATGACGGCGACCTCGACCTGTTCGTATCAGCCGTCGATGGCTCGGTGCGACTGATCCGCAACGATGGCGGCAATGCGAACCGGTACCTCAAAATGCAGCTCGTCGGCCTATCGACGGGCAGCGGCAAGAACAACCACTTCGGGATCGGCGCGAAGATCGAGGTGCGCGCGGGCGGCCTGTACCAGACCCGAGTGGTTACGGGTCCCGAGATCCATATCGGTCTGGGCCAACACAGCCGAGCCGACGTGGTCCGTGTTCGCTGGACCAACGGAGTCCCGCAGAACCTGTTCTATCCCAACGCGAATCAGTCGATGATCGAGGAGCAGATTCTGAAAGGCTCTTGCCCCTTCTTGTACACGTGGAATGGAGAGCGCTTCGAGTTTTTGACCGATCTCATGTGGAAGAGCGCACTGGGCATGCCCATGGGTCTCATGGCTCAGGGCGGGACGGCGTACGCGCCGCCTGCCGCGTCTCAGGGCTTCGTGAAGATTCCTGGACACGCTTTGCAGCCGCGCGACGGAGCATACGAGCTCCAGATCACGGGTGAGCTGTGGGAGGTCTTCTACATCGACGAGGTGGAGCTCGTCGTCGTGGACCATCCGGATTCGGTGGACGTCTTCGTGGACGAGCGCTTCGTATTCCCGGAACCGAACCCGCCGCTCGTGCTTCACCAGGTAGCCGAGCAACGAACGCCGCTCTCGGCGGTCGATGGGCACGGGACCGATGTGTTGCCTCGGCTGCTGCACGCGGACGACCGGTACGTGGACGAATTCCTGCCAGATCGCTACCAGGGCGTGAGCGCGCTGCACGATCTCGTGCTCGACCTCGGGGCATTCGCGGTGGATGCGCCTGTCGAGCTGTACCTGCGTGGCTGGATCTTCCCGACCGACGCCAGCATCAACGTGGCGCTCTCACAGTCCGAGACGCTGGGCACGATCATGCCGTACCTCGAGGTCATCGACGTCTCCGGAGCGTGGGTGACCGCAGTCGAAGCGTTGAGTTTCCCGGCGGGGAAGAACAAGGTCGTCGTTCAGGATCTATCTGGGCTCTTTCGCAGCGAAGACCATCGCGTGCGCATCCGAACCAACATGAACATCTACTGGGACCACGCGTTCTTCACCGTCGGAGCGGTAACAGCCCCCATCGAGGTCACTACTCTGCAGCCCGTCGCGGCCGACTTTCACTATCGTGGCTTTTCCGAGCTATACCGGAAGGGGGGGCGGTTCGGCCCCCATTGGTTCGACTATGCAAGCGTGTCCATGCAGTCACCGTGGCGGCCGATCGTGGGCGCGTACACTCGCTACGGCTCGGTGCTCGACTTGGTAAGCGAGTCGGACGATATCTACCCGATCATGGGTCCGGGTGACGAGATCACGCTTCGCTTCGATGCTGCCAAGGCTCCGCCGCTCCCCGAAGGGTGGACCCGGGATTTCATGATCTATTCGGACGGATGGATCAAGGACGCGGACTTGAATACCGCGGACGGATGGAGGGTGGAGCCGCTGCCCTTCCACGCGATGTCCGAGTATCCTTATGGTCCGAGTGAGGTATACCCGCATCCCGACATCGTGCGGCGGTACCATACTCGGGCGCCGACGCCCATGGCGGTTCTGGGTGGCGGGAGCCGCTAGCGGTTCGCCCGCACGACTGTGATGCCGAGCTGATCGTTCGTGACGTCCACGCGCTGCACAACCCCATCTGGCCAGCGCACTTCGATGCCTTCCGGTTCCGCTCGTAGGCCCAGCACCGCCACCGGATCGTCGACGGACCAATAACCCGAGCCGAGCCGCAGCTCCCGTGCGGGTCCGAGTCCGTCCGCATAAACCACGCGCACGGTGGCTCCGATGCCGTGTGGATTAGCCGCGCCGCCTCGCAGGCGGACCCGGATTCCGCGGCGGCCGCGGCGGTTGTGAAGCAGCACGGTCTGCCCATTGTTCTGTCCGATCGCGAGGTCGATACGCCCGTCGCCGTCGTAGTCCGCGACTGCGGCTCCGCGCTGATCTCCTCTCAGGCTTATGCCGGACTGCGAGGGGGTTTGGGGCACGAATTCGCCCGACCCATCCCCTAGCAGCAGCAGTCCTCGACCGGCATCGAAGCGCTCGGCTCCGAGTGTGTTGGGGAAGAAGTTCTGGGTGAGCATCAGGTCCTCGTGCCCGTCCCCGTCGAAGTCCGCGACCGAGGGATGGAAAGCAGGCGCGAGTTGGGTCGCGGCCGGCAGCACGCGCGGCTCGAAACGATCCCCGCGGTTCAGGAAAATCATGTGCTGAAGCGTGGTGATCTCCGACACCTGCCCGCTGCTTATCGCGGGTCCTAACACCTGGGCAAGGGAAGCGTCGGCATAAGCACCGTACGTGGTCGTGGTCTGCCGGCGGACATAGGGCAGTCCGCTCGAAAGACGCCCGAAGCTGGTGAGCGGGGCAACTGATCCAATCCGGTCGTCCCGTGCAGCCAGAAGGAAGTCGAGCTGACCGTTCCGGTCGAAGTCACCCCAGTAGCCGAGCAGCGGCCGGTCCGTGCGAGCCTCGAGACCGATGTTGCGGCCCCAGGACGTAAGCACCAGGTCCATGCGGCCGTCGCCGTCCAGGTCGCCGGCCGTAACGCCGTTCCACCAGCTCAGATATGGAGAGAGGCCCCACGACCGCGTACTCTCGGTGAAGCCGCCGCGGTTGTTGATGAAAAGACGCGGTGGACCCCAGTCCGTGGCGACCACCAGGTCGGGGTCGCCGTCGCCGTCGATGTCCGTGAAGGTCACACCCGATACGAGTCCCACTCGCGAAAACGGCGCTGACGCGGCGGAGTCGTACACGAGACTGCCGTCCTGTTGGCGCCTGAAGAGCCGTGACGTGGGAGGCAGCGGGTAGGCACTCGCGTAGACACGCCCGCCGACGAATACGTCGAGGTCTCCGTCTCCGTCCACATCAGCCGACGCCAGAGCACCTGTGGACGAGCCGTCCGACGAAAGCGCAGGCACGCCCATCCCGGGACCGCCCGGGCCAAGTCGGATCGAGACAGCCGTCGGCACTTCGAGAGCGGCCGTGGGAGACGGGGCCTCGTAGTTGGCGACTCCCGCCAACAGGGAACGCCCGTCTGGCTCGGGAAGCAGCGTGGTCACATCATACTCGAGCGCGGGTCCGGCGACCGCCCTGCGCAGCGTACCGTTCTGGTTCTCGAAGTACGCCACAGCGCCGCCCGCACCTGCGCCGACTACCAGATCCGGGTCGCCGTCGCCATCGCTGTCCGTCCAAGTGATTCCGGGACCGAGTCGGCTCAGCTCGCGGGGGATAAGAGGCTGCGCGACAGTGACGTTGAAGGGCCGATCGGCGTGCGTGTGCGCGAGTGCCGCGCGCAGGTCCTCGAAGAGCGGGCCCTCGGTGGCTTGGGGTGACCCTGTCGGAGCCGGGCCTGCCCCCTGGTTCAATACTTCCGTGATCTCGTAGAGGCGATTTGGTTCGGCCTCCACCACGGTTCGTGCCCCGGACCGCCAGGTGACTTCGATCGTTAGCGAGGAAGCCGAGCCCGTGGCGAAGCTCTGCAGACCGTCGGAGTGCGAGAGGTAGAGTCCGCCGGCGCCCACTTCGCGTACCTGGTCGACGGGGCCGCCCGAGACGAGGATCTTCGCGCCCACCGCGCCCGTGTTGGGTGCCAAGCCCACGAGCTTCACGGCGAGTCGGGCCGCCTCGGAGTCATTGCGTAGCACGAGGGCAGGATCGCCCAGACGATTGACCACGACGTCAAGGTCGCCGTCGCCGTCCAGATCTGCGGTCGCCAAGCCGTGGGAGATGTCTTCTCCTCGGTCCAATCCCCATGCGCCTTCCACGAGTTCGAAGGTCCCGTCCCCCAAGTTGCGAAACGCTCGGTTGGGTAGTCTGAGCGCGGGGAAGAGGTTCATCACATCTTTCCACTCGGCGCCAGCCTGGGTGCGCCGCAGACGCTCCCCCGTGTCTGCGTCCATTGCGTTCCAGGGGTGGCCTGTCGCAATCAGCAAGTCCTGATGGCCATCGAGGTCGACGTCCACGAATTCCGCACCCCAGGACCAACCGGAGGCGTCGAGGCCAGCCTGTTGCGCCGCCTCCATCCAGGCGCCGTCATCGTTTCCAAGCAAGAGCGTGTTTCGGTTCACCTGCATCGTGACCTCGACGGAGCCGGGTGGCGGCCGGACTTCCATCAAGGTCGAGACCTGCGTTTTCCTGAGCCGGCTCGAGAGCGGGAGCATGTCCGCCACGAAGATATCGGTGGTACCGTTGGCGTCGACGTCGGCGAAGGCGATGGACATCGAAGCATGACTCGTTTTTCGCAGCGCCCCCGCACCGGTCAGCCGGAAGGTTCCTGCCCCGTCGTTGATCCACAGTTGGTCCGGACTCTCGAAGTCGTTGGCGACGTAGAGGTCCGGCGCGCCGTCGCCGTTGAGGTCGCGGAAGCGCGCGGCCAGTCCCCACTCCTGCGCCTCTACCTCCAGCGGCTCACCTTCAGCGTCGAGGAATCGACTCCCTGAAATGGGCTCTCGCTGAAAGGCACCGGTGCCGTCGTTTAGGTAGAGGTCGTCGGCTTGGCCGAATTCCCAGCTCAATACGCCCTCAGCGTCCTCGATGACACGGTAGTACTCCCGATACATCTCGTTCACGACCCACTCTCCGTCGCGCCGCTCGAGCACCGGCGTCTCCCGTCGATCCGCGGAAGAGAAGACGTCGGCGGCGCGATCGAGGCGGTAGTTGGCGGCGTACAGATCCAGATCTCCATCGCCATCGATGTCGGCCAAGGTCATCGTGCTACCAGCGCGCGAAGTCTCGAAACCGGACTCCAGCGAGCGATCGGTGAACACGCCCAGGCCGTCGTTCTCGAGCAGCGTGACGGGCGCGCCCATTGAGGAGACGAGCAGGTCCAGGTCACCGTCTCCGTCGACATCGACCAGCGCGGAGCCGCTGGGCCGGCGGTCACCGAAGTTCACTCCGGCGGCATCGCTGGCGTCCTCGAATCGCATGCCGCCCCGATTCAAGAAGAGGCCGTTGGCGCCACGCGTATTGACGAGGAAGATGTCTACGCGACCATCGCCGTCGACGTCGCCGAGGGAGACTCCCCCGCCGTTGGCCAGATGCTGGTTGCGCGTCACCATCTCGGCGCTTGGGTCATTCGTGAAATCGACGCCGGTTTGTCGCGCGCCGAGAGCCGTGAAGCCGGCAGCTTCCGTTCCGCTCACATTCAGCTGGTGCCAGCGGAGGGGCGACTCTCCGATCCAATTGGGCGGCGCGTCACCGCAGCTCACGAGCAGCAGTGCCGCCACACATGGGGCGAGCGGCATCCACGGAACAGCGAAGCGTGTCAGGGCTCTTGGCGTCGTCACGTTTTGGCGGCAGCGGGCGGTCAGGACCCGGGAAAGGAGGAAGTCGGCGCCGCGAACCGCAACCCTGGCGAGTTCATCGGAGGAGGGTGAGCCACCTTGCCGGTTCGCGGGCAGTCATGTTTCATCCGATACTTCGTACGAAGGGTAGCGTGACTTTACCGACTGGGATTCCAAGCGACAGCCTGTGCTCTCGAAACGTCTGACGACATCTCCTGGAATGCGCTCACAGTCCTGCGCAACGCGCTGGTGTGTGCCGGTGTTCGTAGCGTGTGCCCTCTCCGCATGCGACTCAGGCCTGAACCCCAACCCTTCGGACGGGTCTCCTCCCGGTTTGGACGTCATCGAGCCGTTCCCGATCGACCGGGGCGACGACGGCATTCAGACGCCGGGCAAGTACAAGGGGCTGTGGCTCAGGCTCGTAGACAATGGTTCGCCGGTCGTGACTCCGGTCGACGGTAGGATCGTCGTGATATGCGTCGGCATGAGCAACGCTCGCTCGGAGTGCGGAGACTTCACCGCGCGCATCAACTCCCACTGGATCTTCGACGTCTCGTTCCAGGTGCTGGTCCTGAACTGTGGGAGGGTCGGGCACGCCATCGAACATTGGATCGACCCCGAGTACGACTTCCTCTGGGAGGAATGCTTGCTGGGGCTGAGGCTCCTCCATGGCCTGCGGCCGGACCAGGTTCGTGTCATCTATCACAAGGCGGCCAACGAGTTTACGACGCGTGAGGACGGAACGGTTCTCCCGGAGTACCCAAGCGCCGGGTCCGACTACGATGCGTTCTACAACAACCTGACCGCCTTCTCTCGTCGCGTGCCCTCCTTCTTCTCGAACGTGCAGGCGGTATACACGTCATCCCGGAGTTACGGCGGTTTTTCGTCCGACCCAGGGCACGCCGAGCCGCTGAGCTACGAAGAGGGGCACGCATTGAACGCCTGGCTTGCTGACAATCCGGCTCGGGACGGAATATGGTACGGATGGGGCGCCTACCTGTGGGCTCCGCCTTGTCCGACCGGTGAGATCAACGGCGGTGGTGTTTGCTATCAGCGTAAGGACTACGAAGACGACGGCGTGGGCGTGACCGGCACCGGAGCTGGCAAGGTAGCCTTCTTGATGCACTTCCGCCTGATGCGCGAGGACTGGTACCGGAGGCGCTAGTTGCCGGCGAAGCCTTGCAGCATGCGGCGCACGACGGACGCCGGGTCTGAGGCGCTCATTACTGCGTTGACCACCGCGACGCCCGCAGCCCCGGTTCGCGCGACGTCGCGGACTCTCTCGACGGTGACTCCACCGATTCCCACCACGGGTACCGGCACTGCTTCGACCACTCGGCGAAGTCCTTCCACGCCGATGACCTGCCCGGCGTCGGGCTTGGTCGAGGTTGGAAAGACCGTCCCGCACCCGATGTAGTCGGCACCCTCCGAGGCCGCTTGCAACGCAACCCGTGGCTCGTCGGCTGATCGCCCGATCAGGAATCCTTTCGGAGCCGCGGCGCGGACCGCAGCGACGGGCAGATCGTCGGGACCCAGGTGCACCCCGTCCGCATCAAGGGTGAGCGCTACGTCGAGCCGGTCGTTGACGAAGAACAACGCGCCGGCCTGTCTCAGCAGCGGGGCCAATCGTGCGCCGGCGGCCACGAGCTCCGATGCGGCGTCACCCTTATTGCGCAGCTGAATCGCCCTCGCGCCGCCGGCCAGCGCGGCTTGCACGACCTCTACCAAGGACCGGGGTGCGGCTAGTCCGGCCTCCACGACCACCATCACACGAAGCGCCTCGCGCAGCGAGATCGAGTCGGTCGTCCGCGTCAAGATGGCTGCGTGTCGGTTACCGAGGGTTGGGGCTGGATCCGTCTGACCCGTCGATCCCCGCCGCCAGTCGATCCCACGCGCGTCGCGCGTCGGCCTTGGCCCGGTTGTGCTCCGCGAGGGTGCGGGTGAAGTGGTGTGAGCCGTCTGGGCGAGCGACGAAGTACATGAAGTCCTCTTGGGTGGGGTGGAGCGCCGCGTCGATCGCGGCCTCACCCGGTGCTCCGATCGGCCCGGGCGGGAGACCTCGCTGGCTGTACGTGTTGTACGGGCTGTCCGCGACCGAATCGATCGCTGCGTAGAGGAGTCGTGAGCGTGGGCCTCCCAGGGCGTAGAGCACAGTAGGGTCGGCCTGCAGTAGCCACCCGTCACGCAGGCGGTTGTGGTAGACCGCAGAGATGCTGGGCATCTCTGTCACTTCGCGGGCCTCTGCTTGCACGATGGACGCCAGCGTCACGAGCTGGGCCTCGGACATCTCGAGCTCCGCGAGGCGGGAACGGCGGTCCTCGGTCCAGACCACTTGGTAGCGTTCCACCATTGCGTTGAGCACGGATTCCACGGGAACGCCCGGAGCGAAGCGGTACGTATCCGGGAAGAGGTAGCCTTCTACCCCTGGCCCGGGGACTCCTAGTCGTCGCTCGATGCCAGGGGCCTCCATGAGCGCGACGACGGAGTCGACTGCCGTGCCTGTGATCTGCGCGATGCGCGGCGCCATCTGGCGCAGGCGAAAGCCCTCCGGAATCGTCATGAGTCGTGTGAGGACCGTACCCAGTGTCAGGTGCTCGAGTGCTTCATCCCACGAGCTGGACGTTCGCAGCTCGTACATGCCCGACTTGACGCGCCGGTCGTCCCCGCGCAAGCGGGCGTAGAGCTCGAACATGCCCTGGGACCGGATTACGCCGCGTGCGGCAAGCGTGTCAGCGACCTCGGAGAGTATCGCCCCCGGTGGCACGGTGATCTGCACCGGCTCGCGTGGTCCTCCTCCTCCGGCGCCCAGCACGAATACAACAAACACGGCGGCCGAAGCTGCGACCAAGACACCAGCAGCGGCGACTCTCTTCAGATTCATGGCGATACAGTCCGCCGGTCGAGCCAGGCCTGCAAGATCAGCTGGGCGGCCGCAGCGTCGATGCGGCGCTTGTCCTCGCGCTTGCGTTTAGGCAGGCTCAACGCCCGCACGGCGCGTTCAGCGGCAACCGATGTCAGGCGCTCGTCCACGAATGACACCTCCACCGAAAGGCGTCCGGCGAGTCGCTCCCCGACTGAGCGCACCTCGGCGCACCACTCGTTCTCGCTTCCGTCGAGGCCGAGGGGTAGGCCGACGACGAGGTGTTCCACGTTCCCCTCCCGAGCGATGGTTTCGAGCTTCGTGATCGGAGGCCGCTTGCCTGCTCGCCGCACCAGCGTTTCGAGCGGAGACGCGATCGTGCCGGTCGGGTCACTCAAAGCCAGGCCGATCCTCCTCAGGCCATAGTCGATTCCAAGCACACGCACTCAGTGTCCCGTCCCAGAAGTTCGCCGGCATTCGGGCGCCGATGCATCCACCCTGGCTGCGTTGCTCCTCCTCAAAATAGCCCTGCTATTCCTCCTCCTCGCGCCTTGCCAGGGCGGCGCCTCGGCACCCTCGGTGCTCGCCGAACTTCTGGGAAGGGACACGTGGCTACAACGCGGCGAGTGCGCCTTCCAGATTGGTCCCATCGAGCAATCGGCCATACAGGTCGTGGATCGCGACTTCGGATCCGAAGGCGAAGCAACATTGCTCGTCGCCTCGCGCGCGGCAGTCGACTTCCAAAACCGCCACTGGGCCTCCCGCCAGCTCGGAGAGCAGGCCCGACAAGAACCCCGTGCTGAAGCAGCAACTCGCTTCCGAGTCGTCCGCATCGGGTGAAGCCTCGGCCCAGTCTGGACTTGAGAGCAAGGCGATTCCGGAGTGATCACCGCTTTGCCGGAGGGTTCCCCAGCCTCTCCGGGAAAAGAACTCCGAGAGCCTGACCCAGAAGGCCGACTGCCCCATGCTGCCGACTTCGCCTCCCACCGCGAAGGCGGCTGCGGCCTCCGACCCGGCTTGGTAGCCGGCGTGGTGAAGTGCGTGAATTGTTGGCAGCGCCCCTGCCTCTTTCGCCAACTCGGTGCGGAGCGTAACGAAGATCGAAACCGGAACCGCGATTTCCCGAAGCGTCGTGGCCGGTGCGTCCATCGTCCTCCCGTCTCGTTGCTGGTACGTGGAAAGGCTAATATACAACAACGATGCGCGTGCGCTGACCGGAGGGGGACCATGGAATACGATCACGAGACGCAGGTCATCAACTTCATTTCGGGGCTGCTGCTCGGAGCAGTCATTGGCGCCGGCGTAGCTTTGCTCACGGCTCCGCAGTTGGGTCACCGCACGCGCCGACGCATCAAGAAGACTGCCCTCACCATCCGCGACTCCGCGACCGACCGTTGGGACGACCTCGCCGACGAAGTGAAAGGCAAGGTCGATGACGCGATCGATGGGGCCAGGAAGCGCTTCGCGAGCTAGGGCGCCTGAACACTAGCGGGGTGATCGGAATGGGCTGGAGGCGCCGTTGATGATCCCGAGCAGGGTCATCGAACAGAAGCGCGACGGCGGTGCCATAGACGGAAAAGCCCTCGCGGCTTTCCTTGCGGCGTACCTCGAAGGCTCGGTCCCCGACTACCAGATGGCCGCCTTCTTGATGGCCGCATTCCATCAGGGCCTCGACGCCGAAGAAACCGAGGCCTTCGTTCACACCATGCTTCACTCGGGGACCGTGCTGGACCTGGGTCACCTGCCCGGCCCCCGCATCGACAAGCACTCCACGGGCGGAGTCGGCGATAAGGTCTCCATAGCACTCGCTCCGCTGGTCGCCGCGTTGGGCATCTATGTGCCCATGATGTCCGGGCGCGGTTTGGCACATACCGGTGGTACGCTGGACAAGCTCGAGGCGATTCCGGGATTCCGAACCGACCTATCGCTGGACGAATTTCAGCGTGTCCTCGGGGAAGTCGGTTGTGCGATGATCGGGCAGACTGCGGAGATCGCTCCGCTGGACGGGCGTTTGTACGCGCTGCGCGATGTCACCGCGACCGTACCCATCCGCCCGCTGATCGCCGCCAGTATCATGAGCAAGAAACTCGCGGAAGGGCTCACCGGGCTGGTGCTCGACGTCAAGGTCGGCGCCGGGGCATTCATTCCCGAGGAGCATCGTGCGATCGAGCTGGCGCAGACGATGGTCGAGATCGGTGTCGGGCGCGGTCTACCTACCGTGGCGTTGCTTACCGCGATGGATCGACCACTCGGCTACGCCATCGGCAATGCTTTGGAGACCGCCGAGGCGATCCTGTGCCTGAGCGGAGAGGGCCCGGAGGACTTGCGCGTGATCGTGCAACTCCAGGCCGTCGAGATGCTGCGGCTCGCGGAGCCCGGGCTTGCCGAGCAGGCAGCCGTCTCACGTGTCGAAGCGGCTCTCGACTCGGGCGCTGCGCTCGCACGGTTGGCTCGCCTCGTGGAGGCGCAGGGCGGAGATACTGGTGTGATCGATTCTCCGGAGCGACTCGTGACGGCCCCTGAGAGGCTCGACGTGGTTGCGGCGGGCGCAGGCACCGTTCTGGCGGTGGCGCCCAAGATGCTGGGGCAGGGAGTCGTGGCGCTCGGCGGAGGGCGCCGCAACATGGATCAGAAACCGGACCTGAGCGTCGGTTTCCAGATGCACGTGCAGCCGGGTGACGAGGTGTCGGCGGGGGACCTGCTCGCGACCGTGCACGCCAGGGACGCCGAGGGTGCCAACACGGGCGAGCATGTGGTGCGCCGTGCAGTGACCGTGGGCGACGTCGAGCAAGCCCCCGAGCTCCGCCAGCTCGTCTCTCACCGGGTCGACGAGCGCGGGGTGGTCCCTCTCTAGATCTGGTGGCTAACGGGCCTCTGCACTAGCGGCCGCCTCGCGGAACCCTGAAGCGCCTATCCGATCGGTCGCAGAACTCGGTCGGCGCCGTGCCTGGGATGTAGTACTCGAGGTACTGGTCTTCTTCGGCGCACCAGCGCGAAGCGAGCTTTCCGGTCTTTCGATCCACCAGGACGGTGTGCAGTCCTGGAAGCAGGGGGATACGGTCCGGCATCGGTAGCAAGGGACGCTGAGCGGCGACTCCGTTGTCTTCGTCGCCGTCGACGCCCACGTACACGCGACGCATGAAGGCACCCCAGACCGGTGCGACTAGCCCGCCTCCTGTCGCCTGGCGCCTGCCCGGCCCCACCTCGAAGATCGGGACGGGGGAGTCCATGCCGAACCACACGGTTGCGACCAAGCTCGGCGTGAAGCCGTTGAACCAAACGTCGGTGCCGTCGTTGGTCGTGCCGGTCTTGCCACCCGCTTGCACCGAGAAAGGAAGGCCGGCCCGGCGGACGTTGGCGCCAGTTCCGCGCGTCACCACGTCTTCGAGCATCGACACCATGATGCGCGTGACGAGGCTGTCGAGCACCTGTGTCCGCTCCGGCTGGGGCTCCCAGAGTAGGTTCCCCTGAGAGTCCTCTACACGGATGATGGGGAAGGGACGGACCTTGGTGCCCAGGCTCGGGAATGTCGAGTACGCTTCAGCAACCTCGAGCACCTTGACCTCGGCGGCACCGATCGTGGTCGATGGGAACCGCTCGATCTCGGTCCGAATGCCCATGCGGTGCGCGGTCTGCGCTACGGTCTCAATGCCTACTTCTTCCCAGCCGAGCTTGATCGCGATCATGTTCGTCGACGTGACCAGCCCCTCTCGGATCGTCATCGGCCCCTTGAAGTCGTTGCCGAAGTTCGCGGGACGCCAGTCTTCGCCGCTCACCTGGGGGTACACAACTGGGGAGTCGACGATGACGAACGACGCCGGGATCCCGCTCGCGATCGCCGACGTGTATACGAACGGCTTGAAAGAGGAGCCCGCCTGGCGTTCCGCTTGACGAGCCCGGTCGAAGTTGGACTGGTCGAAGTCCCGCCCTCCGATCATCGCTTTCACGTGCCCCGTGACGGGATCGAGCGCTACGAACGCTCCCTGCAGGTACGGCGTGGAGCCAGGAAACTTGGCCACGGTATCGAACTCGGAATAGTGGGGGTGCTTGAAGTTGACCGTGTCTCCCTCGATGGCCGCCCACCCCTCCTCCATCGATGCTCGTGCCGCTCGCTGTATGTCGATGTCGAGCGTTGTGAAGATGCGCAGGCCTCTCCGGTAGATCTCGGCACCGAAGCGATCGTCCAGGATCTGACGGACCCACTCTTCGAAGTAGGGTGCCACGGACGTGACGTTCCCCGTCGGTGCCGTGTCGGGTAACGGGAAGCGCTTCCAGCGCTCGGCCTCGTCGACGGTGAGGTAGCCCTCTGCTGCCATGCGCGTCAGGACCAGGTCGCGACGATTCTTCGCGCGCTCCGGATGTCGGAATGGGTCGTACCACGCGGGCACATTCAGGATCGCCGCCAGTAGTGCCGCCTCGGCCACGTTCACGTCGGTGACATTCTTGCCGAGATAGGCCCGCGCTGCGTTTTGGAAGCCATACCCGCGGCCCATGTAGATTTCGTTCAGATAAGCTTCCAGGATCTGGTCTTTGGTATACGAGCGCTCGAGGTCGCGTGCGACCTGAACTTCCTTGAGTTTCCGCACCATTCGGCGTTCGAAGCCGATTTCGTCGAAGAGATTGCGCGCGAGCTGCTGCGTGATGGTCGAGCCGCCCCCGAGGTTGCGGAACGTGAGTACGCCGAATACAGCACGCGCGATTCCGATGGGATCGAACCCGTTGTGCTCGTAGAAGCGCTTGTCCTCGATCGCGACGACGGCATGGGGGACATAGTCCGGCATGGCGTGGATCGACACCGGCGAGCGGCGCTCAAACCCGATTTCGTGAATCTGACGGCCGTCGAAGGAGAACAGCTTGCTCGTCTGCTCGTGCTCGAAGGTTCGGATCTGCGCGATGGAGGGGCAGCCGTCGCCGGAGCAGATGTTCTGCCAGGAGCCCCATACTCCGCCGATCGCGCCCGCGACCAGGAAGACGCTGCCCAGCAGGTAAGCCCGGGGGTGCCAGAACCTACTGAGGAGGGCGCGTAGGCCCCGTTCCGGCTCGCTATCGGTGTCCGGCCTTGCTCTCGTCATCAGTGCGGCTTCCGTCGGAAGGAGTGTCTGTCCGGTACCGATGCAAGCGGAATGCCAGCGCGTCCGCCCCATGAAGCTAGTGCAAGCTCGGCTTACGCCTCAAACACGATCGTGGCTAAAGGGTGCCGAACGACGAAAGCTCTCGTAACCCAGGGACGATTGCTGCTTGACATTGGCCATGCTGGCGTCACAGTTTATGATCGCCAGGAGGTTTCTGGTCAGGAGGAGGGCTCCCTAGGGTGGCGCGTGAGCTGGTGTGGGGTGGGAGTCCCTTATTGTCCGTGCTACTCGGAGTTGAGCTTTTGAAGTGTTTTCGGTTCGAAACTCTCGGACAAACTGTTGTAAGTGATCGAACCGTTGGCCGATCAGGCCAAGGGATC
>Ga0066382_10000339_pt1 | contig 16028 bp, 18 predicted proteins | sample Knorr_S23_td_NAD_FD_71218 | JGI IMG/M metagenome (GOLD analysis project Ga0066382, IMG submission 71218) | Marine microbial communities from Southern Atlantic Ocean transect - Knorr_S23_td_NADW_ad_2500m_LV_B | ecosystem: Environmental > Aquatic > Marine > Oceanic | place: Southern Atlantic... | reverse complement strand
ACCATCGAGCGACGGGCGAAGCTGTTCCGCGGCTTCGCGGACCCGAGCCGCCTGGCCATCCTCGGTGCACTTTGCAACGAGCCATTGGCCGTTCACGAGCTCGTCGAGCGGACGGAACTATCGCAACCCAACGTCTCCAACCATCTGAGGTGCCTGCTGGAGTGCGGGCTTGTCGCCAGCGATCGCGATGGGCGTTTCATCCGCTATCGTATCAGCAGCCCGCGCATCACGGTTCTTCTGAGCGATGTGGACGCACTTCTCGACGTGGTCGCAGAGGGCGTTGAGGCGTGTGACAATTATCGTGAGGCATAAACGGCCGTTTTTGGCCATCTGCCCTGCCCCTCGGCAAATCAAGCTGTTGATAAGGACAAAAACCCCAGCCAAAACCTTTGGGGTTTTGGGACGTTTATGGCACCATCATCGACATGATTATCGGATATGCCCGCGTCAGCACAGACGACCAGAAGCTCGAAGCTCAAACCGACGCCTTGACGGAGGCCGGAGCCGAGCGCGTGTTCGCGGATAAGAGTACCGGTTCGGCCAGGTCGCGGCCCCAGCTCGACCAGATGCTCGATCATCTACGCGAAGGCGACGTGGTGGTGGTCACGAAGTACGACCGGCTTGCGCGGTCGCTGCGAGACCTTCTCGACATCGTGGAAGTCATCGCGGAACGCGGCGCAGGGTTCCGGTCCTTGGCCGAGGACATCGACACGACGACCCCGGCAGGTCGCCTCGTGTTCCACGTGTTCGCATCCATCGCCCAGTTCGAACGCGAGCGGATATCGGAGCGCACCAGGGAAGGCCTAGAGGCCGCTCGCAAGCGTGGCCGGGTCGGAGGCCGTCCCCCTGCCCTATCGGCAGCGCAGCGCGACGAGGTGCGCCGGATGCGGGACGTTGAACACCGGCCCCTGGCCGAGATTGCCCGCTTGTTCAAGGTCAGCACAAAAACAGTCAGGCGGGCTTGATTACTTCAAAGCAGTGTTCACCGAGCTGATAAGTTGTTTCCATTGTTCCCGCTCTCGGTTGCTCAGGTCTGATGCCACATGGTCGCGTGACCATTTCACAAACGCCTTCGCGAGGCGGTACTTCGAAAAGTCTTTGATTTCACTTTCAAAAATGCTGACGATTGGTCTTTGTTTTTGCGCCTCTGCGGTGGCGGCAATGTCCCAACCGAGCTCTGTTTTTGCAACACTTGCCAGAGTGTCCCGCAACAGGTCTTCGACTTCCGCTGCCTTGATATCGTCAGTTAGAAAATCTTTCGTTCTTAGGATAGCCTTGTTTCCAAGGGTATGAACAAGTGTGTCTTGTTCAGCGGCTTGATTTCCTGCGTTGTCAGAATCCAGGAGAGCGGCAACCTTAAGGCCTTGTGCATGAAGAATCGTGGCAAAATAAACCACTTTCCCCGCAGTATTAGCAGGGACCATCGCAATTTTTTGATTTAAGTTGGCATCGTTCGCTTCTCGCAAAAGTTCTGACACCGCCTCGACATACCAGTAGTCTGTCAAGCCTTCTAAGATGAGGTTCTGTTTTTGAGTAAATAGGCTTTGGGCTAGATCGTACCCAAGTGCTTCTTGAAGTGGGAGGAGCGCAGCCGGATCGTTGGCGGTTACTGAAGTATGGACTTTCGTTCCTTCGTTGCGGTCTGTCATCTCCACGACTCGAACCAAGTCAAGTTCATCAGGCCCAACCAGAAACGGAGAGTGCGTGGTGAAAAGAGTTTGGTTCTTTTCTGCAAGCTTAGAAACCGTCTCCCGGAAGTCTCTTTGCTTGAGGCCATGAAGATGCAATCCTGGCTCATCAAGCAATAAAATTGCATTGTCATGCTTGTCTTGCGCTTCGGCAAAGAAAACCACGAAAAAAGATACAAGCCATTGAAATCCCTCAGAGCGCTGATCGAGTTCTACTTCGACACCTAACTCATCCTCCACAACGACTTTGAGATACTGTCCATCGGCTTTAATCCGAAGCCTATCGGCCTCCGCCCGATTTGGATTCGGGTTCCAGACTTCCCGAATGCTGTCTGTAAGCATGATGCTGGCAGAGTTTAGGCGATAGTCCCGCTTGTCGAGTTCGTCTCGAAATGTATCGAGTTCGACTATCTGACCATTCGGGCTAACACCTGCTTTTCCAAGCTTGGAGAGCTCATCGGCATTCAATCCAAGGAGCTTTAGCAAGCACATGTTCCCATAGTCGTAGCTGTCGTCTTCCAGTACGCCCGACGCAACTCGTTGCGCCAGCTTGGCAAGATGAATGATGGGCCTGACCCTGAAATAGTTGCTAAAGAGGACAAATTTCGGTGTTCTGGAGTCAAGAATTTTTAGCGCCTGTGACCGGTCCATTGGCTCTTGAACCATCGCTCGAAGCCTTCCAAGGCGCTCATTTTCTTTGGTGTCGTCCTCGTCAACAATTACGATTGCCTCTTGCAGCCACGGTTGAAGTGCGGCTGCTCGTTCTTCGGTGATGAAGTAAAATTGCTGCCATCCAGAAATAATCGCATCCAGTTTTTTTGATGGTAGTGTTGCTCCCTCTTCTGAGGGTGTCTGGCTATCGAGATGTTTCGCAAGCCGGAGAAGGTCATTCTCGATGTCGGAATACTTCTTCTGGGGCGGCAATCCTATTAGTTCGTGGGTCGCCCGGTTCCCAAGGTAGCGGGTTCGGGTATATTGAAGTCCTTCTATTTGAACGGAAGGTGGGAGGTCTGGCAAATCGTCTTCTACCGAAAACCAAACGGTGGCAACCGGTACATTCTTTGGGTCAACTTCCCCTTGATCGATCTTGTTAAGCAGCTTGCGTGGATAATCCCTGAGGCTATCAAAGCCGCTCACCCCTTCAGGTCGGTTGGTTTGTTGTAACGCTTGAAGAATGGCAGACTTTCCCGCCTCGTTCGGGCCGACCATGATTGTCTTTAGGTCTTCAACTTCAAATTCCCCTGTGTCGCGAATGCTTCGATAATTCTGAACTCTTGCCTTAATCAATTTCATACGGGGTCTCACAGGGTGTTGGTTATGGCTGCATAGAGAATCATAGCACTATTTGCGCATGTGCGCATAGAATAACGCAAAATGTTGTATACCTCTGACGCACAAAACCACATTTGTACATTTATGGGTCTCGGTGCGTTTTGCCGGACGGGTAGCCCACGATGATGCCAGTGGCCGGGTCCACTATCTTCTCGATGTCATCTTGAAGGCCTTGCGTCCGTATCATCGCGAAGATTCTGATTTCCGCATCCGGGCAGACCGCTCGCAGCAGTTCCGCACACGCGAAGCTCGTTCGGCCCATCGTCAGCACGTCATCCACAATGGTGATTTTGTCCGGCACGAAGAACGGACGGTCCGCCTCGATGCTATCCAGGTGAACCGGTACAAGCGGCCTCTCAGCCGCCGGCGAATTCGAAGAGCGTGGCACGGCCTTGGTTCGCGTCAGGTAGGTTTGCACATCCTGGCCAAACCCGTGCTCGTGCAAAACATCGCAGATGACCTTGGCAGGCCATAAAGCACCGTCCGGCAGAGGTGCAGAACGCGGTGCAGGCACAAGGGTCACGTCCGGCCCCAGGAACGGCTTTAGATTATCGGCCTTGGCGTCACGCAAGTGAGGGACAGCCGAGGCGATGATATCCACCCTGCCCGCTTTGATGGCACCACAAGTTCCTCTCGATCGTTTCGAAAGGTCGGAAGTGCCACGCGGGGAATAATTGGCGAACGTGCCGTACTCATAGCTCGAAGGCACGCACGCCCCCGGCAGTGTAGTTTGGGATGTCGAGCAAGATATCCGGCAAGTTCTCACGGCGCAGAACCTGCGCCCCATATTCGATGAGCTGCTTTGGCCAGGTCAGGTTCGGGTCGGTCGCGACGTTCTCAAGGAGGTAGAGGTCACGCCCGAGCCGAATGGCTTCCCAGCCCTGGTGGCGTGTCCCGCTCTTCTCGCTTGCCTCGATAACAATGGTCGCATCGCAGATGAGCGCCATGGTCCGGTTGCGGCGCGGAAAGTTCTCGCCCTTGCCCGGATAGCCTTCGGGAAACTGTGAAATCGCAAGGTGGTTGCGCTTAATCTCTTCAAGCAGTCCCGCATTCTTGGCCGGATAGGCTTTGGACAAGGGGGTGCCAAGCACGGCAATGGTGCGCCCGCCCTCTTCAATCGCGGTTCGGTGTGCCACCGTGTCGATGCCATCGGCCAACCCGCTCACCACGATGATGCCTTGCTCGACGAGCGCCCGCGTCACGGCCTTTGCGCGTTTGATGCCGTCCGGCGTTGCCTTGCGGGAGCCAACGATTGCCACGCGGGAGCCTTCAGTCAGCAACGAGGTATCGCCCGCCGTGTACAACACGTCCGGGGCGTTCTTCTCTTCAACTGGGCCAAGTGGCCCAAGGGCTTCTCTCGTTCTTAGCTCTGCGTGCATTTCCGTCCTAGCGATGCCTTTTGCGTCACCGCCCTCCCCTTTGGTTTTACATCACAAATTCGAGTTCGTGCAAAATTTCACACAAACCCACATTTGTGTTTTTGTTCATTTGCGGGTTATTCCCGCCTCGTCTTCTAGTTCCTTCGTTCGCGCCTCGATATAGGCTTGCAGCTCACCGACCATCTTCCGGTCGGTCGCACTACAAGCGGTCTTGAACCGCGTGTGCAGGCTTGCCGGTAGGTCGAGGCTCAGGCGCTTTGTCGGTTCATCCGTTGCCGCAGCTTTCGCCACCGGCTTCGATGCCCGTGTCGTGTCATGCCCTGCCCCGCCTCGCTCGAATGCGAGGATTTGGTCATCCGTGGGCTGCTTTGGCTTCGGAGCCGCTGAAAACGTCTTCTTCGACATACCGCTCAATCTCTTTCGTTAGGTGTTCAATCTCACGGGCGGCGTTGCTATCGTCGGCCCATTCGAAAATCGTTTGCCCCATGGTCATGCCTTCCGCGAAGGCGACCCGCTGCTCGATTTCGCTTTCCAAAATCGGCAAGCCAGCCTCTGCGGCCATGTTGCGGATATCCCGGCCAATCACGGTTTTCCCTATTTTGCGGGAAACCACAAACCCACATTTGAGGGTTGGCTTGAATTCTTGCGCCTCCTTCACTTGGCGCACGGTCAAGTCGGATGCCCAGGTCGAAAGCCCCGAGGGCTCAATCGGGAGCGCCACGAAGTCCGAGGCCACAATACAGGACCGGGCTATCTCTTCGGCATGAGGTGGCCCGTCGATGATTGTGTGGTCGTAATCTTGCGCCAGCTTGAGCGCGTCCCGTGCCATGTTCGCGCGCGCCATGCTCACGACCTGGAAGGGCGCATCTTCGCGCAAGCTCGCCCAAGTGGTGGCCGAGCCTTGCTTATCCGCATCTATCAGCAGCACCCGATGCCCTTGGCGTGCCAGGCAGCCCGCCACGTTCACCGAGAGGGTGGTTTTGCCGACGCCGCCTTTTTGGTTCAGGAAAGATATTATCATGAATCAACCTCACCACATTCGTGGGAATGCGTAAAGGCACAAACCCACATTTGTGCGCTTTTAGTGTTTGTACGCGCCACGTTTTTTGCAGAACGCCAAGAAATGCTTGTCCGCGTCCTTCACGTCGATGGCCTTGTCGTGGACCCACGACCGCCACTCGCTTTCGAGCACATAGACATCCCAGCCAGGCGCAAGACGCCGTGCCTCATCGTGCGTGTCGAGCTTTTTGAACCGCAATGCCTGGAAAGGCAGGGCGACGACCGCCTCAGCCGCCTTGGGACGGAAGACGACATTGTCCCCCTCGATGCCCATCACGTAATCGGGCATGTGGTCGTGCGCCGCATCGTCCTCGATAATCTTGCCGAGCAGGCGGCGGAATTCTTTCGTGGTCGAACTCGACCCACACTTGTCGCGCAAGAGCTCGATGCCGCATTTCCATTTTGGCTGTGAGCCGCAATGCTTTCGCGCCAGCTCGTAGAGCCGCCGTTCGAGAGGCTTACGCAGGAAGAAATATTCCTTGTTCAGCGTCAGAACATGGTTGTTTTCTATGGCGTCGAAAACCCAATCGGACAGGGTAATCTCTACATCCTGCATCCGCCCGTCGCGCGTTTCACGCACGATTTCCGCAGACTCGATGAGGCCGAAGACTCTGAAATACTCCTTGCCGCCCTGGCGGATGTTCGTCTCTATCTGCGTGCCTTGCAGACGCCGGAGCGCGTCCTTGAGCAGCTTGTAGCCTTGACCAGACGCCTGCCGGTTCGTTGCCACGAGTAGGTCATGCGCCTTGAACCGCAGCGTCCGGCTAACCGTTCGCCCCTCATTGAGCGCGGCCATACACTGGCTGATGCAGTAAATCAGTACATCGCGGTCATGCACCGTGGCCAGCCCGTACCGTGACGGCGACACTTCAATGAAGTTCTCGCCATTCTGATACCGCCGGGGCTTCATGTCCGGCTTTGTCGAGAGGGTGAAAACCGGGTGTTCCATCGAGGCCATGTCGCCCTTGGGGACGGCATCCACGATGTCACACACGAACAGGTCTTTTTGCGGATGACGGTCAGGCAGCAGAGGGGAGCGTGAATTCGTCATTTCACACACCGGCCAGCAAATTCAGGATTCGTCATTTCACACACCATAGGTTACTATCGTCATTTCACACACCACACGTCAAGACTCGTCATTTCACACACCGAGATGCCTGTAGATAACTTCGGCGCGGATTCGTCATTTCACACACCAGGATTCGTCATTCTACACACCGAGATTCGTCATTTCACACACCGATCCATCTGAATATGGTATTAATACCAGTCACTTACACATCAAAACTCACCGTGTAACTCTATTATAACTCTATTTAACTCTCCTTGGGCTACTATTCGCGCGCCACAAACCCACATTACCACAATGAGATATTTCACTACCCCATAGCTTCCAAAACTCAAACCATCAGCATGTCACCGTTGGTAGAACACGCAGGCATCGACGCCCGTGGTTGTCGTGGTCCAGGAAGCCCCAAGGACAGCACACATGGAAGCGTTGCTGGCTAAGAAGCGAGGAAGCGTCACCGTCAGGACAAGAGCCAGAACGACAGCACCCAGACCTAACCATGGAAGACGACTTTTGAAACGATCCAGCTTCTGTTCCCGTTCCCAAAGCTGGCGCATGGTGTCTGACTTGGCATCCTCAGCTTTCCTGAGAACTTCCTGGGTGTGATTGGACGCACGCAACAAATCACCGGCCATTTGGCCGACGCGGGTGAGGGTGTCGCCAATCTTGCCGTCGATGGTCGCGCCGACAATCTCACCGTAGTGTTCCGGGTCCGTCTGCTTCTGAGCGGCGAAGGCGGCAGAACGAGCTTCCGTTGCTGTCTTGTTCACGCGGTCGAGCACCCGTGTCTGATCGTCCACACGATCCGAAATGCTGGCGACCGCCGTGGCGAGGAGATCGAGGGTTTCGCGCAGATCGTCATCCGAGAGCGGGGCAGGGGAGGTAGGCGTGTCAGACATGGCGGTGTGCTTTCGGGTTATCGGGCGTCTGGTGTGAACAGCCCGGCAAATTCAGGATCGACGTAGTAACGCAGCTTTTGGGCGATAGCTGTGGCCTGCCCCTGGACGCGCAGGAGCTGACGATCCGGGGGAAGCTGCATGATTTCATCGGGGGTCAGCAGATCGCGGCCAGTGAGGTTGTTCGAGAAGCTGGGGCCATCACCGGGCTTGAAGCTGTCAGTCTGGAACCCAGCAGTTTCCTGGCCGATCATCTGGCTCAGCCACTTGGCCGTCTCGAAGTCATTCACCCCGAAGACCTGTTGCACCCCGGCATTGGCGATGAAGGTGCCAGCGCGTTCGCCATAGAGGTCCTTGAGCTGACTCATGTCCTGCAGGATCGGCCAGAGCTGAAGCCCGTAGCCCGCCATCAACCCCATGGCGCGCTCTACCGCCTCCAAACGGCCCAGGGCTGCGAATTCATCGAGAAGGAAAAGGGCAGGGGCCTTGAGGCGCTCAGAATGGCCCTCTGACGCGCTCTGAGGCCGTTCAGCGTCCCGTGCAATGTCCTGAAGGGCCTGAGAGACCAGAAGGCGCAGCCAGCGGCTGTAGGCGTCCATCCGGTTCGGTGGCAGCACCAGGAAGACAGAGGTGATCCTTTGGCGCAGATCAGAGAAGGCGAAGTCCGACCGCGCCAGACACTTTGCGATCCGGGGCGAGTCCAGAAAGTGCGTATGCCGTTGCGCGTTTGACAGAACGGAAGCGGCTTCCCGATCCGCCTTGCCGAGGAAGCGGTTCGCGGCACGGGCGATCAGCCCGCCTGCCTCGCCGCTGTCCTGCATCAGCTCCAACAGGGCGCGCAGCTTTTCCGGAGGCAGGGTGAGGTATTCCCGGACGGTGGCGAGGGACCGGCGGTCGCGATCCTCGTGGCAGACACAGAACATGATCAGCCCGCCGAGGATGGCCTTGGCCTCCTCGTTCCAATGCGCTTCCGTGACCTGTCCCGGCGGGTCCATCACCAACGCCTCTGTCAGGGAGGCTGCATCCTCGCCCAGATCGAGGCTGTCCGGGGTCAGCCGGTCGAGCGGGTTATAGGCGGCGGAGGGATGGCCGCTGACTTCAAACGGATCGAGGACATGGACCGTCCCGAAGCGCCGCCGGGCTTCCCCAGCGATCCGGGCATTCTCGCCCTTTGGGTCGATGACCAGGACGGAGCGTTCCGCCGCCAGCAGGTTCGGGATCACGGTGCCGACGCCCTTCCCGGCCCGTGTGGGTGCGAGGGTGATCAAATGGGCGGGACCATCATAGCGCAGCAACCGCCCAGTGTGCGGATTGCGCCCGATCAGGAGGCCGTCTTCCCGCTGAAGCTTCTTCAGTTCTTTGCGGTTGGCAAACCGCGCCGAGCCGTGGCTGTCACCGGTCAGTCCGAAATAGGCATCGGCCCCGGAGGCCATGCGCCAATACTGAAATCCGAAGACAGCACCGACGAACATGAGGGGACCGAAGACCAGCCACTGCCAGCCGCTTTCGCCGGGCGTCTGGTCGAAGAAAGCGAAGATGAACGGCGTGGCGACCAGAGAGCCGAGCATCGCCCCGAAGGCCATCGCTCCGATCAACCATCCGAGCATGATGGGCGTGAAGATCAACCGACCGAAGAAGTGGAACAGCCCCCCGAAGACGAGCATCATGCTTCGCATCACGACTCGCCATTATCGGTAGGGGCAGGGGAGGGGGCGTCCCAATCCGAGAAGGCCTTGCGGTCCTGTTCGCGGGAGAGGTTACGGATCAGCCGGTCGAGCATGGCAGCGGCATTGGAATCTCGTTCCGCCAGGTCGATGAGCGCCCCGCCCAGGATCACCTTGCGCCGTGTATCCAGCTTGCGCTGTCTGGTGGCTTCCCGGTTCTTCAAAGCCTGAAGCCGGGCCTTGGCCTGGGCATAGCGTTTCTCGGCACGTTCAAGCTCAGTCTCGGCCAATTCGGGAATCCACTTCAAAGAGAGCAGGTGTAGAGGTTAGGCTTGCCACAACCAGCGTTAGCGCTTACCCGTAGACCTGTAAAGGACAAGGGCGCACTTATGCAAACTCTTCACCTACGGCTCCGAGATTTGCGTGCGATCTCTCCGGGGCAAAGCCCCGGCCGATGGCAGACCCCTTCGATGCGGAGCGCATCGACATGGAAGGGCGCGCCGCCCCTTCCAAACCTTCCCAGCCCAACCTTGGCGGTTGGATCGCGTCCAGTCTCTTCGCACCAGCGTCCCGACCGATGCCCCTCTACGGGGGCCGGTTTGCCGCTGGCGTCTCCGTTCCGGGAGGCGTGGATCACCGGACCTGCCGGTGTCGATCCACGCCGGGTTTGCCCCCGGCAAACCGCCCGTGAGCTGCCTCATGGTCCCGCCCCCTACGAGGCTGGGGATCATGAGGCAGCTCACGGGCAAGCCCGCGCCTCAGCCACCCTGCGGGCGGTTTCGGGCGGGCTGTCTTTTCCCCTCCGGCCCCAGCGTTGTGGGGCGCGGGCCTACGGGGAAAAGACGGCTGACCGGACAGCCCATGTCGGGGCATTGGCCGGGGTCAGCAGCGGCGCTTGTCGGCAGCGGTGCGACCGCGCACTGCGAAATCGTCTCCGTCGAGGGGTGCGCTGATGGCCAGCTACCACCTCTCCGTGAAGACGATCAAACGCAGCGCCGGACGCACCGCGACGGCGGCAGCGGCCTATCGTGTCGGCGAGCGCATCGAGTGCCAGCGCGAGGGGCGTATCCACGACTACACCCGCAAGCAGGGCATCGAGGAGACCTTCATCGTCGCCCCCGAGCATGCCCCGGCCTGGGCGCAGGATCGGTCCGCGCTCTGGAACGCGGCCGAGGCCAGCGAGACCCGCCGCAACTCCGTCACGGCCCGCGAGTGGGAGCTGGCCCTGCCGTCCGAGATCAGCGCCGAGGACCGGTCGCAGATCACCCGGAAATTCGCCGAGGAGCTGGTCAGCCGCTACGGCGTGGCGGTCGATGTGGCGATCCATGCGCCGCACCGGGAAGGCGACCAGCGCAACCACCACGCCCATGTCCTGACCAGCACCCGCAAGCTGGAGGCCGAGGGCTTTACAGCCAAAACGCGGGTGCTGGATTCCGCAAAGACCGGCGGTGTCGAGATCGAGCAGATGCGCGGCCTTTGGGCCGAGTTGCAGAACCGTGCGCTGGAGCGTGTCGGGGAGGTTGAGCGGGTCGATCACCGGTCGCTTGAGAAGCAGCGCGAGACGGCGCTGGATCGTGGCGACAAGCTGTCTGCCGAGGAACTGGACCGCGACCCGGAGCTGAAGCTGGGGCCAGCGGCCAATTCCATGGAACGGCGCGCGAAGGCGATGGCTGCGCGGGAGGGCCGGGAGTATGTGCCGGTGACGGAGCGCGGGGCCGTGGTCCATGCCGCCCGCCAGGCCCGCGCCGCGTTTCGCGACATGCGCGAGCGGCTGGAGCTGGCGCGGGAGACTTACGGCATCGAGCGCGAGGCGGGGCAGGGGCGCGTGTCGGCCGGTCTGGCGGCGCTCAGGGCGGCGACATCTAAAGAGCGGAGTGGCGGGCGCGAGAAAGGGGATTTTCGGGACCGGTTGGCGCAGGTTGTGGGCCGGTCACGGGACCAGGACGACACGCCAAAGCCGGAAGGCCGCAATTATGCGCGTGAGCGGCTGAAGGAGATCATGGAGAAAGACGACGGGCGGGACGGCCAGACGGCGGTTCACAAGCTGGACGGTCACAGCGAGTATGAGCTTGGTCAGGAGGCCGGGCGCGGGGAGCGCAGGCCGTCCATGAAGGAGCGTCTGGAGGGCGTGCTGAACAGGCCGCGCGAGCGATTGGAGATCGAGGACACGCCGAAGAAGGACCGGGAAGCAGAGAACGAGCGGGAGATCGACAGGGACACGGATCGTGACCGTGGCCTCAGTCATTGACACTGGACGGAATCAAGAGACTGGCCGGAGGCGCTTGGAGCCGAGGTCACAGCCCTGACAAAACTCAAGGTGCTGGGGGAGTTGGTGATCGAGACCTGTTCGGTCGCGATGCGCCTTGGCATGGCGGACATCTGGACCTGGCTGCGCGGCGAGGGGCTGCGTCTGGCCGTCTGTTCAAACCTATCCAGCGACCATGTTGCGGCCTTGCGGGACACGCTGCCCGGACAGCCGGAGGTGCTGTCCTGCAAGGTCGGGGCGATCAAGCCGGAGCCAGCGATCTATGCGCGGGTGGACGGGTTGCAGATCAAGGTGGATAAGGTGCTGTTCGTCGGGGACACGCCGCGCGCCGACATTGAGGGGTCGCAGGCGGCGGTCATTCATCATCCCCATGCACAGCCTTGTGGTGCTCGCGACGGGCGTCGCGGAGAATTTTGACCCCACCCCAGATGAATATACCGGCAACGGCGACGCCGACGGCCAAGTCCGGCCAGTTGGAGCCCAGCCACCAAACGAGTCCTCCGGCAACGAGGATGCCGCCATTCGCCGCGAAATCGTTCCAGCTGAACGTATTCGCAGCGCGGACGTTGACGTCGGGATCGTCTATCCTGTTCAGAAGCCAGACGCAGATCACGTTCACGATGGCCGCAATCACCGACATCACGATCATCAACCCGCCGAGCGGCTCTGATCCGGCGTAATAGCGCCGGACCGCGTCCACCAAAACCCCAATCGCGAACAGCAGCAGCATTCCCCCGGAGACGTTTGCGGCCGCTCGTTTCCACTTGTCCGTCCGCGTCAACGCGAAGAGACTGATGGCATAGACGACCGTGTCGGAAGTGTTGTCCAGCCCGTTGGCGATCAGACCGCTGGAATCCCCGATGGCTCCGGTAATGAAGAATCCTATGGCAATCGCCAGATTCAGCAGCAGCACGATCCACAGTGCGCGTCTTGCCGATGCGTTCTTTTGCTCTGCCATGTAACGTCCGAAAAATAGGGTCTGATGTCGAAGAGAACCGACCTTCAAGCTAGAATTTCGTTACTGTATTAACTTGAGGGCGTCGTTTAGGTTCCAGCCTGGACCGGCTTAGATCGGCCATGACCCCGGTCGGTTCGCTAGAATGTATCTCTCAGTTAACGGGTTCACGATTTTGAGATCGGCGGGCGTTTGAAGCCCCGGCGGGTGAAGGTTTTACAAAGCCGAGAAATGCAGCCATCGGAGGCGTCCACGTGAAAACGGTCGTCTGTCCGATTGCTGCTATTCCGAACAGATTTTTATCGAGCCTAACCATCTGGTCCACGTGCCGTGGCACCGAGGATCGGCACCTCAATCGTGAGTTCGTCCATGTCGTAGAATTTTAGCCGGAGCGGGAACGATTGGCCTTCCAGCAGGGGTTTTTCCAAATCAATCATCATCACATGGAAGCCTCCCGGTTCGAGCGTAAGCGTCACGCCGGGCTCGATAGTCGCGGTAGGTAACGCGCTCATTCTGGCAACGCCTTTGGTATCAACCTCAGTCTTGTGCAGCGCAACAATTGAAGCGAGGTCGGTTCGGGCATCGATAAGCCGCAAAGGTTCGGGGGTCGTATTTCGCACCGAAAAATATGCGGTACCGACACCGCCCTGCTCGGCGGCCGGCGCCCAGGCATTCTCCACGACAGCGTCTCCATCGGCCGTCTGTTGCGCCGTCGCATGGGCGGGAGGAATGAGTAATGTCGCGACCAAGGCGCTACACCCCAACTTGGAAAGAAAAGTTTTATTCACGGGACCAGATCGTTTGGGCATTTGGATGAAATTTCTCGATACAGATCATATTCTGGATTCTTCGCACAGAATGCGCGGAGACGTTTTTTTACGAAGATCATGGCGGCACGCTCAGGATCCATTTCGACGCTTTATGTTGCGCAGGGTGAACCGGGTTTTCGGCAGAGGCGGCAACTGTCCGGTGTCCAGTTTCAGATTCTGATCTGGCACATCGTAGTCGATCTCATTCACAAGATATCTGCAAAACGCCTTCATCTGGCTGATCGCGATCCATTCACCGGGACAGCGATGGTTCGTGTAGTGGTCGCCGCCGCCCTGTGGAATGAAGTCATAGGGGTTTTCGGCGCGGTCACGAAACCGGTCGGGCCGGAACTCCAGCGGCGCATCCCATGAACGCGGATCGGTGTTTGTACCATAGAGGTCGAGCAGAACCCTGCACCCTTCCGGAAAGTGATACCCGCGCCACTCGAATGCGCTTTTTACCCGTGCCGTGACCGCAGGAAAGAACGGATACAGACGGCGGACCTCTTGCACGAAAGGTTCAAGCTGTCCCTCGTCGTCCTTCAGCTTTCGCCGCCATTCGGGATGCCGATGTAAAGCATGCGCCGCCTGAACTATGAACACGGATACCGCGACGGTCGGGCGCAGGACATTCAACAGCTCTACGGCGGCCACCCTGGGGGTCAACAACTCCCCATCGAGATCGCGCCATGTCGCGATGATATGAAGGGCACTTTCCTGCGTCGGCTGAAGCTCACCATCGCGGACCTGTTGGATTAGCCGTGCTGCCCATTTTTCCAGGCGGTGGCGCGCCAGACGCGCGCGCCAGTGTTTGGGGCCAAGGGCCCCGGCGTCCTGAAAAAGCGCTGTAAGCTGCGCCGTTCGGGTCGCCACCTCAGCTTCATTAAGCGGCACCCCGGCCCAGGTGCAGACAGCTCTTGTGAGCATTTCGCGCACTTCGTCATAGAGGACGATTTCGTTCCTCGCCTCCCAGTCCGGCGCATATTTGTCCAACATGTGAAGCGACGTGCCCTGAAGCGCGGCGATCCGCTCGGTCCCCATGAGTGACATGAACATCTTCTTGCGGTGCTGATGAGCCGCGCCGTCCAATCCCTGAACGCCGCCTTCGCCCAGCAGGGACTTCTGTATGCGGCCTGGCATCGAGCCTGCGCGGATCAGCCGGTCTTCCCGATAGAAGGCTTCTGCCGCCGCCGCGCCGGTCATGCAGATCGTCTCTTGAAGGAGGATGCGGGTTTCGAACAGGTCTGTGTCGAGTGCGCGGCAGGTCTCCGAAATGAACCCATATGGGTTGCGCAGCAGGGCAAGTGTGCTGTCAAAGCCTTTCGCAGATGGTATGCCGAACATGGGTTACACCCCCGTTGTGTTTTCCTTGCGTTGACCCTGACCAGGCTTGTCCGTCGCAGAGCGGAAGCTGTCCCAGAACAGTAGGGCCGCGCCGCAGAAAATCGCCACATCCGCAAGATTGAAGGACGGCCAGTGGTATGATCCGTAATGGAAGTCGAGAAAGTCAGGAACGGCCTGATAGCGTACGCGGTCAAGAATATTGCCGAGTGCGCCGCCGATGATCAGACCGAGAGCGGCAGCTGTCAGCCTGTCCGGCGCGCGCCATAACCAGATCAATAGCCATGCCACGATCACGCCAGCAAGCGCGATGAGACCCCACCACGGTACGAACCCGCCGAGCATACCGAAGCTGACCCCATCGTTCAGAACCCGCACGAGGTTAAGAAAGGGTAAAACCTCGACCCCGCTCTCGAGCGCCGGTGTGGTCAGGGCGAGCGCCTTGGTGCCCTGATCGAGACCGAGCGCTGCGATTGCGCAGAGCCCACCGAGAACGCGACCGTTCATGCCGTCGCCTTCAGATCGCCCCGCGCGTCGCGGATGATGGCCCAAGCGGAGTGCAGGAACAGTCCGGCGATACCGAAGGCGACGATAAGGTCGGGCCACGCGCTGCCCAGCCACGCCACGAGACCGGCGGCGATGACGACCGCCGCATTGCCGATAGCGTCGTTGCGCGAGAACAGCCAGACAGCCCGCATGTTCGCGTCGCCCTTGCGGAATCGCAGCAGCGGCAGAACGGAGACGACGTTCACGACAAGGGCGATCATACCGAGCAGGCCCATGAGACCTGCATCCGGCGTCGTCTGTTCGAAGACCCGGACGATGGTCGTGCCGAGGACGCCAAGACCGAGGAGCCCGAGGAAGATGCCCTGGATCAGAGCCGACCGTGCCCGCCAAGCGAGGCTCCAGCCGATGGCCAGCAGGCCGAGGAAGGTGATCGCGCCATCGCCGATGAAATCGAGCGCATCGGCCTTCACGGCCTGCGATCCGGAAATGAAACCGCCGATCATTTCGAGGACCCCGTATCCCACGTTCAGGATCACGACGATCCAGAGGGCACGGCGGTAGGCCGGGTCCTGATGGGCGGGATTCGGCGGAATGTCTCCATCGCCCTCGATCCGGTCGAAGCCATAGCCTGTCACCGCGACTGCCTTTTCGATGTCCGGCAGGCGCACTTCGGGTGCAGTCAGTGTCATGATGTGCGTCGCGGCCGACACTTTCACATCGCCGGGCGCGACCCCGGCTGCCTGTGCCGCCCGCTCGATCTGCGCGGCATCCTTGGCGCAATCCATACCGGAAACCCGGTAACGGACGGGCGGGACATCTGCCGTCGATCCGGCATTTTCGGTGTTGGCCATGGTCGCGCTATTCCTGCTAGGATGAATCGAAGAACAACATATCAGCGAGGAGTGATATGGCGCAATTGGTCGATGACCGCAAGAGCGCAACCATCGAGCGACGGGCGAAGCTGTTCCGCGGCTTCGCGGACCCGAGCCGCCTGGCCATCCTCGGTGCACTTTGCAACGAGCCATTGGCCGTTCACGAGCTCGTCGAGCGGACGGAACTA
>Ga0066382_10000338_pt1 | contig 16035 bp, 16 predicted proteins | sample Knorr_S23_td_NAD_FD_71218 | JGI IMG/M metagenome (GOLD analysis project Ga0066382, IMG submission 71218) | Marine microbial communities from Southern Atlantic Ocean transect - Knorr_S23_td_NADW_ad_2500m_LV_B | ecosystem: Environmental > Aquatic > Marine > Oceanic | place: Southern Atlantic... | reverse complement strand
CAACTTTCCATTATTGTTTATATATCTCTTGATATCTTCAGTGTATTTCTTTATCCAATTTGTATTATTATTAGATTTTTTTATCAATAACTTGTCTTCCGCAAATCAGAGAATAATATTCTGGCTATTTAAGGACTTTGTGAGTAATTATATAAAAAGCCATGATAATTTATATACAGATGAATATTTTCCAAGGTTCTGATTCTGACATTGTTAAATTATCTGATATTGTCCAAAATGGAGGAATTATTGTATTTCCTACAGATACAGTTTATGGAATTGGCTGTGATCCTTTTAATGAAAAAGCAATTGAAAAAATTTTCCATATTAAACAACGAAGGAACAAACCCTTGCCTGTATTATGCCAATCAATTGATTACGCACGTCAATTAGTTGATTTTGATGAAATATTAAATAAATTCGCAATAAAATTTTGGCCAGGCCCCTTAACTATATTGGCACCTATAAAAAATCACGCTTTACCTAAATTGTTAACACTCAATTCTGACTTGTTAGGAATACGAGTTCCGAATAATCCTATTACAATCAAACTTATCTCTGCATGTGGAGGTTGTTTGGTGGGTACCAGCGCTAATATATCGGGCAAAAAATCCCATTCTACTTATTCTGAAGTAATTTCTGAATTGAATGATTTTGATGCAATTTTAGCTAATGATTCAACTGAAAACTTGGAATCTACCGTTGTACGAATTAAAGATGGCAATCTTATAATTCTGCGTGAAGGAAGTATCACTTTAACACAATTGAAAAATACTAAGTGAATGGATTATAAAATTTATCTACATCAGATAGATCAAAATCGTTATTTTGAAAGCTAGATACATAAATTGCTGCGCAAGCATTAGCAAAATTAAGTCTCTTTTCTACTGAAATCTCTTTTTTTATTCCAAGTACATTTGCTGCATTCCAAACGTCTCCAGCTCCTGTAAGCATTATAGGTTGTATTTTGAACGATTTTACAAAATGAACATTATTATCGCTTGCCGAACATGAACCTAATGGCGTATGAATTTCTATTGTTAAATTAAGATGTGCCGATAAACTCTGAGCTATATTTTTTATATCTCTAACTGAATAATCTTTTGATAGTTTTTTAAATCCTAGATATTGACTCAATATACTGCATTCATTTTCATTTAAACTAATTATATCGACTAGACCTTTTCGAATTATATTATCTATAAGTTTCGGTAATCTGTCTATTGACGTTGATATATCTGCACAATCTAATAATCTTATAGTATCATTAGAAATAGAAAATACATTTTTTATTAAATCATTTCCATTCAGATTTGATGCCCAATTAGATATTATTGTTACATCCGATTGTTTGAATATCTTCTTGTATTTTCTTACCATCTCAATTCCATCAAAATACTTTATTCCACCTACGTCACTTAGCATTATGTTGGATTCTTTCCCACTAAATTTTGTTTCTAATGCTACAGTGAAACCTGGTTGACCTTTGATTATATTTATTTGAACATTTTTATATTCATTAAAACGATGATTTAATAATTCTTTTGTAAAATTATCGGCAATTACAAATAGATTTACTTGTGCGCCAAATTTTGCTAAAGCATATGCAATATTCGTTGCATTGCCTCCTATGATTTCTTTTTGTGGAATCTGTCTTATGCTCCCACCTCCTACTTTTGATTTTTCTTTTATTTCTTTTAATAAAAATTCAAAATCTGGAATTTGAATTATTCGATCTATGAAAACATCGGCTAATACAGTAATTTTAATTTCTTTGAATATATTTGTAAATTTATTCTTTAACAATTTGTCTTAAAACCTCTAACATTAAGAATACTAATGGAAATCCTAATAATACAAATGCAAAATTTGTTGTGTTGAAATATAATGTTAGTAAAGTTAGTCCTAATGCTATGAAAAAAATTATTGCACTACTGAATAGCAAAAGCACAACTATCTTATTTTTCCTAATCTTTTTTATATCCACGTTTAGTTTTCAACGTAATTTATATTAAACTATACTTTGTTTTACTACCTATGGCAAAAATTATTCGTGATGTTGATGATGATGTATTGAGTAATATTTTCCAATTACAGAAAGACTATACATCTATGCTCGAACTGAATAGATATCCCAAAGATAAAGAAGAACGTATTTCTGCTTTATGTACAGCAATTATTCATGAAACAATTGAATTACAAAGTCTTACTTCGTGGAAATGGTGGAAACAAAGTTCAACTTTTAATAAAATTTTGGCGAAAGAGGAATTGATCGATATATGGCATTTTGTAATTCAAGCTTCAATTGAACTAGATATGACTCCGCAAGATATTCTAACTGAATACAAAAGAAAAAATAAAATAAATCGTATGCGACAAAAACAGGGCTATTAATTTATTTTTTTATTATTGATTTCTGTAACATGTCGATTCCTTCTTTATGAGTAAGTTGAGGAAAATTCTCGTAAAAACTACTTACTGATGACATGAATGTTGGATTGTTCAGTGAAATTATTTCATTCACCAGTTTCCCGAGTTCTATTTTTGTATCACTAGCCACGACTGGAGTTGTAATGATTATGTTCTTTGCATGTTTTTTTTTTAATGATAGAATTGCAGCTTTTAATGTAGATCCTGTAGCAATCCCATCATCACTTATTATAACTGTGTTGTTCTGCACATTCTTACCACAACTAAATTTTTTATACATGCTATAACGTGCAGATAATTCTGACAATTGGTTTTTCATTTCATTTTCAATATAAGCTTCATTTATTTGTAGAGATTCAACTAAACTGTTATCAATATATATTGTACCATCTTGAGCAACTGCTCCAATTGCTAATTCAGGTTGATTTGGTGCTCTTAGTTTTTTTGAAGTAATAGTATTTAATCTACATTTTAATTTCCTTGCTATATGAAAACCTATTTCTATACCTCCTCTCGGTATGGCGCATATAATTGGATTTGAATAATGATTTGAAACTAATATTTTAGCTAATTCATTACCTGCTTGACGCCTATCTTTAAACATAATGTATTAAAATCCGTAATTAAGATATAGATACTTTTTCCCATAAATAGTTGTAAGTATGAGGTTTAGAATTGAATATGATTCTCTTGGAAAGAAAAAAGTCCCTGTAAATGCATATTATGGTATTCAAACACAAAGAGCAATTGATAATTTTCCGATTAGTGGATTAAAATATTCAGCTGAATTTATTGATGCTTATATTTCCATTAAAAAGGCTGCAGCGGTAACTAATAACCATCTTGGTTTGTTGAATGATAAACTTACTCGGGCAATGATAAAGACTACTGATGAAATATTACAAGGTAAATTTCGAAATCAATTTGTTGTAGATATTTTTCAAATGGGTGCAGGAACATCATTTAATATGAATTGTAATGAAGTTATTGCAAATCGTTCAAATGAAATTCTCGGCGAAAAACTTGGAAAATATTATCCTATTCATCCTAACGATCATGTGAACATGTCTCAATCTACTAATGATACATTTCCTACTGCAATGCGCATATCGACTTTACATACAATTTCAAATTTAGAATATGAAATTTCTAATCTATCTTCTTCTTTTTCTTCTAAAGCTAAAGAATTTAATTTAGTTATAAAATCAGCTCGAACTCATTTACAAGATGCTGTACCTATTACTCTTGGGCAAGAATTTAGCGCATATGCACTTACAATTAAAAAATCACTTCAAGAAATTCAACATTCGAAAAAGTCTCTTTATGTATTAGGTATAGGTGGTAGTGCTGCTGGTACAGGAATTAATACTCATCCTAAATATTCTCCTACAATAATAAAAAACTTATCAACCCACTTAGATACCAAATTTATTTTATCACGAAACTTTCGAGAATCCATGCAAAGTCAACAAGATGTAGCACATTTATCTTCAACTCTTCGTATTTTCTCATTGGAATTAACAAGAATTTGTAATGATCTAAGATTGCTTTCTTCTGGTCCGAGAACCGGTTTCTCTGAAATTATATTGCCTGCTGTAGCTCCAGGTTCATCTATTATGCCAGGGAAAGTTAATCCTTCTATTCCAGAAATGGTTAATATGGTCTGCTTTCAGGTTATTGGATGTGACACTGGAATTGATTTTGCGGTACAAGCAGGGCAACTTGAACTTAATGTTATGATGCCTATGATTGCTATTAATTTATTATTTTCGATAAATATATTGACTAATGCAATCAGACAATTACGCTTATTGTGCGTTGATAAAATTATTGCTAATAAAGAAACTTGTCGAAAATATGCCGAAAATAGTATTGGATTAGCTACTGTCCTGAATACTTTAGTTGGGTATTCTGCAGCGTCAAAAATAGTTCAAAAAGCACTTGATTCAGGATTAAGTATTATTGATGTAATTAAGCAAGAAAAAATATTAACAGACAAAGAAATCTCTTCATTATTCAATTCAATTGATATCACCAAACCAGGGATACCTAAACTTAATAAAAATAAAAAGAAATGAGTATTGTGTATGAACCACGATTTTAATAATTTTCTCTCACCTTTTTCATGGCGGTACGGAAGCCCAGAAATGAGAGCGATTTTTTCAGAAAAATATAAACGTACACAATGGAGAAAAATTTGGTATACTTTAGCTTTATCACAATATGAATACGGATTAATATCAAAATCAGAATTAAATGATATTAAGAAATTTTCATCCTCTAGCAGTGTGAATATAAAACGTTCATTAGCTATTGAGAAAAAAATCCGTCATGATTTAATGTCAGAAATTAAAACATTTGCAGCTCAAGCAAAAAAAGGTGGTGGGAAGATCCATCTTGGTGCAACTTCTATGGATATTGAGGATAATGCGGATATGTTAATAATTCGAGAAGCTCTATTAATTATCTTAGAAAAAACAGTTGATTGTCTGGCTCTATTATCTGAAAAAATTAAGTCTTATAGTAATACTGTTTGTATGGGTTGGACCCACATTCAACCTGCAGAACCAACAACCCTTGGTTATAGATTCTCGCTTTACGCACAAGATTTATTTCTTGATATTAAAAACACTGAATTTATTCTCGAGAATTTTGCTTTTGGTAAAGGAATTAAAGGTGCAGTTGGTACATCTGCAAGCTATCAAAGATTATTGGGTAAAAATCCCCAAAATCTTGAAAACACAGTTATGAAAAGATTGGATATTAAATCCTTCTTAATTTCCTCTCAAACATATCCGCGTAAAGTTGATTTTTTAATTTTGTCTGCATTATCTTCAATTGCACAAAGCCTGCATAAATTCTCTATTGACTTTCGAATTTTACAATCCCCTCCTTTTGGAGAGTTTAAAGAACCAACTAAAAAACATCAAGTCGGTTCTAGTGCTATGCCATTTAAACGCAATCCTATAATGTCAGAACGTATTTCTTCTTTAACAAGATATATTTCATCATTTCTTTCTGTAGCTCACTCTAACGCATCAAATAGTATCTTGGAACGAACACTTGATGATTCGGCAAATCGTAGAATAATAATTCCTGAGAGCTTTTTAGCACTCGATGAATGTCTGATAATTTATTCAAAAATTTTGTCTGGAATGGAAATCTCTAAAATTAACATCAATAAAAATCTAAATGCATATGGGCCATTTGCATTAATTGAACCCATTATGATGGATCTATCAAAACAAGGTAGAAATCGTCAAAGTTTACACGAAGAATTTAGAAAAATTTCGTTAAAAGCTTGGGCTGAAGTAGAACTTGGACATCCTAATCCTTTGTTTGAATTGATTTCAAAAAATAAGAACTTGCCCGAATTTTCATTTGATATGAAAAATCTTTCTGATTATTCAAAGTACATTGGCAATGCACCTGAAAGATCTCTTCTTTTACGAAAATCCATTTCTCCCATTCTTAAAAAATATAAAAATAGACCAAAGAGAATATCTGGACCTAGTTATTAATTTAATTTTTTTTATTACTCTGATTATTCATGAAAATTCATTTAGAAAAACATGCTATTCGTGCTATGGGCATTGCAGAATGTTCTAAACGCACTGCAACAAACTCTACATTATGTGCTGTTGTAATGAGAAGTGATTTGGTAATTGACGGTTGTAATTTTGGTGAATGTAAAATTGGTGGTGATGATATTACAAAGAATATTTTATTATTATATAAAAAAATGAAACGAACTGATATCAATCTTATTATGATCTTGGGTTCTATTCTTAGCAGCTATAATATTATTAATCTTCATGCTTTGTATAACTCACTTGCTCTCCCGGTAATTTCTGTATCATTCAAGTCTCCAAAAAATCTTGAATTAAATTTTAAAAATAAATTTCCTGATACATGGGAACAAAAAATAAAAATTTATATTCAGAATGGTGATGTATTAAAAATTTCTACTAAAACAGGTTACTCTGTTTATGTTAATGTTGTTGGTTTATCTCTGTTTGATACGAAAGTAGTTTTAAATAAATTTTTATTACAAGGTTCGATTCCTGAGCCAATTCGAATTGCAAAATTACTTGCGCGTGCAAAAATAATTAATGAAAAAAATTAAGTTTAAAATTCTAAAACTATTACTGTTCCTATCATCCATGGGTGTGGTTCGCAATGGTAGATGTATTCACCTGGTATGATAAAAGTAAAACTAAATTCTCCACCATCTGGTTCTAAGAAATTTCCTGCTCCTGCTTCTTCTGCAAATCCTTTTTCAGATCTTGAGTTAGCACTTACTGTATGAATTATTGTATCAATATTTTTCCATATAACACGATTATTAATTCCTAGCTTTACTGTTATTTCTTTTGGGATGAAATTTTCATTTTGGTCCTGATCTACTGATCCTATAACTATTTCTATAATTGATTCTTCCGGAGGTTCTAACCATTCTTGTGGTACTTCTATTTCTGCATTTGCTAATGGCATATAAATAAATTGAGTATATCCAAGCGCTGCTATACTTGCAACTATTAAAATGACTGTTATTGGACCTGCCCACTTTGATGATTGACTCAATAATTAATTTCAACGTAAAGATGCTTATAAATCTCGCATTTTAAACCCATTTTTGGAATTGAAGAAAATAGATATATATATTCGTTATTACAAGAATGTTCGATTGACTATAGGGTTGACTATGTTTGTCTGGTGAAAATAAATTAAATGAAGAAAATCCAAAAAATTCAGATTCTATAGAAACTTCTATAAATAAAAATGAATCTCCATCAAATACTCAAGAACAAACATCGGTAGGTTCCTCTTCTGAAACTGTTGTTAAACCTGAATCTGCACCTGTAGTAAAGAAACCTGAATCTGCACCTGTAGTAAAGGATCGTAGAAATTTTCTTAAAACACTTGCCGTTATTGGTGGAATTCTTGGTTTGACTCCGTTTATTCCCTATGGTTCATTTTTTACTTCAACTTTAGGAGGTACAAAACCTGTACGACAAAGAATTATGAAAGACGACGGTAGGTTTGCAAATGTCGATAACATTGAACCTGATAGCTCAGTTGTATTTGCATTCCCAAGAACCGGCGATTCAGAATTGGATGCTGAACCATTTCGCCGTTATCAATTAATACGTTTATCAGAACAGCTTGGTGGAATCAATAACGATGTATCTGCTTTTAAGGTGTATAGTATGGTTTGTGTCCATTTGTGGTGTCTCTGGGATTATATTGAAGGTAGAGAAATTGAAATTAATGGAGAAACAATTATAGGTAATCTTGAATGTCCATGCCATGGAAGTAATTACGACGTTAGAACTGGTGTAGCACATTCAGGACCAGCTCAGATGCAATCCGCCCCAAATAATGCATTACCTACACTCCCAATTGAAATTGATGATAAAGGAGATATTTGGGTATTGCCTCCAGATAATTCTTTAGATGAAAATGGGGTGATTGGAATGGGCCGTTACGTCAGAGGGGATGAAAATCCTGAATAAAGTAACAGATATGCACTATAATTTTTTAGATGAAGAAGGGAAGATTGGAATTGGCCGTTACGTCTAAGAAAAAAAACCTTATTCTAAAGTTTTGGGATTATGCAGTAAATCGTCTTGAACGAACTGTATTTTTAGGTATGAAATTTACTCTTCCTAAAAAATATCTTAGTCCTATGGCATATAGTGGCATGTTGACTTTTGCTTTATTTTTATTGCTTGGATTGACTGGTGCATTCTTGATGCTATTTTATGTACCTGGTATTGAAGGAGCATGGGATAGTGTTGCATTTATTGATGAGGAAATTCCCTATGGTTTTGCAATTAGAAATCTCCATTATCATGCGTCTAACGCAATGGTCTTTATGGCAGTCTTACATTTGTATTATCAATATTTCAGTGGCAGGTATAAAATAAAAAATGAAATGATCTGGGTTACTGGAGTAATTCTTGGAGTGATAACTGTCTTGGAAGCATTTACTGGTTATAACCTTCTCTTTAATGATCGGGCTGAATTAGCAATAAGCATTGGTGTATCGTTAACTGTTTTTAGCCCTATTATAGGTCCTCAATTAGCTACATTAATATGGGGACAAGGATTCTCTGATTTTCTTCTACGCCTTTATGCTTTACACGTGTTTATAATTCCAGTCGTTATGGCGATATTAATGTTTGTACATTTCCCAAGATTCATGGTAATTGATCTTCCTATGTGGTCTGCTCTAACTGGATTAATTTTTATAACCGGTGGTATATTTCCTGTAGAGCTGGGAGTGAAATTTGACCCTAGTCATCCACCTGGCATAACTGTTCCTGAATGGTATCTCACTGGATTATATGCTTTTATCCGTACTGGATTTGATAAATTTATTACTGGGGGTCTTTTACCTGCATTATTAATCGTAATGTTTATAGCTGTTCCATTTATCGATCATAGTAGAAAAATTAGTTGGAAAGATAGGCCTTTCTTTACTGCGCTAGGCATTGCAAGTATTTCTCAAATTTTTGTTACTACTGTTTGGGGATTTTATGTCGATCCTGATGTATCAAAAACTCTAACTCAGAGGTTGTTTATTGAACCTGTACCTATGTACAGTATTATGTTAATTGGAGTTGTATTTAGCTTTGTATTAGTGTATGGGTTCTTAAAAGCACGTTCTACCTTTGCAAGTCCGAAAAGAACTTTCTCAAAACCGAGACCAATAATTCTTAATACTACTTGGACGACAATTGTTATTATTTCCTTAGTTGCCTTTGAAGTATTGCTCAATGGTATGGCATTAATGGCCTATAACAGTGGCTGGTGGAATCTTGCATTATTTGAAACAGGATGTATTTTTATTGTCTTCGCTATACTGGCTCATGTTTATAGGTCATATGACCCTAAAGTTGATACAATCAAAGCTGTTAGTCCTTCCCCATCGTCCACAACACCAGCTCCTACTGTATCTAATGCTTCTGATAAAAAAAACTTAATTAAATCAAATTAATCCGAGAGCTTTTTTTGCTAATTTTGCTCCGTTTACCATATTTTTCAACTTAGCAAAAGATGTTTCCCTACTCCTGGTTCTTAAACCACAATCAGGATTAACATGTATTGAATTTGGATCATCAACTATTTTTACTGCATATAGTATTCTATCACGAATAATCTCTATTGGTTCGATTTCATCTACGTGTACATCCACTACGCCTAATCCTATTTCCTTTTTTTCTCCATATTCTCTAAATGTTTTGAGAAATGAATTATAACCGTTTCTTTTCGCATGTTGAACACCCTTACTCCAAGAATCTCTATTTGCAAATTCTAATTCATATTGATGATTCTTCATTTCTAATACATGTGGATATATGTCTGAATAATCCCCACTATAACAAATATGAACTCCAAATTTCGCATTTATTCCTTTTATTGATTCATTAAAAGAATCTACTACTAGATCCATTTCGTCTGGGTGAGTTGTTGCTGCAGGTTCATCAATCTGTATAAAATCAGCTCCTGCTTTTACTAAATCTCTAATCAACGGTCTTATTATCTTTCTTGATAAGTCGATTGTAAAATCTTCTTTAGATTTATAAAATTCGTTATATGACCAATCTGCTAATGTATACGCTCCTGTTATTGGCAGTTTTATCATTTTTCTCGCATTGTTTTTTATAAACACGAATTCATCTAAATGATATGGTCCTTTGTATTTTACTTTCTTTATACACCTTCCCTTGTTGTAATATTTATTATCCCATGATCTAATTCTTCCTGCTAGTGTTATGCCTTCTATTCTTCTTATGCTATATTCATACATTTCAACACGTTTTGCCTCTCCATCATACACTATATCCAATCCTATGTCTTCAAACATCTTTAGATTTAATAGTGACATGTAATCTCTTGCAGTTTGCTTTATTTTCTCTGAAATGTCTTTATCCTGTAATAATTTCACCAACCATTTTGGTTTTCTTATACTTCCTATTTCTTGAGTCGCAATTGGAAACTTCTTCATATGATATCAGACCTATCCTCTCTGTTCCTCTTTTATTAATTTCATTAACTCTATCTTCTTTTTAGCAAATGTTTCTGGAATGAATTCAAAATCCCAACTTGGTATTAATGATACAGAATTTACCCCGAATAATTTTCTAATTGCTTTTAGTTTTTGAATAATCTGTTTTTTCTCTTCCATTTTTGTATTCTTTGCATCGATTAATCCACATGCTAGCATTTTGTTTATTGTTATAGGGTCATATTTATCAATTTTTGTTGTAACAAAATCTATACCTATTATATCCACAGGAAATTCTATAAATTCATTTATTGTATTTGATATATCTGAACCCCATAAATTCAAACAAGTTGTTACATTCAGGCCCTTTGTCACATTATTCATTACTTTTTTTATCATATTCAGTTGTTCTTTTTCCTGTACTTTTGCTAATGAAGGAGCATTGAATTGAATTAAATCGACATTATCTTTTATTTGCAATAGTTCTTTTCTAATTATTTTCCCAAAATCCCCAATTAATTCCTCTTCTGATTTATAGAATTCATTTAATGATAAATCATATAGCGTGAATGGATCTAGTACGTCTATCTTTATTTTTGTTCGTTTTGGAAATAAATTAAAACAAATATTATTTTTAAATATTTTACCCGACGTTGATATTTTGTTTGTAATTATTGGCTGGCGATAAAAAGTATTGTTTTCATAATACCTTGTTAGTGCTCCTTTTTCTACACCCTTAAGATTATCTGTAAATGGTCTTATATGATCGTCCCAATCAATTAATGGATCTGATATATAATCACATTTATTTTTCATTTGAATTTTAATTAGTTTTATTTTTTCATTTTTAAATAATTGCTGTAACGTTTTATCATGTGTTCTGGTAGCTTCTATTAATGGTTCACTACGAGGATATATCCCTGAAATCCAAATACTTATCAATTCTTATTCACTTTCTTTAAATGGAATCAATTAAAAATATTTCCCATGAAATTATTTTAATTTAAATAAATCGCTTCTAGTTATTATTCCTATGATTTTTGCTTTATCCATCACAATAACTGCATCAAAGAATTCTAATATTTGATATAACAATTCAATTGGTGTATTTTTGTTCACTGTAGGAAATGACGGTTCCATAACATCTTCAATTATCTTTTTAAAAGCTTTCTCTGATGAACCTGATTCAGAAAGAACACGAAGAATTGTCTTTTCTGACAAACTTCCTATTACTTTTTCTCCGTCAAAAACTGGCAGTTGAGAAATATTTTTTTTATGAATTATTCGTGCAGCTTCTTTTAATGTAGATTTTGCTTGAATTTTATATATTGATTTTGATGCTATGTCGCCACAAGTTCTTGATTTTCTCCTTTCTTGTTTTTTAAGAGTTTCAATTAATATTTTGACCTTGGAATACGATGGTTCAATTTGTTTTGATTCAAGTCTGTTAATTAATGATTGATTTATTCCAGATAATTCTGATAATTCAGCTTGCGTTAAACCCAATTGTTTTCTTAATCTAGCTATATCGTCTATATCGAACATATATTAATACAGATTCGCATTAAACATATATTTTTTGGATAAAAGATAAAGTTTAGTCTGTTATTATCAATAATCACAAAAAAATGAAATCAGTTATTCTAGCAGGAGGAAAGGGGAAACGATTAAGACCATTGACAGATGACAAACCTAAACCTATGGTGGAAATTTTAGGATCTCCTATTATAGAATGGCAAATATTATGGCTCAAATCTTATGGAATTCGCGATATTATACTTTGTACAGGTTATCGCCAAGAATCTATTATGGATTATATTGGAGATGGAAGTAAATTTGGAGTGCATATTGATTATTCTATTGAGCAAGAACCACTAGGAACCGCTGGCGCCTTACGAAATGCACAGAAGAGTCTCCAAGATGAAAAAATTTTCTTGGCTCTTAATGGGGATATAATAACTGATATTATTCCAGATGAATTAATAAATCAAACTATTACGCCGATTATTACAACTATGGCGGTTGTACCTCTACAAAGTCCATTTGGAATTGTAGAAATAGATAACAGTAATCTCATTAAAAAATTTTCCGAAAAACCAATACTAAGAGATCATTGGATTAACGCAGGAATTTATTGCATTTCATCTAAAATTTTTAATTTTCTTCCTGAATCTGGAAGTTTAGAGTCAGATGTATTTCCAAACCTTGCATTAAATAATCAATTGTTTTCAATTAAATATTCAGACAACAAATGGCGTTCTATTGATAATCATAAAGATATTGACGAAGCAAATCAAGAATTTAAAAAACCTGGTTAATTGTTTTAGTTGCCTATAGTTATTAATTTTATATTTGTAAATTTTTTTCTATCTAATATGCCTCTTCCATCAAATACAATTGGCTTAATTCTAGAATTTTTTATAAAAAATTCATCATTCAGTTTGTTATATTGATTATGGTTTGTAGCTACTATTATAATATCTGCATTTCTAACTGCTTTTTTTAAATTGTTAGTAATTTTTACTGACTTTGGAAGTAATGAATCTCTTTTAAAAAATGGATCATGAATGGTTACTTTAATATTATTTGCTAATAATTCATTAACTACATCATAAGTTGGAGACATTCTTTTATCTGGAATATTGCCGCGAAATGAAAGTCCTAGAATAGTTGCTTTATTCTTCCTGTTTCTTTGTTTTATTTCTGTTAGTATTCTATTCACACAATGAGCAGGCATTGCCTCGTTGATTTCTCTACTTATCGAAGCTAAATTTAGATTTATTCCTTTGTTTTTTGCAGTTTGTAACAATAAACGCGGATAAATTGGAATGCAGTATCCTCCAACTCCGATTCCTGCTTTATGTATGTTACTGAATGGTTGAGAATTTGCAGCATTTCGAATTTCCCAAATATTAACTCCTTCTTTTTCACATAATATTGCTATTTGATTTGCGAGTGCAATATTTACATCTCTATAAAGCCCTTCAATTAATTTTTCTGCTTCAGCTGCTTTTGTAGATGTCATAACTATGGGAGTTTTGCTAGATATCATTTCAAAAATTTTTCTAGCAATTTTCACACTTTTTTTCCCAGCACCTGATATAATTGCCGGATAATTATTTTCAATATCTGATACTGCTTGACCTATTGCTATCCGTTCTGGTGAATAAATGTAAAAAAAATCTTTATTGACTTTCATTTTTGTTTTGCTTTCAATTATTCTTATTAATTGATTTGATGTTCCTATTGGGACCGTTGGAGTAACTATAATTATATCGTTTATCTTTAAATTACTTATAATGTCATTTATTACTGAATGCACATTACTTAAATCTGCAACATCATTTTTGATACCAACCGGAACTGATATTATTTTTATTTGTGATTTTTTTGACGCTAATTTAATATTTCTAGTAGCAAATAATCTTTTATTATTTACTGCTTCTATGAATGCTTCGTTAGCTTTTGGTTCTGTATTTGCTATTTTTTTATAATTGATTGAATTTACAATTTTATTATTCTTGTCTGCTGCTATTACAGTTGCACCGGCCCTAAGCCACACTGCTGTTATTGCTGTACCTACAAATCCAAGACCATATATTGATATAATTTTTTTCCCTGTTCTGATGTCTTTTGGAATATCTTCTATTTCTTCTGTTTTCACAAGCATATCTATCGATACATTTTACTTAAAGTTTAGAATAATTTTATTCTCAAAAATATATGTATTTATATTATCTTTAACATTGATTTTTATGAAAAATCTTTTTCGAATTATTCTTCAAATTATACTATTAAATATTTATTTCAATGCACTATGAATGTGAAACACGACTCTAAACATAAGACTATTTTAATAGTTTTACCTTATGGAATTGGTTGGAAATCTATTATCAATGATGATGTTCTCAAATTACTGTCTAATGTTGGACTTCGAATTGTAATTCTCGCTGAGGATAATATGATTAATTCATCAGATCCAAATATAATTGTTAAACCTTTAATAAAATATCAACGAAGTAGATTTGAAATTGCATTTGGCCTAATACGAAATTATATTTTTGCTGACGTTGATAAAAAACACTCTGAAACATTAAAATTAAAAATTTCTCAATTCAATCATAAACATACTATTTTATCGATTTTTAGGAAATTAATTGGAAAACCATTAGCAAAAAATAATATTATTCGTGCATTCTTTGCATGGATTGATGGTAATCTATTCTCAGATAATAATTACAAAGAAATCTTTGATACATTTAATCCCCAAGTTATTTTTGTTACATATCCTTTTTCTTTTTATACATATCCGGTTGTTCGTCGTGGTAAAAAGATGAATGTTCCAATGATTGCATATGTTCCTAGTTGGGATAATCTAACATCAAAATGGGAAGTTCCAGTTAAGTTTGATCAATTAATAGTCTGGAACAAAATTATGCAAAACGAAGCAATCGAATTTCTGAATTATAAATTATCACAAGTTAAAATTTGCGGCGTCCCTCAATTCGATTTACATTATAATGATTCATTGATTCAAGAACGAAAGAAATTCATTCAATCATTTGGTGGTAATCCTGATAAAAATATTATTATTTATGCAACAGGGACCAAACAATTATCTGATATTGAACCAAACATCGTAGAAATAATCCAGATTGCTATTGAAGAAAACAAATTAAAGAAACCATGTCAGTTATTATTACGTGTTCATCCACGTCGAAGTATTTCTGATTTCCAAAATGTTATAGAAAAACCAGATGTATTTCTTCAAATTCCTGGAAAAGCATCTAAGGAATTTATGAATTCTGGATATTACTGGAAATCTGACATTGAAGACTATGAAATTCTTAGTAACACGCTTTTTCATTCGGATGTTATGATTAATGTTTCTTCTACTATAACTATTGAATCGTGCATCTTTGATACACCTGTTATTAATATTGCATTTGATACGAATCAAGACATCGATTCCTTCAAGTCTATTAAGAGGCATTTTAAATATTCTCATTATAAATATCTATTGAATTCTAATGGAGTTAAAATTGCTAGTTCATCTAAAGAATTACTAAATTATATTAATGACTATCTTGATAATCCTGGTTTAGATTCTGAAGGTCGTGCTCAAATTGTAGAATCTCAATGCTACAAGATTGACGGCCAATCTTCTGAACGACTGCTAAAATATATAGTTGATTTTGTTAATGAGAAAACAGATTATAATCAATAATTTGAGTGTATGTGTGTTGATAGATATTAAAAGACTTTTTGTAAATCGTGATCACACGATCACACAAGTTCTTGAACTTATAAATAAAGCACCTCATTATAATTTACCATCTGGAATTGCTATAGTTGTAGATGATTCTGATTCCATGTTGGGTATGGTTACTGATGGGGATATTAGACGTGCTTTACTTCAAGGTTCTAATCTAGATGATAAAATTAATTCAGTGATGAATACTAATCCTATTACTCTAAACAATAATCTGACATCTAATGAAAAAAGTATTATGTTAGATAAAAAACTCAATGAATTATATAAAAATAAAACCCATAAAACTGACATTAAAAATATTTTAATCCTTGATGAT
>Ga0066382_10000334_pt1 | contig 16136 bp, 16 predicted proteins | sample Knorr_S23_td_NAD_FD_71218 | JGI IMG/M metagenome (GOLD analysis project Ga0066382, IMG submission 71218) | Marine microbial communities from Southern Atlantic Ocean transect - Knorr_S23_td_NADW_ad_2500m_LV_B | ecosystem: Environmental > Aquatic > Marine > Oceanic | place: Southern Atlantic... | reverse complement strand
AGCGCTAGCAGCGGAGATAGGCATAAAACAGCCTAAGAAAGTAAGAATTGTTTATGTAGATGAAGTGCCTTATCCCTACGAAAACTTCGCGCTTAAAGTATTTGGCGAAGCCGTTGGACTTGTTGGAGAAGGAATAGTAAATAACGCACAAGTTTTCGGCTATTCGATTTATGCTCGTAAAGATTTCGAGCTTAATAGACCCAAGTTAGCCCACGAATTAGTGCATGTGTTACAGATTGAACGAGCCAGTTTGGATGAAGTTGTCACCCAACACTTTTTCGACATGGCTGACTACGGTTTCGATAAAGCCCCACTAGAAGTAGAAGCGTCCGCAGCCAATATAGTATACAGCGCTGATTGGTAATTTGTATTCACCAAGGATTGCTTTTTAGGGCGGCGGTGATTGTTTAGAGTAGCGTTTGTGTTAAAGGTTCGTTTGAGAGAAGATACTGACAATCCTACTTTTATTCGACTACTTCCGTTTTGTGCTGTAAAGCGGATATTGAAGGTTACTAACGCGCTTGTCCATTGTAGACAAGGGGCGAACGTTCTACGCCCAAAGCAGCGACAGCGTTAGCTGTCCGACTGACTTTATTTGTTGGCCTCGAATTGCTCCAATGCCTCCGCTGCAGGCCTGAAGTAGGCGTTTATATCAGATTACAATTGATAACCATTTAATCTTCCCCTCAAATAACTGCCTTTTTTCTTTTAAACGGAGTCAAGCTTTCAAAGAGTTAATTGTTTTAATATTTTCACTTCGTTACGATGTATAGGGCGGTATAGAGTATGTACCCACAGCATGTGCTACCAAATCACTCACCCCCTCAGAGTACAGAGAAACCTCCCCAACCACGAGAGTACGGCCGACTTTTATCAGAGAACATTCCGCAATGATTCGCTCAGTTGCCGATGGCTTACGTAAGAAGTTGATGTTAAGGCTAGTTGTTACTGCCAATGGCACGATGCCAATTTTACCAAGTATCGCCACATAAAGTGCCACATCAGCCACACTCATTAAAACAGGCCCCGAAACCGTTCCGCCAGGACGTAATTCATCCTGACCTACATGATGAGATACAGTCGCTCCACCGTTGCTCACTGCTTCCACAACGCATTTGCTTTGTGGAAACTCCGATTTCATGAAAGCGATAACTTCTTCTTTTGTAGCTGTCATTGAGACTCCTTAAATATTTATTCACGTTTATAGGCACCTGGTGAAACGTTGCTCCAAGACTTCTATACCCCATTGTAAGCCTAGTTTCTCTTCCACCAATGCAAAGCCCTGACTTTCGTACAGAAGCTAGAATTTTATCGCCCCGTTTGATCGCCCAAATCTCATTGCTTGGATTATCCAGTCTTCCAATAAATTCCGCCATGCTACTCGCCACTGAACACGCAAATTCCCGACCAAAATCAGCCATTGACTGAGTTGAGAGACTAGCGGAAGCTATGAACTGTTAATCAAGTTCGACCACTATTTTACCAATCTGCTGATTTGACTCCAGATAGTGATGCGCTGCTACTATCTCTTCAAATTTAAAGCTTCGATCAATGACAGGCTTGAGTGTTCCCTCGGATAAACCCGAGTGGATAAATTGCTTTGCTCTGCGAAAACGCTCGATGTTTTTTATAACTTCAGTAAACACATACCCCCTAACTGTCAGACTTTTACGAAGTGCTATTTTTAAGGGAAAAGGAGTTGTTTCGGGACTTAATGCTCCGTGAACAATTATTGTTCCTTCAGGGTTCATTGCTTCAGCAATTTCAGCTATCTGCGGCCCACCGACAGCATCAAATGCAATTTTTAAATTGTTTTCTCCCAAGATACTTCTCAAGCTATCCAGCAGCGGTTCTTCTTGGGTTGCAATCACATGGGCCGCGCCAGCCTTGAGCACAGCAGCCTTTTTAGCTCCTGTTAAAGTTGTAGCGATAGGGATGCCCCCCAGAGCATTCACAATTTGAATCGCAGCCAATCCAACACTGCTCGATGCGGCGGTTATCAGTACTGCATCGCCTTTTTGCACGTTAGCAATTTCGACCAAAGCGCCATAAGCTGTCAGGTACTGCATCCAAGCTGCTGCGCCTTCAGCAAAGGTTAGCCCTGCTGGTTTGAGTGCTACATATTCACTTGGTACGACAATCTCTTCTGCGTAGCAGCCGTTCTGAGAAAGCCCCATCTGAGGGACAATACAAGCCTCGTCCCCAAGGCGTAAATGATTTACCTCTTCCCCGACTTCAATGACTATCCCAGATGCTTCATAGCCGATTCGCGAAGGGAAGTCAGCCTTTTCTATATAGCTGCCTCGCCTAAACATGGCATCAGCACGATTGAGCCCAACAACTTTGACCGCAATACGTACATCAGTGGCCTGCAAACTTGGACTCGCGAGCGAGTCAATAGTTAATACCTCGGGGCCACCTAATTCATGGAAACGAACAGTTCGAATTAGTTTTCTTGGGCTCATATGCATCCTCAACAATGACTTTTTAAGAAATTACATCAATAACGACTTTACCCATGGATCCCAACTCTACGGCATTATGTGCATCCATTGCCGTGTCTAGGGAAAAGCGTAACGGATCGAGTAGTGGCTTAATTTGTCCAGCTTCAACAAGAGCCGTAATTTGCCGCAGAATGTCACCATGATGTTTGCGCCCCTCTCCGCTGAGCTGTGGGTGTAACACAAAAATCGCTGACAATGTTGCAGAGCGTAATGACGACGGTGCCAGGTTATGTGAGCCGAATGCAGCACAGCTTAAAATATGTCCATAATGTGCAATGATACCCAATGAGGCATCGAGTACAGAACCACCGACAGTGTCGTAAACGATATCGAACCCTTTGTCTTGGGTGTATGCGTCCACGTAGTCAGCAGGGCTTGCAGTGTGATAATCAATCGGCGTGGCACCAAGCGCCTCGAGCAGTTCTTGTTTTCTAGTCGATGCAGTGGCATAAACGTCCGCACCTAAGGCCTTAGCAATTTGCACAGCTACATGCCCAACTCCGCCAGCTCCACCTTGGATAAGGACTTTCTGGTCCGCTTTAACATTCGCCTTGTCAACCAAACCTTCCCAAGCGGTAAGTGCAACCAGAGGTAAAGCCGCAGCTTCACGCATGGACAAATTTTTCGGTTTGAGAGCAAGTAATTCAGCATCTACGTTGGCATATTCAGACAATGATCCTTGCAATCCTCGCACCCCGCCAGTCAGACCATAAACTGCATCGCCTACTGCAAAGTCGGTGACGCCGTCGCCGATAGCAACAATTTCTCCAGCTAAATCGGTGCCAAGTACTGCGGGTAATTCCGGCATGGCATAAGGAGCGATACCTTGGCGGATCTTGTAATCAATAGGATTGACTCCACTTGCAAATATTTTTACTTGCACCTGACCTGCTGATGGAGAGGGTAAGTTAATCAGGGCATCCCGGAATACTGTACCCTCTTCATAGCTATCTAATACCAAAGCACGCATTTGTCTGTTTAACGCTGTCATCAATAACCTCACATACTGAATATTCAGCGGGTGGTTAAATCACCCGCTGGTTGATAGATCTTTTATTAAACGAATTAAAATTCTTGAACAGTTGGGCGCAGAACAATCTCGTTGATATCCACATCCGCAGGCTGCTCAATTGCGTATGCGATAGCACGAGCAACAGATTCAGATGGAATTTCATTTTGCTGATAAAAATCTTTTACAAAGGCTGCACCCTGAGTATCTGAACTTCCATGTTTTAATTCAGATTCGACTGCACCTGGTGAAATGATTGTTGAACGAATTTTACCCCCAACTTCATGGCGTAAGCCTTCGGCAATAGCGCGAACAGCGAATTTGGTTCCGCTATAAACCGTGCCGCCGGGACTGAATACTTTAACACCCGCTACGGATGAAATATTGATAAAGTGGCCTGTTCCCTGAGCCTGAAAAATCGGAAGCGCTGCAGCTACTCCATACAGTAGACCTTTAACGTTGATGTCAATCATGCGATCCCACTCGTCAACTCGAGTCTCAGCTAACGGTGCAATCGCCATTAACCCTGCATTATTGATAACCACATCAACTTTACCGAAGCGCTCTTGTGCAAGATTTACAAGGGCCTTCACTTCGTCCTGGCAAGTCACATCTGTCGCTTGAACCGCAACTTTTCCGCCCGCTGTGCGTATGTCAGCAGCAATAGCTTCAAGCTTGTCGATGCGTCGGGCACCTAAAACAACAGATGCGCCAAGACTGGCTAGATGTCTTGCCGAGGTCTCGCCCAAACCGCTGCTACCACCAGTGATGACAACGACCTTACCACTGATGTTGTTTGCTAAAACACTACTCATAGTTAATATCCTCAAATCAGTTGAATGAATGACTCTGTCTAAATAATGTGCAAATTATCCCTTACTTTTAAAAACCAATAAATGGAAAAGTTTTAATTTCACAATTCCATAATTTGGAATAATATTAGCGTATTCATATCAAACCTGAATGTGACTGTTATGCTTAACAGATTGGAAATGCTCCGGATATTTTGTACTGCTGCTGAGTCTAGCAGCTTTAAAGAAGCGGCTAATCGTCTGGGAATTTCTCCTCAGGCAGTCACACGAGCAGTGAAGGAATTAGAGCAATTGCAAGGAGAGCTTTTATTTCATCGAAATACTCGACACATACAAGTGACCCTAGTTGGAGAAAAATTTGCTTTGATAGCAAAAGAACGCCTGCGCGCTGTAGATGAATTGTTTCAAACAAGCGCCCCTAACTCGGGTAATGAATTACAAGGGCGGGTTCGTATCGCAGCGCCTGTTGGTTTTGGTCATAAATGCTTAATGCCAGTATTACTGGAACTTTCATCAATACATCCTCAACTGGATATAGACCTGACACTCAGTGACGAGCGCGTGGATGTAGTTGACGAAAAAATAGATATTGGGATACGTATCGGCTTCATGAGAGATAGTCGATTTATTGCCCGCCAGCTCACCAAAATTAATATGTATGTCGTGGCTTCGCCTGAGTTAATAAATAGAGTGGGAAGGCCTGCGTCTATTGAAGAACTAAACCACTTGCCCGTTACAGGGTTAGTAGATCGCAATACGGGAAAGCTTTGGCCATGGGTTTTTTCCGTGGACAGACAGTGGACGCCATCTATAACACGTTTTCGAAGTGCCGACACCGAAGCTGAATTAATGGCTATACAAAATGGACTAGGTTTTGCTCAAATTCCTGACTTTTTAGTCCAAGACTTATTACGTCAAGAGAAACTTGTGAGAGTGTTAGAAGAGGTCGAGCCGGTGCCTTGGGATTTATATATTTATCGCCCTCAACGTGGTCCAGTACCACAACGTATTCGATTGGTTTTTGATCACTTGGTGTCAAGATTGAGTGTCGGCTAATGGCCTTGAAGCCGACATTGAAGGCTATTCAAAGGAAGCTATATCTCACTCCCAACACGAAACACCAAACTCAACACAAAAAAACGAGTGCTTAAAAGCACTCGTTTTCAATTGGCTCTTTTACGTGGCCTAGCCCTCGTTTTCACGCTCGGCCTAGCGTGTCGAAAAGCCTCAGTCGACGATAAGTGTAACTAAGTTTAAACTTAGTATTCCCACCATCCTTCTTGCCACCACTCCAAAAACTCTTCAAAGTCGATGTAACCGTCGTCGTTACTATCGATAAGCTTAAAGCCTTCTTGTACGTGGCTAGCTTTCGTTTTTGGTGAAATAACGGTTAGAAGCTCGATGAACTCCGGCAAATCGATTTGGCCGTTGCCATCACGATCGAAAAAGCTGAAGTCCTTTCTAATTTCTTCAATTTTAGATTCTGAAAGTTGAGTGCTCACTCGCATTCCTTATTTCAACTGCAATAAGCACGAGTGTAACGCCCTTCTTTCTAGCTGTCTACGCCTGATTTTCTTTTGCTTTAAGTGCGCGTAAACGTTGAGCTTCTGCTTTTTCCTGACGCTTTTGTTCCATGGTCAAACGCGCTTCCGTTCCTACGTGTTCTTGTTGACGCTCTTTTGCCAGCTGAACCTGTTTTTCACGTTCTCTAAAGCGAGCAATTTGATCGTCGGTATGGGTACCAAAGCAATGTGGGCAGCTAACACCCGGCTCATACTTATCACTCTGCTTGTCTTCTTCAGTAATTGGAAGTCTGCACGCGTAGCACTGCTCATAATGGCTTTTCTCTAAGTCGTGGTTAACTGCAACGCGATTATCGAATACAAAGCAATCGCCTTCCCACAACGACTCTTCTTTCGGTACATCTTCAAGGTACTGTAGAATACCGCCTTCTAAGTGATAAACCTCGTCAAACCCCTGCTCTTTCAAGTAAGCCGTCGATTTTTCACAGCGAATACCACCGGTGCAGAACATAGCCACTTTTTTATTTTTTGACGGGTCGAGCTCTTTCGCTACGTATTCAGGAAACTCACGAAACGTTTCGGTTTTAGGGTCGATAGCGTGTTTGAACGTACCAATTTCAATTTCATAACCGTTTCGCGTGTCAATAACCGTAACATCTGGGTCGCTAATAAGTGCGTTCCAGTCTTTAGGTTTTACGTAAGTACCAACGGTTTTGCGAGGGTCGATACCCTCAACGCCCATGGTCACAATTTCTTTTTTCAGTTTTACCTTGGTGCGATAGAACGGCTGTTCATCGTGAAGAGACTCTTTGCAAGAAATAGGATTAATACGCTCGTCGCTGTTTAAATAAGCAAGTAATGCGTCGATACCTTCGCGAGTACCAGAAACCGTACCGTTTATCCCTTCGTGGGCAAGAAGAAGTGTACCTTTAATGCCATTAGCTTCCATTGTTTCGAGAAGCGGGTGGCGGATTTCTTTGAAGTTTTCAAGCGCAACAAATTTATACATTGCGCATACAATATATTTAGACATATTTTAACCTTTGCTGATTGGAGCGTAAGACCAGTGCAAAAATGCGGCGCGCAATATAACAAAAAGGAATTATAAAAACTAGGGCGGATACGAATTAGCGCTCCTCCGTCAACCCAAACTTAGTCCGCAACAACGAATTGAAAAAACTGCTATGCAATATTCTCAAAAGATGTGAAGTGTGACGAATTTTCTTGTTGTGAATGGAATTCTTTATCTTGTGATGAAAGGATATCGTATAGCAGCGTATTATCTTCCTTCACGGTGTTAGTGTATTCCTTTTTCAACCGCTTTTGTGTTGCCAAACTACAATTATCTACTACATCGTCGGGTAGACGTTTAGCATCATCAGTTTGTGAAAGTGGAGAGGGATTCATACTTAAATATAACCTTGCTGCCGCATAGTCTTGAGATACTAACTCAGACAAAACGCGCATTCTGCCCCATTCGCTTTCATTAGCAGCTAGCGATGGCCTTCTATAATAATTTAACGATGCAAGCTTGGATTCGATGCTGCTTTTATCATCAGATTCTGACGCTACCGCTTCAATTTCAAATGGCTCGGCAACACTATGTTGCTGCATAGCAAGATATAAAGAGAACAACGCTCCCTGCGCAGATGCTTTAGCAAGCACACCACTGCGCTCCCAGTATATACTGGGGTCAATAGGTATTTGCTCACGAGCTTCGATAGTTTCTTGCGACATTCTTATTTACAACTTCATATGTATACTTATGTTTTCGGCAAGATAATGTTTTTCTTAAGCTTATTATCTAAAATTAGATATACTCCTATAAAGTAATCGCGTGCTCATTCATGGATTTGAAATGCAATTTAGCAACAAACAAGTACTGATTGTTGAAGACCAACGCCCTTTCCTTCTTTTATTAAAGGGGCTGATGCATTCGATGGGCGCATCTGATGTAGTTACGAAGTCATCTGCTGAACAAGCGGTATCACTATGTAAAAAGCATAAGTTTGATATTGTCATTTGTGATCTACACTTGGGAGCTGACAACAAGAATGGCTATGAGCTCATTGAAGAGTTGCGCACTCGAAGGCTTATCAGTCCCACATCGGTGTTCATTCTGATAAGCGCAGATAGCGCTCGACCGGTAGTGTTGGGCAGTATTGAACGTAGACCCGATGATTTTTTAATTAAGCCCTTTTCTCAAGTTCAGCTGAAGTCTCGTATTGTTCGTGCGTGGCAGAAAAGACAGTTTCTCCAGCAAGCGTTTAGTCTCGTTGAACAGGGTGAAATAAACAGTGCGATCGACCATATCGAAGCGTTACTTGACTCCCCTTCCCACTATAAAGGTCACTGTGAACAGCTATTAGTCGAGCTATACTGGCGTATAAAGCAACCCGATAAATCGCTAGATGTGTTACGTGACTACATTGACGGAAAACCCGTGCTGTGGGCACAAATAGCTATTGGAAAAACTTACTTGCTTTTAAAGGAATATGAGAAAGCGATTTCAATTGCCAAGAGAACGCTAAAGCGTAACCGGTTCAATGCAGACGCCCACGATATTCTTGCGCAAGCACACCAAGCCACCACAGCTGGCGACAAAGCACTAGATGCAATAAAAGAAGCAATAAAACTGTCACCCTACTCCTTACCCAGGCATTTCAAAGCCTGTGAAATAGGTCGGCAAAATGACGATTTAGTGCTGGCAGCGAGTTCAAGCCAAGCGATCTGGGATTTATCAAAACGAACCGTTCACAAAACAAGTTTACACTGGTGCGGTATTATCCGAAGCCTTTTAGATGTCGCAGAGTTTGCAGACGACAAGCGCCAGCGCAATAAGTATCAGCAAGAAGCATTACTTACCCTGCAACGAGGAAAGTTTGATGAACATCTTCAAAAAATGGACAGAGATTTTGATGTAGATATATTTGGTACAATCGTCAACGCTAGAATTAGCGCTATAGACGGCAAACTGATTGATGCCAAACGCCACTTAACAACGTCACAAACACTTCTTGACGATAAGTACACGGAAGTTCCTACCGCGTTTATCCCTGACAGTATTAACGTTATGTATAAACTGGGTGAGTTTGATGATGCGCTACAGTTGAATGCACTTTTGACTTCAAGACAGGATGAGCTCGACCAAAACAGTCTAAACATGCTTGATGCGCAAGCCCTCAATGCTCAGAAAAACTTAGCTAGTTATCAACAGTTCAACCGCGAAGGCATTCAGCACTATCAGCAGCAAGATTACGAACGTGCTAAAGCTTCGTTCGCCCTTGCTCAAGGCTTTGCTCCTGTAAATACAGGGGTTGCGCTTAATCTATTACAGTGTCTTCTACAAATTGCAATCAAAGAAGATAAAGCTGAAATGAAACTCATTAATGAGTGTAAGCGGTTGTTTAAATTAATTGACGATATGTCACTTAAGGCGCCTTACAAAGAAAAATACACCAACCTTAGAGATGAGCTCTCTAAATATATTGGCTTTTGAATTAGAAAACTGGTGAGCTATGAGATTGTTAGTTTTTGTACTGATGGCAATTTTAATCAACGAGGTTAGCGCCAATGAACAGGCGCTAAGTCAGAACGAGTCTTTTGTACTAGCCGATGCTGGTATTCACAGAATGACATTTGAAGAGCTAAACAGTGGTGAAATATTTGTTATTCGCGGATTAAAAGTACCTAGCACTCAGCAATTCGAGGGTAGTCAAGCTAACGAGAAACACCTCCCAAAACTCGTCAAAGTTAAAACTGGCAAATACTATCTAAAATCGATAACTCCAGCATTTTCGAACATTGGGGTAAGACGTTTTAAAAAACCCGAATGCGATGGCTGCTTTTTCTCGCTTCAACCAAGCGCGGTTTCTTATCTGGGTAGGTGGAATATTGATTTAGAATACAAATCAAGGAATAAGGTAGAGTGGCATATACAGAGGCAGTATTCCTACGAGAACCTTAAAACATTAAAACAAAAAAACACTAAATTGACCGAACTTCCCCTTTTCGTTGCTAACGAAGAAGGTAAAGTTCTTAAAATCGAGTGGAAAGAATTATAACTTAATACCTTATTTAGTACTGAGTGCTACCACCATAAGTCGGAGCTTTCTTCTTGTATTACGAGAAGGCCAGTACTGTATCGACCGAGCTGAATGAGTACTGAGCCAAAGTATTACTAACTAATCCATAAAATTATCAACCGTTTCGATTAGCTCATCCACGTTTTCAATCAGTGTTTGACGCTGTTTCTCTGAAAGAGTTGAAAATATCTCGGCCAGTAGCGTTGCCGTCATAGTCATATTATGAGCACTACTTTGCTTGTACACATCGCTTTTATAGTTATCCGGATTTTGCATGAGAGCCACCAATTCTTGCTCAAACCTTTCGTTTTGCTTGCGCGAAACGAATAGCTTTCTTGCCGCATTTTGAATGTTTCTACGATACGTTATCCAAGCGTCACCTGTAGGAATAAACTGTTGTGCATAGGTGCTAACAATTTGTTTTTGCTCTTTACTTAGATCTCCAATACGCTCACCTATTGTTTCTTGTATTCGCTCAATTCTATCTTTAAGTCTCTCTGCTTCAGACTTTTCCAGCACCTCTTGTCGCTCTTCCTCTTCTTCTTTATTGTCTTTTTCTAAAGCCGCAAACAAGGTGACAACTTGTTCATCATCGAGTGTTTTAGCAATAGCCGCTAGTTCAGGACTGACCTCGTCTCGTACGCGCTCCCAATGCGATCTAGCTAGCTCAAGGTTGTTATAAACAATACTCGAATTAAGGGTGTCATTCTGAATCTGCTTTTTTATATCCTCTAATTGCGCTTTATAACGAGTAAGTTCACTCTTCTTGTGCCAGCTCAACCAATTTTGTAAATGCGCATCAAACTTCTCCTCTTGCTCATCTTTAAGCTCGATGTAGTCGTCCATGTACCAATACACCCACCAATCCAGGTTGTTATAAGCCAGCTTAGAACTGCATGAAGTAAGAAAAATAATAAAGACAACAACCAACAATGAACGCATAGTATTTCCTTTTTTACGTTAGTTACGTCGTGACAAGCAAAAACGCTTATTGCTGTGTACTGAAAAATTGAATTTTACTTTGATATTACGCAATAAATATCCGCAATTGAGAACTTTACGTTGCACAGCCTTTACTCTACTTTAATGGCATTGCCTGTAAAAAGAAGGACTTTAATGTGTCAAAACGTGTCGCAATTTTAACCTCTGGTGGCGACGCCCCAGGTATGAATGCATGTATACGTGCCGCAATTATTGCGTGTCAGAAAGCTAATTTTACCTTGCTTGGCTACAAGCACGGCTACAACGGATTACTACAGCAAGAGTTTATTCCTCTATCTCTTGATTCAACGCACAATCTTATCCAGCAAGGCGGCACCATACTGCACAGCGCAAGGTGTAAAGAATTTAAAAATCGTGAAGGGCTTATCAAAGCGGCTGATAACTTGAGACAGGCCGAGATCGACACACTTATTGTAATCGGTGGTGACGGATCTTTTCGCGGCGCAGCAAAGTTGAGCGAACTATGGGATGGCCAGATTCTTGGTATTCCGGGAACCATTGATAACGATATAGCGGGTACTGATGCGACTATAGGCTACTTTACCGCAATAGATACCGCCATGAGTTCTATCGATAAAGTTCGTGATACAGCTGATGCCTTCGAACGTATTTTCCTTGTAGAAGTAATGGGTCGCAATGCTGGCTTTTTAGCATTAAATGGTGCCCTTTCCGCGGCTGCTGACTATGTGGTTGTTCCTGAGTTTTTTGAATCCGCTGAGACTGAAATCAAAAAGATCGTAAACCAGATAAAAGCGCAGCGTGCTTTGAAAGGGCCCGTCAGTTTTATTGTTGTAGTAGCTGAAAACGTTTGGCCTAATGGCTTAACAGGATTAACCGAAGCTTTGCAGTATCACAATATCAACGACGTTAGGCCAGTAACCTTGGGACATGTCCAACGTGGCGGCTCGCCGGTAGCACAGGACCGACTACTCGCCACTACTCTTGGCGAATTCGCCATAAGCTTAGTAGGAAGCGACGTCACCAACATAATGGTTGGTGAAGTTAATCAGCGCCCTATTACCGTCCCCCTACCCAAAACTTGGGAAGAAACAAAGCCCCTCAATCAAGCCCGGGTTGACGCTATGCGTACCCTAATGAACGAAAGGTACAGCTGCAACTAAGTAAGATGGTTCAGACGCTGTTTAATTTGAAACATTTATAGATTGTAAAAACAAAAAAGGCGGTGCTTTATAATAAAACACCGCCTTTTAGTACTTCATGCTCAAGCTTCTTTACATCTTCATTGCCGCTTTCACTTTATCACGATGACTGCGACTCACTTTAAGTTCTGTATCATTTTGAAGTATTAAATGATATTCGCCACTAATATGGCTCACTAACTTTTTAACAAAACGGATATTAGCAATAGCTGAACGGTGCACTCGAACAAAGAACTGTGGGTTTAGTTCCTGCTCAAGTTCTTTCATGGTTTTGCGCATTATATGCATGCCATCCAGTGCGTGAACGCACATATAATCACCTGCAGCATCAATCCATTGAATGTCTTGAACGTTTACGCGCGTTACTTCTGAGCCATCTTTAATAGCCAATACATCTGGGTATGGATTGGTTTCAACCGGCTCACCATTAGCTAACTTGCGTAAAATCTCTTCGCAATCATCGCCTGTAAGTTCAGCAACAAGGCTTACCAATTTTTGTGACTGCTCATCTTGATGTTGAGTTGAGTAATATTCACGTACTTTGTTTAACGCCGCACCTAAGCGCTCGTCGTCTGCTGGCTTTAACAGATAATCTAAAGCATGCACGTCAAATGCTTTTATTGCGTAGCTGTCATAAGCAGTTACGAAAACGATCATGGGAATGGGCTGTTTCAGTTCGCGCAACTTATGAATAACCTGAAAGCCGTTTAAACCGGGCATTTGAATATCTAAAAACACCAAATCTGGACGATGTTGAGAAATGCTACTTACAGCCTCTAGGCCGTTCTGACACTCTGCAAGCACCTGCACATCATCATGACGCTCTAACCTGGCACGAAGGCCCTTGCGTGCTAAAGGTTCGTCGTCCACTACAATGGTTTTAATCACTTGCTTTGTCATGTTATACGTCCTTAACTTCATAGGGAATGCGTATTCTAACTCGCACGCCTGAAGGCTGATTGTGTTCTATAGAGAATGCAAAATTACGATGATAGAGGGATTGCAAACGCTCTTTTATATTGGCTAGGCCTACGCCGTTTTCTCGACTAAGTGTTCCGTCTTTGATATCTGCACCAGGGCCGTTATCGGCAACATCCATTAACAAATCATTGCCAAATGTACGTGCCGTAATCGCTATACGACCACCATTTTCCATCTTAGATATGGCGTGCTTTATTGAGTTTTCAATAATGGGCTGCAAGATCATGCTCGGCACAAGTGCACTTTCACACCCTTCATCGATGTCCCATAGTACTTCTAGACGATCGTCAAAACGTACCTTCTCTATCTCTAGATAGAGTCGTAATGCCTTTATTTCCTGACCTAGCGGTACTCGCTTTATCGGGTCGTTGTCTAATGAATAACGTAGAAAGTCACTCAAACGCGACACCATCGCTTCTGCTGTGTCGTTCTCTTTTAAAAGAATAAGGGTTGAGATAGCGTTAAGCGTATTGAAGAGAAAATGCGGGTTGAGTTGATAGCGCAACATCTTTATGTGAGCTTGGTGCGCCATGGTACTCGCCTTTAGCGCGTTCTGCTTCTCTTTTTGAAGCATTTGGAAGTTCTTGATGCCAAAGTACACACCACTCCAACACCCCACCATTATTAGCGAGTTAATAGTGTTGGTAAAATACATATACCATTCGTCTGGGCGATATCCGTGCTTGTAGATTTCCCAGTAGTTAATGTTTTTTACCACGGCCCATAGCAAAGCAATTAAGTAGCACGACACAATCACTATGATGATCATGTTGAGCGGTGATTGCTTTCTTGCCCATCGATAGATGTAGCGAAGCGGAATGGTTAGCAACCATCCTGCATAGGCATTAAGCATGATGATGAAAACCCAAATGGGTCGAACATCATGGAGAAAAGATCCGATGTAATAAATTATTGCGAACCCTGCCCAGCCTGCACTGTGCAATGTCCAAAATAAACGTTCATTACTTTCTATTACACGCTGAAAGCGACTCACAATATTACCAATTTAAAAACTTATAAGAAGATTATACGCAAGCCTTGCCACGACCCAAGCGCCTTGGTCGTGCCCCTTATGCTTCTTGTCGCAGGGCAAAATCTTGAAATTAGACATGTTTTGGCTATATCAATTCGCTGATTACGCTCAGTAACTGATATTCATTCTTTTCAGCCAGTGCACCCACCACCAGGCTGGGCCAACCAGCAAGAAGCGCAAATCGTCAAAAAACGAAGGCTTTTTGCCCTCGATATGATGGCCAATAAACTGCAAAATCCACATAACGACAAACAGTACAAGAGAAAATAACCATACTGAGATACTGAAGTGGTCTAGGGTATTAACTGCACCGAAACACAGTATAGTTAAGAGGGTCATTGCAGCCCCAATCGGACCAGACAACATAAAATAATAATACAATACGGGAACCGCTATGATATGCGCCCATGTAATATCGAATTGCGCAATCACATAAGGCACCGGCAAACTCCACAGCAAACCTATCGTTACGAAATAGATGCTGGGTACGGCTATAGCATGAATGATAATGTTAGTTTTATTTTGGTGGCTCTCACCATACTGCATTAAAAGTCGCTCAATGCTTCTCATGTAAATCCCCTTAGCCTGTTATTTTGATTTTTATCTAAAGAGCACCCAACTATTGTTTTCCTACGTTAACAATGTGTGTCGGGACAACAGCGTTTTTATCAATTTTTCTTCACAGGTAAAGGCGAGCCCATAATAAACCACATCACTATCAAGCTTATGATTTTTAACTTTTGCAGTAAGCGCTACTTCTTTACCGTCCAACGAATAGTTTAGCTTAACCTCAGCTTCATCGAGCATTACCGGCCAATTTGGCTTGACCTGTAACGCTACTTTGCACCCTTTTTCACTTAAATCTATGATGATCCCCGTTACGTTTTCGTCACTGGGATAAACGTCAGCTTCTAACGTTACTGAAACGCCAAGTTGAGCACGCTTTACAGCGCGAAGTCCTATACTTTCAATACGTTTTGGAAAGGTTGTAATAAGTAAGCCTGATGGCTTTGAAAGCAATTTGAGTACTTTCACTTTAAACGCAATAACCTGGCCAGTATCGCCCTCAAGCACAGAACGCACCACGATATCGTTGCCAACAGTCAGAGCATCCCTAACGGTAATCCACTTCGCCGATGTTGGAATATGAAAAAGCAAACATTCATCAATAAGCATGCCTATGTAGTCAGTCTTCACACGCTTTGGCGCTGCAGGCATAGCAATTTGTAAATCTACTGTATCGCCGGGTACCAGCGTACGCAACGATTCCAAATTATCTTCGCTTAGTAAATTGCTTTGTATTTTTTCAGCCATTTGTATTTGTTATTGCTGGATTTAATGTCATTTAACTCAATGTACGCATCAAACAAAAACTTATCAATACTACGATTGAAAACCATGTTCAATAAACGTAAAAATTGCCCCTTAGTAGCAGGCAATCTATTGGGATTAACTCAATAGGTTGATATAGTTGAGGGATAGTTTTGCTTATCTTTTCGGACGTTTATGACCTCTGCTCTTCGCTATACGTTAACTATTTCCAATTGGCGTGCCCATCAATTTACTATCGCGCTGCAAATACCTGAGCATTCTGGCTCATCAATTGAGCTTAGCCTTCCAAGCTGGATCCCGGGAAGCTACATGGTGCGCGATTTTGCAAAAAGCATTATCGAGCTAACTGCAAACACTTCTGAAGGTCATAGTACTGAAAATGTTGGCGATAGAAGCGTTTATAGCCTTTCGGTAACTAAGCTCGATAAACAAACTTGGCGTGTAGACACAGATGGAAAACCATGTACGGTCGTTTACTCGGTTTATGCCAACGACTTATCTATTCGCTCTGCTTTTATGAACGACCAATATGCGTTTATAAATGGAACCAGTGCGTTTCTAAACGTTTCCGGCTTCGAGAATGTGCCGTGTGAGGTGGACATTGAGCTGAACGACAGCGATTCTGCAACCTCGAATTGGAAGGCTTATACGTCAATGCCTTCTCGTTGTGAAAGTACAAGCCCGTCTCGGTGGCA